>Ga0206130_10002113_pt1 | contig 28089 bp, 29 predicted proteins | sample Helgoland_Spring_9_FD_148637 | JGI IMG/M metagenome (GOLD analysis project Ga0206130, IMG submission 148637) | Pelagic subsurface seawater microbial communities from Kabeltonne, Helgoland, North Sea - Helgoland_Spring_Bloom_20160512_1 | ecosystem: Environmental > Aquatic > Marine > Epipelagic ...
GCAATACTCTTTTTCTCCAACCGTGAATAACACAGAGCCCTCAGTATCATTTGAATTTAAACCTACTGTCTCGACACTGCTATTAGGCCCGCCGTCATGAATAATGCCAGCAGTGGTAATCACAACACGCGAACCACACTGCTCTACGCGCTCCACATGACCAATTTCTCCGCTTACCGCACGCCAGAGGCCACGAATATCCGCAGCTCCTTTGGGTAGCGGTTCGCGGCACTCTGCTAAGATCGGCAGCGGGAAATGATCATAGCCACAACCGGGCGTATTACCTTTGGGAATGTCCGCTGCCATCTTTCCGGGGCCTTCTAACACGGGTAACTCGCAATAGTTGAGGGTACTACCGTCGCCTGCGAGAGCTGCGGGATCGGTCATCAATGGCGGCCGTGCGGATAAAAACAGCAACCAAAAAAAGAACAGAAATAGGCCAGTGATAACAAGCGCTAAAAGGAGTAGTATTTTTTTCATATTCTAAATACCTTTCGCGGGCTATGAGCCGAAATGAAGACTGCTATCATGCAGCCCCTGACGCCATTTTCACTTCTGAGGAAGCGTTTACTAGAGCAGTGAAACGCTGCTGCTGATAGTCGGCGTTTCCAAACAAGGTATTGGCAATCATCAGCCGCTTAACATAAAAACCTACCGCGAGTTCGTCAGTCATTCCCACGCCACCGTGCATCTGGATACCCTCACCGCCAATTTTTCGGCCGGCCCTACCCACCATTACCCTTAACGCCAGCGCGCACGTTTCAGCAGTCTATTGAAATCTCGTTCGTCTAGAATTAATTCGGAGCTATCAAATAGTTGCGTATTCGGACCTAGGCCGGCAGCGATGCCCCGCGCGTCTTGGCCGTATTTAGTGACAAGCCCTGCACGACCATGGAGGAAACGAGAGGAAACAACTCTGCCATATTTTGCGCTCATCATTAAGTGCAAAAAATCAATATGGCACAGATTATGCCACATTTAAATAATCTGCAACCACCTTAGGGGAGCCCAATTATAAAATGGCTTGGTGATGAGCTAGAGCGTGCGGCGATGGCGGGATAGCGCGATCAATCTTTTATCAGTTGACCTATCAACTCAATAATGAGCTCAATTGAAGCCGTCTTGCTCATGCCCTGGTGGTATCGCAAGCGATGCCACATCTCGAATGAGGCGACGGCATCCACGGCTTCCCGTTTGCTGCGCGAAATATTTTTCAGTTCAGGCAACCAGTTATCAAGATCTTTGAGTAGCGCTTTTTGATAATGCGCGTAGTTTTTTCTAAGCACTTTGGAACGCCATAGTTGAGCCGCAGTCGACAGAATAGCATTGGCCTCAGCCTCGTACCCAGCAGCACGACGTTGCACCGCGTGAAGAATACGCTCTTGCAGTGCCCCACTCCTTTCGCCACCGCGAAAAAGAGATTCATACTGCTCGCGACTTTGCTCATCAGCAGCGCTAAATAGGGTGTCCATGTCCGCAAAGTGGCGGAAAAAAGAACGGATTCCAACGCCTGCGCGCTCTGCAATAGCTTGCGCAGTGGGTATGAGGTTACCCTCCTTCGTAAGCGCTAACGTGGCTTCTATTATTGCCTGCCGACTGCGCTCCGTGCGCATTCTACGACCATCAGTATTTTCAATCAGTTGTGGTTTCGACATAACACATCATTTTAATTCAACGGACAATCTCTATGATGGCATAGAGGTACCTATAATTACATGTAATTTATATTATTATAACCTAAGCGTTACTGTGAGCGCTTATCGGTGCTCTAAAGTCCTTCGATGGCTTATTGCGCCTGTGCAGATTTATGGTAAGACCCGCATCAGAACCGATAAAAAGAAAATTAGCATCGCTCGCATCGACGTAGTTAGGCGACATCTTAAGTTTCTGCCTCATTCTGCTTTACTATCCGAGCGGTTAATGGGGTAATATTAGCACCCGAAAAAATTGCTCTCTTGCCGATTTTTATCGTTAAAAAAGCGGTATCAAAGGCAAGCAATCGAATGGTGCTAAACCAAGATTTAGCGTAACTCGGTCGCAGCGTTTGCCAATAACTCATCTAAAAAACTACGAGACACTCAATGAGTGATTTTGATACAGAAACGACCCTCGTCCAGGTTGATGAATCATGCTGGGAAGGAATGCTGAGCGACCAATGGAATATTGGTAACAATCCTAATGGTGGTTACCTATTGGCCGTCACCGTGCGCGCCATAACTCAGCTATTTCCAGAGTTCCCGATCCCAGTGAGTGTCACTTCCCACTATCTCCGCCCCGGATTATCAAACAATGCCTGCCGTGTTGAAGTAGACCTTATCCGGCGCGGGAGAACAATGGGCACAGCCAGCGCCAATTTCATTCAAGATGGAAAAACTAGGCTGACCGTCATTGCCGTATTCGGCCTGGCCGGTGACGGCGTGTTAACTGACCCGCCATTGACGCTTAATGCGCCACAGATACCCTATCCCGATCAATGTATACAGCGTTCAGGTGATCAACAGGGGGTGGAGTTGCCCATTCGTGAGCGTCTGGACACACGACTGCACCCCGACCAAGCGTTGGCGGGCCAGGCGGGTCAAGCAAAAATTTCTGGCTGGATTAGGTTAAAAGACCAACGTCCGCCCGACTGCCTATCTCTGTTGATGTTTAGCGATGCGTTTCCGCCCTCCGTATTCGGATTGTTTGGTAACATCGGCTGGGTTCCTACTGTCGAGCTGACCGTCCATGTCAGACGCGCACCTTCATCAGGATGGATTTTAGGAGAATTTTCCACTAACGATTTACAAGACGGCAGAATCATCGAATCAGGCAATCTCTGGGATGAAAGCGGCCATTTGGTGGCTCAATCGCGGCAAATTGCGCTTCTGTTACCGTCTAATTAAGACCATAAAAAGACGCTTTCATGGCGTAATCCAGCAATTTAATAAAGGTTTTATATGTACGCAGGTTTCGATTACGGCACGTCAAATTGTGCCGTTGGTGTGGTCGACAACAATACCATTAGACTATTGGCCATTGGCAACAATCAAGTGTTGATGCCATCTAGTCTCTATGCCCTAGAACGTGAATTGATTTGTGAATACGTTGGCCAACAGATCCCCGATGATGCTTTACAGCAAAACTTTCTCAGTTTACGCGCTCCGGCAATGGCCCAAGCACGCAGCGTACGAACTGAGTATGACATTCGACCGGAGGAACAAAGTATCTTCTTTGGACAGGACGCCTTTGATCAATATCTATCCATGCCAGGAGAAGGCTACTTTCTAAAATCACCTAAATCTTTTTTAGGCGCCAGTGGTTTGCGGTCGGAATACATCCAGTTTTTTGAAGATATCGTCACTGCAATGATGATAAATATTAAGCAGCGGGCAGAGACAGATCTCGGTAAAACTATCACTCATACCGTCATCGGCCGACCGGTTAACTTTCAGGGAATGAATGCCGAACAGAGCAACCGCCAGGCTATCGCGATTTTGACCCTATCAGCTCAGCGAGCAGGCTTTAAATCCGTCGAATTTTTATTTGAACCTATCGCAGCCGGTCTAGATTTTGAAGCACGACTCTCTGATGACAAAACGGTTCTTATCGTAGATATAGGCGGCGGTACCACAGACTGTGCGATGGTGCGCATGGGGCCCAGTCATCGCAATAACACCGAACGCCAACAGGATTTTATCGGTCATAGCGGTGAGCGAGTTGGCGGTAATGATTTGGACATTCAACTAGCGGGCAAACATTTAATGCCTCTGTTTGGCATGCATTCGAGTTTAAAAAATGGGCTACTTATGCCCACCGCCACCTATTGGGATGCTGTCAGGACCAACGATGTTGGCGCTCAGGCCAATTTTAACAGTCAACAGACGGAATTACGCCTGCAACAATTGATGCTAGACACTACCGAACCAGAGTTACTGCGACGTTTTATTACGTTAAGAGATAAAAAACAAAATCATCACATCCTACGCAGCGCCGAACAGGCTAAAATATCTCTCTCTGACAACAGCAGATCATCGTTAGATCTAAACTCGATAGTGACCGGACTTAGCTGTACCATAAGCCGCGATCAATTTGCTCATGCGATAGAGCGACCGCTGGCCTCTATCACCGACTTGATGACGGAAGCGATCAGACAGGCGGCGGTGCAACCGGACCTCATCTATATTACTGGGGGCTCAGCGAAATCACCAATCATTAGGCAGGCCATTGAACAGAAACTGGGAACGATACCCGTAGTTGATGGCGACCACTTCGGCAGTGTAGCAACGGGCTTAACTGCTTGGGCGCAGCGTCTGTTTTCTTGAGTGAGTGATTTTTATGAGCAGTCAATTTTGAGCAATACACCGCTATTAACCGTTACTCCGCAAAAAGGAATAAATTAGTGAGTAAGTCTGTTAGGGATCTTTTTCAGGAATTTGAATCTCAACATGTGATAGCCGATGACTTTCAGCTGCATATTCTCAAAGTCAAAGTCGATGAATCGGGTGAGGTCGAGCAGCTAGGAAATGCGCAGCCCGTCACTAAAATAGAGATCGATTCCGATAACAAAGAGTGCCTCTTGCACTTCGAAGAAAGCACCTCAGACTGTGTAACTGTATTAGATGCAAAATCTGTATTTGTAACCGCTGTGTTGGATTACGAAGTTTGCGCCGCCCAAGACAAAGAAAATGATGATGCATATATAAGATTAGACACGCCCTTAATAGGTTTTGGCGAGCATGTTGAACTGAAGGTTTTCTTCGCAATCTGCCAGGTCTAATACCCCAAAGATCCCGAGAATTTTCGTCACTTGCTGCTGTCGACGTTACACCGATTTGGTTTCGTCTTTGAAGCTGATATTATAAAACGCCGTTGAACACTGGAACGCTATGCATGAACCGTCGTAAAAAAGGTAATCAAACATTAAAAGCACGAGCCAAAAAGGCTAATGCCAAATTATCCCCCCACACTAAGCCGAAATATATCAGCAAAATCGATCGGGAAAAATTAGCCGCCGAGTCGGATAAAGAGACAGTCCTTGCGTCAACGGATTAGTTTGTGTTTCATAAAATAGCACATCAAACTATGGTGCTATCACTAGCCCATTACCGGTATTTTAAACGGCTCTATAAAACGACAAAGGCCAGCATAGACAATGGACAAAGGGAAATTCGAAACAGAGTGGTGCCTCCTTCAGAATCAGTTTGATAGCTACGAAAAGCACTCTCTATCTATAAAGCTATTAAGTGTTGTTGTCGTATTAGCGGCAGAGATATCCGGCGTCATTAGTATTTTTATCGCGTTAATATTGTTGGTGTTATGGCTCCAAGATGCAATTTGGAAGACATTTCAGTCACGTATCGAACTGCGACTGTTGCGGGTCGAGCAGAATATTTCAGAACCAAGCAAAGAAAGCGCCTTTCAGTTCAACAGCGACTACTATAAAGGTCAAGCAAGGGGTATAACACTCATCGGTGAGTATGTCCGTCAAGCAATTAGGCCCACGGTGGCTTTTCCTCATAGTGTGTTAATACTCATATTATTGGCTCAATACGCACTTTAGTGCGTACAATCACTATTCTGACCTACTGCCTGTGACTGTATGAAGTTACATTTACCTAAGCAAAATAGACAGCAACATACTGGGTATCTTTATAGCTCGGGTAATAGCGGCGTTAGTCTAATAAACTGGAATCCTATCGATGGAAAAAGTTGCCATTTTTGTTGATGTGCAGAATGTCTACTACACAACAAGACAGACCTTTAGAAAGAGTTTTGACTACAACAAATTCTGGCTAAAAGCTTGCAGCAGTAGAGAGGTCGTTAAGGCTATTGCTTATGCAACTGACAAGGGCGACCAAAAGCAACATGAATTTCAAAATATATTAAGAGCCATTGGCTTTGAGGTAAAGCTAAAACCTTTTATACAGCGCTCAGATGGTTCGGCAAAAGGCGACTGGGATGTGGGAATCACCATCGATATTATGGAATGTGCCGACGATGTTGACGTTGTAATTTTAGTTTCTGGCGACGGTGACTTTGACCTTCTCGCCCAAAAAATCCGAGTTGAACGCGGAAAACGGGTTGAGGTATATGGCGTCGCTCAGTTAACCGCAAAATCCCTTATTAATGCTGCAACTGAATTTATCCCCATTGATAAACCACTGCTACTAAATTAGCGCAAAAAAGTACAACTCTAGAGCTATGAATCACTATCATGACGAAAAAAACGCTATCTTTAAAAGTCAAAAGAACCAAAGATCCGAAACCGTTAATTAACGCTGCTAAGGATGTTCCGCATGGCGACCCAAAAATGCGATTTTCTAATGGCATTGCCGTCAATCCTTATCAGCGTATTTGTCTGGAAAAAGGCGCCCAACATTTTACTACCCGCGCGATAGATTTGGTCACGCCAATCGGAATGGGCCAACGAGGTTTAATTGTTGCGCCACCGGGCTGCGGCAAAACTACTCTATTGAAACATGTTTGCCAGGCAGTTGGAGCAGCGTACCCTGAGATAAAGCTGTATGCGTTGCTCATTGACGAACGCCCCGAAGAAGTCACTGACTTCAAACGCAGCGTGCCAGCGCAGGTACATGCTTCGTCCTCGGATGAAAGCTATGAGCATCACGTCAGCGTGGCGAACGATCTGCTTGACACCGCCCGCAGGCAAGCGGGTGAAGGTCACGATGTGATGATTGTGATCGATTCTCTCACCAGACTATCGCGGGTACACAATGCCTCTGTCAAAGGGGGTGGTCGCACCATGTCGGGTGGCATTGACGCAAGGGCTCTAGAGATACCGCGGAAGTTATTTGGCGCTGCCAGGAAAATTGAAAACGGTGGGTCGCTGACCATTCTTGCGACCATACTGGTCGATACCGGAAGCCGGATGGATCAGGTTATATTTGAAGAATTCAAAGGCACCGGTAATATGGAAATCGTTTTGTCGCGGGAGATTGCAAGTCAGCGAATTTTTCCGGCACTGAATATTGCTAAAAGCAGCACCCGCCGTGAGGAGCTTCTTCTCAACACCAAAGAGATAGAACAGATAACCACGTTGCGAAGAGAACTCACCAGCCTTGAAGCTTCCCAAGGTGCACAGAAACTAGTTGAGTTACTGGATAGGTATCCAACCAATGAAGAGCTGTTAAAACAGATTATGGCGTGAAGTTGCCACCAGTAATCATCTTTGCTGGTAGCACAATACAGACCTCAATCAACATATACCCACTTCCCAAGAGATTCTTATGAACGTAAATGTGTTACTCGAGCAGCTTAGCCAGCAGCCCCAAAATATCGACTTTGATCAGGTGATTGCAGTCATTACCGAACATTATGAATATACGCCAACCCGCTTTCACAACGGCCCCGAATTGATCAACGAAGCCGGGACTAATGAAGGTTCTTGTAAAATATTTGCATTCGCTCAGGAGCAGCAGTTGAGCAAAGACAACACGCTAGCCTGTTTCGGAAAATACTATCGACAAGATGTTCTAGAAAATTTGGCGGGGGATGACCACGGTAATATCCGCTCATTTATAGCACATGGCTGGGACGGCATAAAATTTGAACAAAAAGCCCTCGTCAGACGTTAAGTACTGATCGTTACTGATCATGGGTCTAGGGGTTTCCATGCCCAGGTTTTTGCCGGCAATAGGCTTTTTTTACCATTAACCCTTAGCCTGTGGTCTAGCGATTGCCAATGATGCAATGCTTGGTATAAATTAGACACTCGCTAGCGTTGATGTCTTTCAAACTAATACCTTTGGTAGATCTCATATAGCACTGCATATTTCTCGAATAAACTGAAAAAGGACACATGCAATGGCTTCTGCAAAAGAGATTCCCACGGTCAACTGGCTTGACCTTAAAAATGATCGCAAAAAGTTTCTAGCGGACCTGCGGTATGCACTTTCAGATTGTGGCTTTCTGATTCTGGCTAATGCACCGGGCCTTGAAGATAATTTTCAGCAGCGGGCCTTCAAAGAAGTTCGCGGTTTTTTTGATGCGCCTATGGACGTCAAAAAGACGGCACATATTGCCAACAGTCCTTACTTTCGGGGTTATACATTGCCAACTCCAGCTGACCGAGGCCACGGGCAGGTGATAGAGAACTTTCAGTATGGATTTGAGCAGGAGCCACTGTGCGCCCATGACGATGTCACTGAACCCATTCACAAACGCTTGTTCCGAGGTCCCAACACGTGGCCCGACGCTGACACCATTTCCGGTTTTCAACCGGTAATCGAAGAGCTGAACCTGTGCTATCACCGTTTAACTCACCAACTAGGGGAACTCATCGTTGAGTCACTGGGCGAAGACCCCGCCGAATTCCAGAAATATTTTAACTTTGATGAGCCCTATTTGGCGGCGAGCCTGAATCATAATTTTAGCCTCGATGCCTTCGCCGAGGGAAATCGAGAAGCTGTGCATACTGCCTATGCCAAGTTCGACAGCACCAACGTTGGAACTCACATTGATGGACCTCCTTTCATCGCATTGCTTATCAACGATCGGCCAGGTCTGCAGGTGGTAGCCGGTGAGGGTCGATGGATGGATGCTCCGGTAACATGCAGAACTGCACCCGGGGACTATTCCGTGCCCGTGATACCCGGCTCCGTAGTTGTCAACACCGGCGGAACTTTGATGCATCTGAGTGAGGGAAGATACTCTGCGACGCTACATCGTGTGAATACAACGCTGATCCCCGCTGGCGAGACTCGCGTATCGATGCCGTACTTCCTGCTCCCAAAAATGGAGGGTGATCTTATACCGTTCGGTAAATCTACCGCCGAAGATGAAGGTGCAGCGGGCTACAAAGCCGGGCGTGACCGCGGTGCAAATGCGTCGGTCAATCGTATGGGGACGTTCCCACAAGTTACGCGTCGATGGTGGAAGGAAGAGTTCGAAGAGCTGAACCAAAAGCACCGGGAAGAAGTTCAAATGGAAACAGCCGCCGCCTTTCAACTGGCCGAGGAGCGGGGCCAGCGTTACAAGGAAAAGTCTCATGGCACATCACCAGAGTAACAAACAGCTGAGTCCGTAATGACCTCAATCAGCTTTTGTTCTAGCTTAGGGCCATGAGCCACAGAGTAAAATACTGTCATTATAACGATTCTCGCATATTGACACTCGTCGATAGAAGCAACCGTCGCCATAGCCCAAGCAAAGATGCTTTGCGTTTATTCTGACTGTAGTGAATAATCGTTGCCACTGGATCATAATAGACGAGTGATGCGTTTATGGATGCTGGGTAACAACTAAATTTAGTAGGCCGATTTAGGCTCACAGATAATGGAAATAAGAAATGATTAAGTTACACGGTTTTTCTGCTAGTAATTACTACAATGTACCTAAGCTCGCGCTGCTTGAAAAAGGTGTTGCGTTTGAAGAAGTCGAATCTTATACCGGAGTCGGTCCAAAGTATAAACCTGAATATCTCGACAAAAGCCCTTTAGGTAAGGTGCCGGCACTTGAAACAGACGAGGGATTCATCAGCGAATCTCGCGCGATTCTCGAGTATATAGAACGAGCATACCCGCAACATTCACTGCTGCCAGCCACACCTTTTGGCATTGCCAAAGTACAGGAATTGTCACAGTTTATTGAGCTGTATTTTGAGCTTGTCGCGCGCCGTCTGATTCCCAATCTACTCTCCGGTACCGAGCCGAATCCCGCTGTGTTGAAAGAAGTTGAAGATAAACTCTACAAAGCAGCAGCTGCGCTGAGTAAGCTTTCGAGCTTTGAACAGTTTGCCTATGGCGACCAGTTCACTTTGGCGGATATCGCAGTGATTTTGAACCTTCCAGTGGTTCGCCGCGTTGGCTTAAAGTTTTTAGGTAAGGACCCGCTGTCGGAAATACCTGGACTGGATGCCTACTGCGTCCGCATGGAAGAACGCCCGCACGTTCAGCAAATTCGTGCTGACGCTAAAACTAATCAGCCAAATTTCATGGCGCATCTGAAAGCGTTATACGGCTTTTAGCAGAAATAATCTCACGAAGCCCCGACTGATATCGGGGCTTCGTGAGATTTACTAACCAATTTGCATATTCTAACGACATCTATACCGCACCAAAATTCTTGGTGCGGTTGCTCTAACACCGCACGTGTCTTCCGTTCAGTACGATGTCCTGCTAGGCACCTAAGATGCCTCAACAAAGATACCGTTATACCTTTCCCACCTATCCATGAAGACTATTACCAGACGTTTCAGTAAGCAGCATAACGCAGGCGTAGGATGCCACTGAGGCCCCTGCCATATATACCGACACCCAAAAGATATCGTATTGCGACCACAAGATAGTCGCTATGGTCGGAGCGAAAGCACCCCCAAGAATAGCGCCAATCTGATAACCCAGTGAGGCACCAGAATAACGCACCTCAGTACTAAAAAGCTCAGTATACAAGGCCGCCTGTGGGCCATACATCATCCCCAAAAAGACCAACCCGCCGGTGATGCCAAGAACGATCATCCAGAAATTGGCGGTGTCTATCAGCGGAAATAAAGCAAACGCCCAGACCCCCATTAACACTGCACCAATCATAAATATTCCCCGCCTACCATTGCGGTCAGAATAACTCGCAGCCATAAACTGCGCGGGCACCTGGATCGCTGATGCTATTAACACCGCGAGCAACATCGTATCTCTACTCATTCCCGCACCATCAGGGTCGCTACCGTAGGCCAGTACGAAGCCAATCAAGATATAGAAACAGACCTGAATCGATAAAAATGCCCCAGCGGCCAGTCCAATAGTTTTGGGATACTTGATCAGTGCTTCAAGCACAGGTGACCGCTGAACCGGAGCTGCGGCTGTATCGTTGACACGTTTCTGCTCATTGGCCGCTTCGAGCTCTTTGAATGCGTCCGTCTCTTCCAGATGCAGCTGGATATACATACTGACACCAATCAACAAGACACTGGAAATAAATGGGATTCGCCAGCCCCATTCCATAAAGAATTCCTCAGAGACCGAAGCACTGATAGCGATAAAAGCGAGATTAGCCAGAATAACACCCACGGGAGCACCCGCTTGAGCATAGGCGCCGTAATAGCCTCGCTTATTGGATGGAGCGCTCTCGGTAACCAGCAACATAGCCCCACCCCACTGGCCTCCAATTGCCAGCCCTTGGGTGAATCGCAACACGGTAAGCAGTATAGGGGCAGCAATGCCAATCGTTGCATAGGTCGGCAACAGCCCAATCAGGGTAGACGCCACACCCATTATAATCAAAGCCAACACCAACGTTCGTTTACGACCTACCCGGTCGCCAAAATGCCCGAAGAGAATGCCGCCGATAGGGCGAGCAATGAAACCAAAGGCGAAAGTACCGAAGGACAGTATCAAAGCCATGGTTGGCGTACTTTCTGGAAAAAAGGCGGTGGGAAATATCAGTGCTGCAGCGGTACCGTATAGAAAAAAGTCATACCATTCAATGCTGGTACCAGCCAGTGCGGCCATTGCCACCTTTCTCATATTCGATTTCAAGTGAGCGTCATCGCCTTCCTGACTCTCAACATCTGTACTATTGGCTGTCATATTTCCTCCGGAATTTTTATTGTTGTGTTTTTGGTCAGCGCTAAGCGGGAAATCCCCCGACTATTGCGCACTCATGATATCAGGATTTTCTGCACTCACGTGATGTTGTTGTAGTGCAGGACAAATAGGCTCCTTTCTTTCTATGCTTGTACATAGTGACTGTCTGTCTTGCCAGAGCTAGGGTGACTCTCAATGCAGTTTACCGTTAATTTTGACTTAAGGTCATGTCGCGGTTCGCTATACCAGGTGGCTGGACCACTCCAACCAAGGAAAGATCAGTGCAAAGAACCGAATAACTTTTGTGTTCGCTTCGTTCATCGGCCGACAAGGTCTCTATCGCGACCTAATTAACCGCGATAGTCAATTCATTATTCTTTTCAGTTCATCCAAAAATTGATAGACAAGCCCTTAAAACTAATCGGTCGATTGTGCCATAAGAAAACTCGCAGCATCAGCAGCGGGCAGCGGTTTACTGTATAGATACCCTTGAATAATATCGCATTCCATGTCTTCTAATAGACTACGTTGCTGCTCTGTTTCGACACATTCCGCTACGAGTGTCATACCCAAGCCTTTTCCCAGCGTAATGATAGACTGCACTATGCCCTCACTAGCTTGGCTTACCCCCAACTCTTGGATGAAGGTACCATCTATCTTGAGCGTCCTAATAGGCAAATCCTTCAAATAACTCAGGCATGAATAACCTGTGCCAAAATCATCAAGTGCAATAACCACTCCGATATCTCGTAAAGACTGCAACACCGATATTGCACCCAACGCTGGACCGATAAACGTATTCTCGGTTAATTCAATCTCTAAATATTTAGCGGCCAAACCCGTCTTCCGCAAAATTGATTGAATCAGTTGTGCACAATCGATGTGCAAAATAAATGAGGGCGGCAAGTTTACGGCTATCGATACAGGTGGAAGGCCAGCGTTTTGCCAGTCTACGTTTTGCTGACAGGCCTGTTCGAGCACCCATAGACTTAAATCATGCATAAGCCCTATTTCTTCTATTACCGGTAAAAATTCATCTGGAGACACAAAAGAACCGTTGAAATTCCATCGTATCAGCGCCTCAAAACCGATAACACTGCCACTAGTAACTGCAACTTGCGGCTGATACACCATAAAGAAATCTTTCTTTTCAAACGCCTCATGTGCCGTCACCTCCAGCGTTAAGCGCTTGACGGAGTCATTGAGCATCGCAGGATTAAAGTATTCAAATTTTCCAGGCCCCTTTGCTTTAGCTCTATACATACTTATATCAGCATGTTTTAGCAAACTCAGGCTGTCATCGCCATCCTGTGGAAAGCGGGCAATACCAATACTAGTGGAAACATGTAATAGATGACCGCCCGTCATCGTCGGTTTGGCCAGCTCCTCAACGATCTTCTCAACGATGTTATTAATATCTTTAACGTTTTTAATATTTTCAAGCAGCATTACAAATTCGTCTCCACCCCAACGGCTGATAGAGTCGGACTTGCGCAGAGTTCTAACCAATTTCCCAGCCACCTGCACCAGCAGCTCATCGCCAACACGATGTCCCAGGCTGTCATTGATAACTTTAAAGCGGTCCAAGTCGAGAAACAGTAAAGCGATCTCAGTTTTGTTCCTTGTCGCTGTATTAATTCCATGCGCCAATCGTTCCATTAGTAGATGTCGATTTGGCAGCTGGGTCAGTTCATCATAGTTTGCCCGCTGGAAAAGCTGAGTTTCGTGAGCCTCTATTGTGTCCAGCATGGTGTTGACTCCTAGAGTAAGATCACCAATCTCATCATCCCGGGCATTGTTAAGTCGCCTATGGTATTTTTTATTTTTGGCGACGTAGCCAACTAACTTCATCAATTCGCTAATGGGTGCTGTCAATCTTTTTTGCAACTGCCAATTAAGTAAGTAAGCCAGCAGAAGGCTTATAAAAAGCACTGCGCTCGCTATTAAAACATAGTGATTTTTCTGCTCGTTTAGAGAGTTCGTGTCCGCCGAGATCACAATGACACCGAGATATTCACTATTTATTAGAATCGGCTGCGACAGATAAATATTTTTATTTTTAAAAAATGCATCGCTTTCAAAATCGTCAATATCAACATCCACAAGCTGACCAGGACGCCGATACTCCGCGAATAATTGCCGGTCTGCGTCATAAATTTGCACATAGCGAGTAGCGGTATGCTCTTTGAGAGAAGAGAGCAAAGTTACTGCTGATTCTCGATCATCAAACACCAATGCAGATGTGCTGCTAGCGGCTAACAACCTGATCTTGCTGCTCATTACCTCTTTTAGATTGTCTTCGTACGCAGTAATGAAACTGGAATATAGCAGCCCCGCCATAATAAGCAGTGTGAGAATGTTAATTCCGACAACAGCTATGAGCTGTTTATAAAAAAACCCGTTTCGTTTTTTTTGCAAAGGATTCATTGTTTAATCCTTGCTAATTTTAATAACTCAGAGCTGATAACCACGTCTAACTCTGTGATTACTGACATATTAATTTCGAAACGAAGTTTTCGATTGTTTTGATAGAATACCACTGCAGTATTGGGAAAGTTAACACTAGGGGAATCAGCTACAATAACAACATGGCCGAGCGGTACAGACTCTATTTTTTTTGTCCCGCTCACAAATAGTAATTCGCAACCGGTCGCAATATCAAGGGGTACTGCTTCTACTGTGTTTTGACCTTTGAATTTGCTTTTACTATCAACCATTTCTTGCAGGAACTGAAGAAAATCGATTGAATCGTCCACACAAATCCGGACTAAAAACGGCTTCCTACCTACTACCGAACCTGGCCACTGAATATATTGGGTGAAATTCCATAAGTAAGCGGCTTTGAGCTTTTGTTCTTTACTTAACGACTGGTCAGCGCTGACTGCGCTACAGAAAAAAAAACTGAAAACAACCAGGAGACCGGCAGCATATATCGCCTTAAATGGGCTGCGATATTGAAGAAAAGCAAGATCGTTCTGCATCAAATGGATTTAGAAATAGACAAACCAGTGCGCCATTTCTCTTTGGGCTGCGGACCATTCAAGTTTTGATAGATAGGTTTACCTACCTCTAAACCGACTGCATAGTTTTTCGAAAATTTCCATAGAACTCCAAGTCGAAGATTAACTTTTTTACCCCCATAAAGATTAGGGTTAGTTATGCCGGCTGGGTAAGGAATAGGGGCGTTTACCAATAGCGACTCATCCTGACCATGAATTGGGCGGCTGTATTGAAAATTTAGGCTGGCAGAAGTTTGCAGAGTCGGAGAAAGATCAATTTTGTAACGACTATTCAGGCTGTAGTTATTACCCAGCCTATAGCCGCGGTCATTGGTGCCAGTCCTTATATTCGCAGATATACCCACGTTAAAATCTTGCGTGCCACTACTGGTGTAGCTAAATTCAGCGGGAAAATCATAAGTGCCGGAGCCAAGCTGCATTGTATAAGGCAGTTGCTGGTCACCAGGTGCTCTTGGCGTATCACCACCTTCATCGATTGACCCCGTTGGCAAGCTTACCCCTAGTGAAAGCCGCCAGACACCTTCGTCAGCAGCACCCCAGTTATAAGTAGCTGAAACCGAAGCATCGCCTACTCCAGCAGTTTCAAGGACAAAGTTCTCATAGCCACCAATAATACTGATATGGTCCGTTTCCTGGCGAATATAAGGGATTGAAATATGTCCATTCCACCGAGAATTGAATTCGTATCCGAGGGCAATAGTATGAGCCTTTTGACGGATGGTTGTGGGAACAACAGGGAAGTTTGTCGCTGTTCGCACCTCACTGGAGGGGCTCCACAGTACGTCATCGAAGCTTAATTTGTTAGTGCCGTCGAGGTAGCCCTCGAATTCCACTGATTTAAATTGATAGGTCAAGGTCCACGGCGAATGACTATCCTGGCCATCATCGCTTTCATAAATACTTTGGTCGAAAAGCTGCTGCAGGCTCATTTCAGCAAACTCAGATGGCGTACTTTGAGCAAGGCACTGGGACGCAAATACAAACAAACAAATCTTCAGGTATCTCATAGTATTTCACCGAATTATTACGCAAATGGCGATACAAAGTCCTATTTATACCCCGACGCCATCAGTTTACTCCGAAATCAATCAATTAAAAGACTTTCGTAATGGTAGTAAGTCCTGTTTTTACAGGCCTCCTCGAAGGAATCTTCCTCTGGCAGCGTCGGAGAGCAACCATGATCCTTATTACGTGAGGGCCTGCAATCAAATCCGAAGAGAACTGCCAAGCAAAAATGATCACCCAGATGCCTTTAGAAGCACCGAAACTCAGCGTGCTGATAGGGCACTTTAATTCATGAGGATTGTTAGACGAATGGAGCCGAAGAGCCCATCATGCAAGACAATGAAGGGAGGATGAGCGGATGCAATCACGACTGCAGGTGTTAAATGATCGCTAAAATAAAAACGGCCTGAATCTGAAGCTGATCAGTCCATGACCCCATTCAAGGGCAGTTAGAGCCGCCTTGTCTCGAGTTGCCGCTTAGTCGATAAGCACGTTGATGCACATTTTTTTATCCCGCGTCGCGGTGGAAACTGACCACGGTATTTTGTTACCCTTGCGCCGATGTATTCACTTAGACCCTATCAGCAACAAGCCGTCGATGCCACGGTTAGCTATTTCCGGACACATACACGCCCTGCGTGTATCGTTTTACCAACCGGTGCCGGCAAATCATTGGTTATCGCAGAACTTGCCAGAATCGCCAATGGCAGAGTATTAGTCCTCGCTCATGTGAAAGAGCTGGTTGAACAAAACCATGATAAATTTGCGAGCTACGGCCTAGAATCGGGTATTTATTCTGCGGGCCTCGACCGTAAAGACGTATCGGAAAAAGTGATCTTTGGCAGCGTTCAATCAATTGCGCGGTCTGACGAACAGTTCTTCAACGATTTTTCATTGGTTATCATCGATGAATGTCATCGTGTTTCTTTAGATCAATCAACTCAATATCAACAAGTTCTTACTCATCTACAGACCCTAAATGAAGGTATTTGCATACTTGGACTGACTGCAACACCCTACCGTTTAGGCATGGGTTGGATCTATCAATACCACATGAGAGGGATGCTACGAACAGACGACGAACGATTTTTTTCCCACTGCATTTATGAATTGTCACTAGCGTATATGATTCGCCATGAGTATTTGACGCCCCCCGTACTCATTGACTCGCCCGTTGCCTGTTATGATTTTTCGACACTGGAATTAAATAGGGATGGCAGATACACGACACCTGACATAGAAAGCATCCTACAGGATCAAAGTAGAATCACGCCCTCGATCGTCGCCCATATAACGGAGTTAGCTAAAGATCGGATGGGGATTATGTTGTTTACTTCTACCGTCCGCCACGCAAAAGAAGTTCTCTCTTGTTTACCGAGTGGTGAAGCGCTATTGGTAACCGGTGAGACGCCCACCGCGCAACGCGATCAAATCATTTCCCACTTTAAAACTCAGCAAGTGAAGTACTTAGTAAATGTGTCGGTACTCACCACCGGGTTCGATGCGCCTCATGTTGACTTAATTGCAATTTTACGACCAACAGATTCTGTTGCCCTGTATCAGCAAATTATCGGCCGAGGTCTGCGCCGCCATAACAACAAAACCGATTGTCTTATTTTGGATTACACCGGTTTAGGGCATGACATATTTTCGCCTGAGATTGGGGAGAAGAAGCCAAACAGCGATAGTGAAACGGTTGATGTGATTTGTCCCCAGTGCGGATACAGCAATGTCTTTTGGGGGATTAAACAGGAGGATTTTATCGTCGAGCACTATGGTAGAAAATGTCTTGGTGCATTTGAAAGTATCGAAACCCATGAGATAGAGCCCTGCGGTTATCTATTCCGTTTTAAGCGCTGTCCTAGCTGCCAGTGCGAAAATGATATTTCAAAACGCTATTGCTCAACATGTAATGACATACTGATTGACCCAGACGCCATACTCAAAGACGCAATGAGTCTCAAAGATGCTCATATACTCCGCTGCGATTCCATGACATTCGAGAGAGATACAGATAAGCAAGGCAATTCACGCTTAGAAGTCAGGTATTATGATCTGGATGGAGAGTACCTGAGCGAATACTTTTATTTTGACAGCTATTCTCGTCGCCAAGGATTTTATTATAATTTTGTTCGATCTCACATTCGAAACGCCGGCGCAACCTTTGACGTGCAGTCTTTAGAACAAGTGTATTTGTGCATTAAACTTTTTGCAAAACCTCGATTTATTGTTGCACGCAAGGTCCATACCTTCTGGAAAATCCGCGAAAAAATATTTGACTGGGACGCAAACTTCCCTCGCCAGGAAGAGATTCACTTCGTTGATTGATTTTTAGGATCCTAAGCTAAAGATCTACAGCAGCCGTTAAAAGACTGTCGTTCAACATCAATTTTTGCTCCGAATGGGGCAGCAATATTTTATAAATGGCCGCAACATCGTGACTGCTGATAAAGAACTGGAGCAGCTCGCTATCTACTTTTCAACAATGCCAACGCAGCATAGGTCAGCAACCAGATAATAAGCAGTGCGCCAGCGAAGGCCGCACCGAAGCCAATAGCGCCCATAATATTAGAAGCTCCTAGCGGATTGTCACCAAAGCTCAGCGCTCGGCTAGCTGCGGCATTACCGAACCAGTAGAATACCGTGTTGGCCCAACCTATAAAGATAAAACCATAAACATTGATTTTACGCATTCTTTCACTGAGAGAAATTAATGGCAGTGCCAGCGCGACGCCGATAATCAGCAAACCATTGGTCAGTCCACCAGCGTGCGCTCGAGCCCACCCATCGGCACTACCGTAGTAAGGCATCTCGACTATTTTTCCAGGATACACTTCTAGGCCACCTATAAGACCAAAGGCCAGCATAAACCCTGCGAGCATACTGATCATAATGATCAAAAATGCATTGGCTATCATCAACTTCTGATATTTTTCCATCGTACTATTTTCCTTATTATTTAGGATTTCGGGGGGTAGCTAGGCGCCTCGAAATTTACAATTTACTGCGGACAAATAAACACTGATAGGCAATTCTGCACATGATTGCGACCACAATTCCAATACCTATAACAAACAACAAGAAAGCAATATCGTTAGTAAGGCTGGAATCGCCTGTCAAGGCGAGTCCGCGGGAACTAGGAAACAGTGGGTCAAAACAAGAAGCGATAACGATTGTCCATGCGGTAATAATCATACCTATGGCAATACGTCGCGAGGTCTTGGCTGATAAATCCAGCAGCGGAAGTACGGCGGCCAGTAACCATAGACCGAATCCGTTCGTTATGCCTTCCATGTGCGCCATTCGCCAAGCATCGTAGGTACCTGGCAATTGATAATCAATGGACCCTGGGATCGGCCAGAGTGAAATCTCACCAATCAAAAAAAACAAAAATCCAAAACCAATGACAAAGGCTGATAATAAAACCAGGGCACCGTGTCCCACCAACAAACGCTGGCTCTTTCTAATACCGTCCATAACTATCTCTCTCAGCGAGGTGTGTGACACTCTAAAAAGGAATAGGCATCTCAGGATTATTGGTATCAACCAGCGGAATAAGTGCGCCCTCTGGCAACGTTGCATAGCCCTTAATCCAATCTTTCATCCACTGTGGATCAGGCTCGTTTCTAGGATTGAATCCGGGCAGCAGCGCCCTAAACATGAAGGGACCAACCTCGACACACATACTCACAACTTCTTTGGCGATCTTAAACAAGGTTTTTGGTTGATGCAGTATTTTATCTTTTTTAAGCGCGACACACATAGCCCAAAATCCTAACCCGATTACGTGCCAACTGCCGTGAAAAACGCCTAATAAGCGGGGCACGTACTTTCCCGAACAAGCCATATAGGCATCGTAAGCAACGGTTTTGTGCTCACCCTCTTCAATCATATGCGTAATCCAAAAGGAACTCACATGCGAGTTTGCACCGCCAAAAAGTGAAACGCGCTTATTGATAAACCAATGAATAAAGCCGTTAGTCATCGACTCAAAACCCGCCGAATAAGCCAGCTGCGTGGTTAAGCTTTTTTGCTCTAGGCGAGCATAAGCTTCGGTCATGTGCCTCTCTACCCGCTCCAGCTCGGGATAACCATTAGCTTTTAGTAACGAATTGTACCTTCGATGACATTTGAAATGATTAGCCTCTTGGCGATTAAAAGCCGCTAAGTCGTCTAGCAATTCCGGATCAGTAATGTGCTTGCGAGCCCTCATTATCGAACGTATCAGGTAGGGCTCAAGATAAGGCATTGTTAAGGAAAAACCGTTAAACAAGTGTGAGCGCACCGGATTATCTGGCACCCACACGGGGTCTATATCCTCAGGGAAAGCGAAATTGAAATCCCTTATTACAAGCTCATCAACGTCTTTGGGCCGATATTCGTATAGGGTTTGCGTCATAGCTGCCTCCATTATTTTTCTTATGCGGCACGAGAAAAGCCTGCGCCTTAAATCGCTACCATACCAAGAAGCCCCTGCACGGGCGTCGCATGAATACTCATTTTTGGGTGTGTCAAAAACCCCTGAATCATCAGCTCTGCACTAATCTCGCTGGCGGTATAGGGACAAAGAACAGACGCCCCGGGGTATCTTGTCAACATATTATCCAAACCTAACTCATATTTTTTCAGCTCGTCAGCGTAGCCCGGTCCTATCGAGTCAGCTCGCCCACTGTCTGCACCAATAATCAGTATTTTCTCAAAACCGCGGGCCTTGGCGGTCAAGATCGCCGACTCAATAAAAGCAACGGCCCTATCCCAGCAAAATTCTCCGCTCAAAAAGTAGGAATCTTCAACCGATACACAGTGCAACATGTGGGAGGCCGATAACTTGCGCACACTAAGACCTTTCCCACGCAGTAAATCCGCCAGACGTCTTTTACGATCTGACACTTCGACCATTAACACCGGTGTACCCTCTTCAAGGGCCTTCAGTATAGCCGGGGCCAGGCTCCCCCATTCTTCCTCAGCGGTGTTACTAACAATACAGTGATGGCCTGAAATCGACCCGGACACCGCTCTGGCAAGGGCCTTTTGACTTTCGACTGTGCTTATCTCTGGCTGAAATTTTGAGTCAGATTCTGTCATCAACGCGGCTAAATCTGCCTGATAGAATCTACGCTCATTACGTGCGCCTATCCTCAAGCAAGCGAGCCGACCATCGTCGGTCCATCGCCGAATTGTTGCCTTACTGACCGTTAAAAATGCCGCAGCTTCAGTAATGGTGAGCAGCGGTAGGCGCTCTTTTATCGGTAAATCCATGTCATATGACTTCTGTTATTGGTAATAGCGACTAACTGTAGTGAATATAACATAGTTATACTTAGTTCACATATAATTGAAAAAAATGATATTTTCATCGTTTTTATGCAAGTAAATATAAGGTGACCACCCTGCAAATCAGATGCAGCCCAGCCCAGCCAACGTAAAGTTTAGGTTTAGATTTAGGAAAATTTAAGCTTATTTATCGCTGAATGATCACCAGGCCACTGACATCTAAAAATGCCATCTCGATTAGCCCATATTCACAAAGGTTCTCAGCTGCGGCTAAGTTATTGATAGCGAGCGCATGCCTGAGGAACATTATCGACTACAACGGCGCAGCCGCCGGCTCTTAACAACCGGCGATAGTTCTACATTTTAGCGTTTAAAACTGTGATTAGGTCAAACTGAATCAATGTGAGTCAACATCCGCCGCGTATTGCAGTAAAACCTCTAAAGGCACCACTTTCAAACTATCTTGATGAGTAGAATGTAATCTGACTTTTGGTGCAGCTCCACCCTTATGCGCTTGCAAAAAGCGCTCAGCGCAAAGGCACCATTGATCACCGGCTTTTAAGCCCTTGAAACCGAATTCTGGATGCGGCGTTGATAGATCATTTCCCAGATATTTTGACATTGCCAAAAAATCATCAGTCATAATGGCACAAACAGTATGCTGCCCATGATCTAGTGGGCCGGTATCACAGCAACCATCGCGGAAGAACCCAGTGACCGGATCGGTCGAGCAAAGCTGTAAAGCATCCCCCAGAACATTAATAGACGGTGCTTTTTCTTGGGTCATAGATTTTCCTTTGATAACTCTATTTTTAAATCTGCGCTTAGAAGACACCACCGTACTTTCGAAAACATACAGCCTCTATTTCACCGCAATTTTATGGGCGAGTGATTATAGAAGGAACAACCGTCCACCTCAAGCTCGCGCAGGTTCTGAGCACTGCGCTCGTAGGATATATCATCTCGTGGAGTATACGGCCAGAAGGTCGTTGTCACTCTTAAGGTTCACCGCCATGACAGAATATTGAACACATCCGAGTAAGGGTGAAGACGTATCGGCCGTCCATTATTGAGGCCTTTTATCCAAGTCTGCAGCCTGGAGGATGAATGGACCTTTTCAAGGTTTCATTACAACAAGTCATGCTCATTAGCAGACCGCCATGATGGTATCCATCCGCAGTTGCTCTCATGATCGCTACGTTAATTATCGACGTTAATATTACCATACTGGGCTTTCGCATCGCCCCCATTTTTTTAGCGTGTTAAACTAAAGTTGGGTGCATTAAGAATTCGGAATGCTCAGTGGTCACAAGGGTCGCACACGTTAAGTGACAAAGACCAAACATACCGACTCGACTTCGCCCCCTGACCGGGATTGGTTTAGGTTTATGGCTTAAGTAGGTATTAAAGCGGGAGAGGATTATTCATTCTATTAACCGTCGTTCCTCTTAGACGGTCAGCACAAGACGGGACAACATTATGTCTAGTTGGTTGACGACCATAGCATCCTTGGTAAACAAGACGCCAAAAAAGATGGCAGGGCCATCAACGCCAACGGAACCTCAAAAGCACAGGAGGAAACGCCTGGTCAACGAGATCTTAGATCAGGCCTGTTCGAAAAAAATACCGTTGATTATGGACAACACAGAAATTTCTTCCTCGTGGCCCGGAACCTTTAAAAGTCGTAATGACACTTCAATAGTCGTAGAAATACAACTGAATGAGGTTCGCGCACTGCTGCCTGCTGGTGCAGTCTGCTCTGTTGCATTGAATTATAATTCGCAGCCCCATATTTTTTTATCCAGTGTTAAACAGTCAACATTAATAGCCGACAACCTGGTTGAAATGCACATCTTTTTACCCGACTCCATTGAAGGGGCGGGACAAAGGTCTCTATATCGAGTGCCTGTCGTTAAGGCCGTTGGCGTAATCATAGCGTTGTCCCCAAAGCCTGATATATGGTTTAAAGGAGAACTCCAGGACATCAATAGAGAAGGTGCGCGCATCGTACTGATTTCTGATGAGTTCGAAAAGATAGCGATGGGCGACGAAACTTATTTGTCTTTGAGTTTGGATAATGTGAGCCTGACACTTGCGGCTGACGTTCGTCATACTGATACCCGCACTTGTGCCGTTGGTCTGCACTTTCTGTTGGCCGAGGATGAAAAGGTAGATCGAGATCTTCGATCAATTATCCGAGATGTCGAAAGCTTTTATATGCGTCAAGTTCAGCGCTTAAACTAAACTATGCGTCAATAACTCCGCAACGTAAGCATTAAGCTATTGATTTGGAAAACTCCACCTTCCGTCGACCAAAGGTATTTATCTTGACAACAAACTGGATACTATTTGACTGCTTTAACACCTTAGTAGATGACTTCGATCAGGCAGGCTCTATTGATGGACTGACAACAATTCAACATTTACCCGTTGAGGCGGGCGTGTTTGCCTCAGTAGAGGCTTTTCGGCTTGCTTACACCCAGTCTAGGGAAATGAACTGGTGGCAAGACGATAGCGAAGTCCATTTGGACGTCAGGTTGGCCGCGCTTTTTCGCAAACAAGAAAACATATCAGATCAAGATGTAGCGGTGTTAGTGACGCAGATGTTAGATCTTTTTTCCGTTACCTATATTGATACGATTCGCTTAACTCGTGGTGTCGAAGCTATGTTGAAGGCCTGGGCGCCTATTGCAAAATTAGGCGTCGTATCGAATTTTTTTCTTCCCGGGTGGCCGAAGAAATTTCTCGAACAGTTGGATTTGGCAGATTATTTCGAGTTTGTTATTGATAGCGCTGAGCTAAATTCGAAAAAACCTGAAGCCCCGATTTATCAGACGGCGATAAACATGACAGGCGTTGAGCCCGATAAAATACTGTTTGTGGGTGACGACTTTCTGCGAGATGTAGAACGGCCCAGAGAGCTTGGTATGAAGGCTCGCCATTATTGCCGCTTTGGTGAGCGGCCTGGCGTTAACAAAAGCCCAGAAACGGATCCGATCAAGCATTGGGATTCTTTTAGACCCTAACAGACTCGACTTTTTATTCTTCGTTAAGTTAGTGTGATAGTGTCAACAGTGAGATCAGAATACGTTTACTTTGCGGGCTCGAACATCAGCCAATAGATCATCGGTGTGGCCGATCTTTGCGGCCAGCTTTTTTCATTTGTCACAGATGTCTGCGGGCTAGGGGTTGATTAACGCAAATCAGTCTATAATTGATCCTCCCTTGAAGTGCCAACGTACAAGATGCACAGTCACCGAAATAAGGAAAAATCATGGTATCTCGAAGAAATTTTGTCAAACTCGCCGCAGTCTCTGCATCAGTACCATTACTCGGTCAAGTTAGCCTATCGGCGTCCGCGGCAGAAAAAGTACCGGCTGATGATCCTGCCGCTTTATCCTTAAAATATGTCGAGGTCGCTTCGGACGCGACCCGGACCGATAAGGGCGGCGTTGCCGGCGCAGATCAAATCTGTGGCAACTGCAGATTCTATGCAGATAGTGACACTCCAGACTGGGGGGGATGTGTGTTGTTCCAGAATAGATTGGTCGCAAAAGGCGGTTGGTGTGTGGGCTGGGTACCAGCCACTTAATAACACAACACCACGATCAACGCTGGCCCACTAATGCTGCCTAATTTTTAAAATGAGGCAGCACGTGGCCCTATAAACATTACCATAAAACTGGCGCGTCGCTCGTATGTGTCGTTTTTTGTGACGGCTAACGGCCACACTTGCCCTTTGTTTAGCGGGTATTGCGCCCCTCAAAAGGCGCCACCTTCCTTCCCATCAACCAACAAATTCAGTCTCACACTCTCACCTTTTAACCAGTTCAACGAAACTGGTTTCCGAACTTATTGCGCTAGTCTTTTGCTGATGTCAGGCGAAAATTCAACAAAACATTGCCCGGCATATGAAAATAGATGCCGTAACCGGAGTTAACAAACATCATGTCTCGGTGAAAAACTGGGCCTGACGCTCCGCCCATGGACCCACCATTTGCCGTTTCACCATTGATCGTTTTGAAGCCAATAGCCGTATCAAAGTCCCAAAGTACATTACCGTTGTTAAAATTGTAGGCGCGCAAATGCCCGTCCATCGAACCGGCAACTACAGCGCCCTCGATGGAGGATGAGGCGGAAGACAAGCCCGACTGACAAAACTCTCTACCTTCACAAATCTCCGGGGCAGGAGCGAACCAGCGCTGTTCACCCGTGGTGATGTCAACCGCAAACATGCCTGGATAGGCAACACCGGGCCAGCGAGGACCGCCGTCGAAGTCAGACATTGGCACATAGAGTGTATCCTTAGACACCGTCATACCAAAGTGAACGCCACCTTGGATACCGCCTTTGCCCAGCTTCACGCGCCACAGTATTTTGCCACCCTGATCGGGATCAAGACCAAAAACCTCACCAGATTTCTGGCCCGCTAGGACAATATCTTTTCCTGCCTTGTTGGTCGCAAGAATTGTTGCGGCCCCAAAATCGTAATCCGGACCATCTTCCGGCGGACAGTTAATGCGTTCTTCCGTTTCACAGCCCATATTCCAAGCATCACCCCGAGTCATTTGCTGACGCCAGACAATACTGCCATCTTTTAAGCTAAGTGCCAAAATCGCATCACTGGTGTCGTTAGCAGGCGACGAATAATTTTCGCCGGTGCCGACATACATAACCCCTCGTTTACTATCAAGGCTTGGAGTATTCCAAACAGGGGAACCCGATGGTGCTATCTGATCCGTTCCAACGGCATTTTGACCAACCACTGTTGGAGCTTGATCGATGGTATAACCCACCCACCGCTTTTCGCCGGTCGCGGCATCATAGGCAGCAACGCCACCACGAAAAGTACAGCAGGCATAACCTGGATCGGCAGCTTGAGTTACTTCTAGGGACGACAGTGGCACGTATAATGTACCCTCGTTAAGTAGTGGTGTAGCAGTCAGTGTCAGGCTGGGGTGATCATCCGGACGATCACGCCACAACAGTTCACCGGTAACGGCGTTCAGTGAATAAACATTGCCGATAATATCGCCAAAAAACAGTGCTGGATTCGAGTTCTTTCCAACTGTCCAAGGCTCTATTACGATCGAATTTCGTATTTCCGCAATCGTCTTGAACGTCCAACGAATGCAACCGGTCTGCTGGTCCAGCGCAAACACCGTACCGTTTTGGCTGCCTACGTAAACAGCACCACCGGCCAAAGCAGGCTCTGAGCGAGCCCGAATTGCGTCGGGATAAGCAAACGCCCAAGCCAGCTCTAGTTGATCGATATTGTTAGCGTTGATGTCCGTCAGATGCTTGCCGTAATGACGCTGGTTAGTTTGATCAACACCCCAACCCAACGACACCGGTGGCGCCGTATAGTCAAACTGTGCTGCAGGACCTTGACACTGCGGAGCGGGTGCAATGCTCTGCTGCTCTAAACCCTGTCCCGTAAGGTGCTCAGCAAGCACTACTTTCTGGCCGTCACTTAATGCCTTAGCCTGCTGCTGCATGATGCCTTGATCCATCGCCCGATAAACCGAGCTCGCAGACATTATGTTGAGTAGTGAGAGTGCTGGAGCCTTGGCAACACCGCCGCCATGGCAGTCTTCGCAGTATTTTTCATAGAGCTGCTCGCCGTCGTTAGAACCTTTCTCCGTAACTAGGTTAGCCGCGCCCACCGGTAGAGCAATTGCTATTGCTATTGCTACCAAAAATAAACGTCGTAACACTGAAGTCATACAGCCACCGTCAACTCATTTAATCATTAGAAAGATAGACAACCATGATCCAATATTTAACATTGAGTCATGCAAATAGCAGGCAAAAGCCCTTGAGAGCGGGAGCTTATGACTTTAATCGTCGCTCATGCGACGCTCAAGTTCTACATGAAAGTGCCGCAATCGCTGCTCTTGCTCGCCCCACAACTGGCCTTTAAAGCCACGACTACGCATGCCTTTTTGCACCACGGGTAGCAATGTGGAATCTTGGCTCAGCACCAGACCCAGACCCGCGTCTTCGCCAATGCTGTAATGCTCGATATTCGGCCGCTCACATTTGTTGGGATCAATGCCTTCGGGCAAGCCCATCCATCCTGGCGGACTGTAGTCAGGATCATCAGCAGGCAACAGCATTGTCATCGTGTCGTAATAAAATCGTTCAGGATCGGTCTCGTGGGGTAGAAAACGCATAAAAAAGAGCGCTTCCGGGTGGCAGCCGATTTGCACATTGGGGAAAATACCCGTCGCCCAGCTATCTGAAAGCTGCCCATCCTCAAACCGCTCATATTCAAGACCCAAGCGGTCAGAACGCTCTCGCTTGCCTTCTTGAATAGCCCGTCGCACGTCTTTAGCCGTACCTTTAAAATCGGCGGGGTTAACGCCCGCATCCTGCAGCATCATTTGCAGGCCTTCGGTCACGGTATCCTGATCATGCAAACGTGGACTAGGCGTCCCAAACGGTACGATCATGCGACTGGCACCACTCGGATAAAGATCATATTGAACATGAAGGTCAGCCATCACCCCTTTTGTCTCGGGGTGGACCGAATGTAGATGGTAACTCTCATAGAAAGCCTCAACCCCAACCTTCCAGTTAGAACCCCACTCACTGCGCACGTGACGAACTACTTTCATCTGATCGATACGATAAGCCTCGAGATAACCCTCTGGCAAACCGATACTTTCGACCAATGGTGCGGGATCATCACCCATATGAATAAATACAATACCGGCATGCTCTTCACAGATTACTGGTGTCAGACCGGGACGATGAGCCACAACGTCTGGATGAAAAGTTTCCTCATCGGTAATACTCCGAAGCTTGCCGCTGTTATGGAAACTCCAGCTATGAAACGGACAAACAAATACCCTTTTATTACCCCTCTCATCCCAAACCAACTTAGAACCTCGGTGCTGGCAAACGTTGTAAAAGGCTTTGATGCCCTCATCCGTTCGGGTAACGATAATAGATTCTTCACGGATTTCAAAAAGGAAAAAGTCACCAACTTTACCGAGGTCAGACGCTACTCCAGCTATTAACCAACTGTCGGTCCACATTCGGTCCCACTCAGATGTCCTAGCGTCACTGCTGAAATAAGCGTCTTTGGAATAACATTCAGTGCCATTATCAACCGGCGGTAGTTTTGCCTCCAAAGATTCTGGTGGTGCACCGGGGTTAATGACGGCAATAGGTATCTTCGAATTACTCAAGGGAGTCACTCCTGCAGCTAAATTTGTTCCAATTTTTGAAACACGGGCATTAAATAATCTTCCCCCCACTGGTTA
>Ga0206130_10002117_pt1 | contig 28050 bp, 12 predicted proteins | sample Helgoland_Spring_9_FD_148637 | JGI IMG/M metagenome (GOLD analysis project Ga0206130, IMG submission 148637) | Pelagic subsurface seawater microbial communities from Kabeltonne, Helgoland, North Sea - Helgoland_Spring_Bloom_20160512_1 | ecosystem: Environmental > Aquatic > Marine > Epipelagic ...
ACAGTGAGAGGTCCTTGCCCACCGGCACCGGATGCGTAGGCCATCGCCTCTGCCACTGAATTAAACCGACCGAACTCCCCGAGCACCGGAGTTGGAATTGGGTCAGGCACGGGCGCTGGAGCCAACTCGTACATTGCGCCTGGCGCCAGGTTACCTGAGGAGTCATAGACCATAATCTGGCCGTTTTGGTTCGTAATGACGCCATCTAATTGAACGGTGAGAGGTCCTTGCCCACCGGCACCGGATGCGTAGGCCATCGCCTCTGCCACTGAACTAAACCGACCGAACTCCCCGAGCACTGGGGAAGGGGCTGGTTCTGGCACGGGAGCCGGCTGGTACATGCCCCCGCCTGGCGCTAGATTGCCGTCGGAATCATAAACCATGACTTCGCCATTTTGATTCGTAACAACTCCATCTGATTGAACTGTGAGGGCGCCTTGTCCATTTGCTTCTGCGTAGGCTATAGCCTCAGAAACTGATGAAAATCTGCTTGGGTAATCTGCCATAGACCTACTCCGTCCATCTAACCCTATTTATAAATTTTGTGCCGCGCAATAAATCTAAGCCGTACTAAAAGCCAATACTCATTCCATATATTCATAGCACATATTGCAACTTGATTGCAACTACGTGAAACTTAAAATAACAAATTATTGCAAATTGATTAACTAACTCCGTTTAGTTTCAAATCCTTGTTTTTAAAAAAACTCTAGACCAAAGAGTGCTTTACCGACGTCTTGTTTCGGAAAGTCACAAAACTATCATCGAGACATCGCTAAACCAGTGATCTTAAGAGTATATTAGGTTTCCCTAGATGCGGATGAGACGTTTTTCTAAGCCTCACTAGGCCTTTATTTAGCCCTTAGCCTTTTTACAATATTTTATAAAACTTAGTTCGAAGCTACTTTGCCTTATAATAATATTTTTCGCTTAGAGCCGAAAGTTAAGTTATTTTTTTCACATCAAATGCCAGAACAATCCGCTCCTCTTCGGCCTCAAATGGAATCGAGTAGTGTGTGAGAGACGCAGGAAATAAAACCAAACTTCCAGTAACCACATTGACTATTTTTTTATTATTTACTCGGTTATCAACTATGTCTGTTTCTTCCCCTAAAGAAACAACTAAGTTTCCACTTTGGACCGTAAGCTTTTGAGGAACATTTATATATAAACTGCCACTTAGCCATCCGTTATCATGGATATGGGGCTTTAATTCACCACCATTTTTCATACAGATGATCCACCCATAGAGATCGTATTTAGCAGGCCACTCTTTCATCAGCCCATCTTTACTCCCCTTAAAGCAACCACGATATTTTTCAATTTCTAATAGAATCGCTTTTTTAATTCCCGCAATATGACTACACTCAATATCAAATAAATTACCACAAGTTTGGAACCCGTTTAATAGAAGAGATTGTGTTCTATTCAAAATCCTATTTTCGTTTAATATAAGCTTCACTTTTTCAACAAATATATATTCAAAATTATATTGATTACTCATATTAATATGCGATACATATTGTAGCGGTTCGTCACAAAAAAGATTTGACTTTTGCGAGCCATATCTCAGTGCCGAACGAGAGACAAGAGAGCCAATAGTTGCGTTCACGACTTTCTCGTTTATTAAGTAATCTAATTTATCAAAAAAAGTTGACTGATTACCTAATAAATACAAGCATTTCAATAACCCCATATGTGCATCAGTATAGTCAGGCTCAAGCAGTATCGCTTCGTTGTACTTCACTTTAGCTTCGTCGAGTCTCCCGAGTTCCTTCAGTGTATTACCTAAGTTATATTGCGCTTCCGCATAGTCTGGCTTCAACGTTATTGTTTTTTTGTAGCTCTTTTCCGCCTCAATTAATCTTCCGAGTTCTTGATACGCAACACCCAAGTTATTGTGCGCGGCGATGTAGTCAGGATTAAGAGCTATTGCTTGTTTATAGCTCGCTTCAGCTAAATCACATCTTCCTAGATCCTTGAGCGTGTTACCTAGATTATAATGGGCTTCAGTGTAGTCTGGACTCAACGCTATAGCTTGAGTGTAGCGAGCTACGGCTTCGCTTGGTCTGCCCAAGTCTCTAAGTGCGCTTCCTAAATTAGCGAGAGCTTCAGGATACTCAGGTACTAACGACAATGCAGTTGTATAACTTGACACAGCTTCATCTAGCCGTGCTAGTTTTTGGAGCGCCGTCCCCAAGTTGTAGTGCGCTTCGGCAAGGTCGGGTTTCCCCACTAAAGCTTGCTTATAGCTCGCTATAGCGTCTTCTACTTTTCCTAGATCTTGCAGCGTAGCGCCCAAGTTGACGTGCGCTTCAGCGTAACTAGGCTCTAAGTTAATAGCTAATTCATAGCTCGTTTTAGCTTCGTCTAATATTCCAAGTTTTTTGAGCGTGTTACCTAGATTAAAATGAGCTTCGGTATCGCTCGGAGATAATTTAACTGCTTCTTTTTTAGCAAACACTGATTCGCGTATCCTCCCCGACTGACCAAGAATCGCGCCGAGCATTTTCCATGAGAATTGATGCGCAGGAAATTGATTAGTCAGGGCCACTGCAAGTCTCTCAGCGTCATTAAATCGTCCGCGCTGATAAAACTCTCGAAGGCTATTGAGTTGTTGCTGAGATGGATTACGAGACTTTGTGCCTTGTTTTAATGATTTTTTTTTCGTTTTATTATGTTTAGCGTTCATGTTACTTTTTCCCAAGGAGGGTGAACTTGCCCTCTTTTAAAGCAAGTCTTTTATAGGCTCACGCAATGCTTGAGACAGGCGCTTATTAGAATCGATAAATTTTCACTCCGCGACATAACGCGTTTTTGCCTGCTCTGCGACTTGCTTAGCATTTTCATACCGCTTACCTATAATTGGCGCATCAATATAGTTCAGCCAAAATTGCTCGATTTTCGGATTAATTCGCACTACTTTTTGAAATAGAGGTAAAGCTACTTTAATTTTATTCGCTAAAACCGCCAGCACACCTAGATCGTGGTTCGCATCTGGATGTAAAGGTTGAACTTGTAAAACAGCTTGATAAAAGCGTTCAGCGTCTATCGGCTTTCTTTCTTTTCGCAAAGCTTCACCCTGCTGTAGTGCTTGTTCAATTGTAAGCTTCGTAAAAACTCATTATCTACTCTATTTTCAATGATTAAATAGCTTGCGGGTTCAATTTTTCATCATAATTCGTTCCCTACATTTTTAAGAAATGAGTACCACGAATCTCTTATCCTTATTAAATAAATAAGCCTTAGGGAAATTATTTAATTTAGTCAACTTATGTTCGAATTTCTTCAAAATCACTGCCGAGCAATTTTTTTTAAATCAAACGCTAACACAATACGTTTTTCTTTTGCCTCAAATGGAATCGTATAATGTGTGAGAGATGCAGGGAATAAAACTAAACTTCCCGTAACAACGTTGACTATTTGTTTTTGATTTATCCTGTTATCACCTTCATCTTCTTCTTCCCCTAATGAAACAACAAGATTTCCACTTTCGGCTTTTGTTTTTTTTGGTACATTTATGTATAAGCTCCCACTGAGCCAACCGTTTTCATGAATATGAGGCTTTAATTTGCCACCACTTTCCATGCAGATTAGCCAGCCATAGAGATTGTGTTTTTCCGGCCATTTGCTTATAAAGCCGTCTTCGCCATCTTTAAACTTATTTCGATATTTTTCTATTTCTAGTAGGATGGCTTCTTGAATTTTGTCTGTGAAACTATTTTTTATATCAAATATATTTCCCGAAGTTTGGGCGCCATTAAAGAGCAAGGGTTGTCTTCTATTTGATATATTTTTTTCGTTTAGCAATAGCTCTGCTTTCTCGACGAATACCTTTTTAAAATCATACTGAATATTCATATTTACATGCGAGACATATTGTAATGGGTCAGTACAAAAAAGATTCCGCTTTTCCACTCCATATTTCAACGCAGAACGGCAAGTAAGCGAGCCAATGCTTGCATTGGTTACTTTTTTACTTATTAGAAAATCTAATTTATCAAAAAAAAGGGGTTGTCTATCTGACAAGTAGTACGAACGAAGCAACCTCTCGTGCGCAAGGGTAAAACCAGGCATTGACGCTATCGCGGCCTTATAGCTGTCTTCGGCCTCATTTAATCTACCAAGTGCATCTAGCGTGACCCCTAAGTTGTAATAGGCCTCAGCGTATCTTGGTTTCTTGGCAAGCGCTCGCTTATAACATTCTTCGGCCTCGTCCAACCTACCTAATTCTTTGAGAGTGATTCCTAAGTTGTTGTGCGCTTCGGAAAAGTCGGGTGTCAACTCTATTGCACGCCTATAACTCAATTCGGCGTATCTTGATCTGCCGCGCTCCTGAGATATAAGGCCTAGGTTGTAGTGGGCTTCGGCCAGCTTAGGCTTAAGCCGTATTGCCTTTAAATAGCTCGCTTCAGCTGCCTCTAATTTTCCAAGTCCCTTCAGCATATTACCTAAGTTGTAATGCGCGTTGGCATAGTCAGGGTTTAATGCTATTGCTTGATTATAGCTACCTTCTGCCTCTTCTAGTCTCCCAAGATCAAGCTGTAAAATACCCAAGTTATTATGAGCTTCGGCATCGCTTGGCGCGATTTCAATGACGTTTTTTAAATATCGCACTGCAGAAATGCAGTCACCGGTTTCTTTAGCAATCGAGCTGAGCCTGGACAATGTCTCGGTCGACTTAGGGTTGATGGCGAGCGCTTTTCTATACATCGACTCTGCTTCATTCGGTTTTTTAGACTGCTGATAAGCTGACCCAAGACTTAACAGTATATTTATATCAATAGGCGCCAATACCGTTGCCTTTTCAAAGATGTCAATGGATTCTAAGCCCCTTTTGTCTAACGTAAGTAAATTGCCAAGATTTACCATACAAGCAACGTCATTAGGCTGAAGTTCGTGAACTTTTTGCAGTGCTTTAATTGCCTTAGAAAGGTTTCTATTTTTGAAATGCAGTGACCCCAAAAGCGACCAGATCTGAGACAAGTGAGGTTTAATCAATACAGCCTCGCTTGCGTCAACAATAGCGCCTACGACGTCTTTGGAATCTAAGCGAGTGAGCGCCCTGGCAACGTAAGCCTCGGCGTAATTAGGTTTGCGCAATAAAATATCGTTAATTAGTTCGAGCGCTTCTTGATTCCTTTGATTTGCATTTAAACAAGACGCCAAGACAAGCGCGCTTTCTAGATCGTTTTTCGACCGGGTGTATCCGATCTGTGCTTTTTTAAGAGCTTCTTGAGGATCAGATTGCTTAAGCAGAATTCTTGCTTGATTACGGAAATTAGATATAAGTTCTGAATCGAGGAGTATCGCTGTTGAAAGCGCTTGCTGCGCCTTGACGACTTGATTGTCAAGTAAGAGAACGTGACATAATAGAGAGTAGGCGCTTGCGTTATTAGGATGGCTCTCTATAAACTTAATAAGCCAGTCTTGTGCCTCACGCAATTTACCTGTTTCGCGAAACTCGACTGCAAGAGACAGTTCGTCAGAAGTTTGGTCATTGTTACCTTGGTTGACACCATTCGAGAGTAATTGCTTTTCTAGTTCGTTTACCTTGTCTCCAGCCAATCCGAAGTTTCTACCGCTTTCTAAAACTTGCTTAGCAGCCTTAAAATCTTTTTTTACCATTAGAGCGTTGATGTAACTTAACCAAAACTGTTCTACTTTGGCATTGGCATCTAGGGCAGCTTTAAAATACGGTATCGCTGCGTCAATGTTATTCGAAGATAATGCTAAGACCCCTAAGTTATGATTAGCGTCAGGTTGTCCTGGCTGAGACTTCAATACAGCTAGGTAAATGCGTTCAGCGTCTTGAAGCTTATCTGCTTTAAGCGCGGAAGCGGCTTTCTGCAGGGCTTGGTTAATTGTCAGTACCATTTATTAGTCGTCAGTCCCAATTTACAAGTTAAGTAAATTACTCTTAAAATCAATTTTCGTCTATTCTTTAGATTTTTATTATTTTATTAGATTCTTATTCAAGCAGCGTTTGCTTTGAAGCTATATGAAAGATTCATCTATTAGCGCGATATACAATGTTTATACGTAACGTGATCGCGAGTTATACAAGTATCGCCATAAATCTTATTTGAGCCGTATTCATTAGTCGTTGTTGGCGTAGAGCAATTACTGCCGCAAACCTGTCGCGGCCGGTATTCGCTCGCTCATAAACTCGTTTACACGACTAACATTACGATTTCATGCTAACTGCGCATCAAGAAAAAACTGCTCCTTCCACTAATTTCCGCTTAGTAAAATTTTAACGTGACCGACCACGCTAATTTTTACTAGAATTCATTTTTTTGACTATAGTAATGCTGCCCTGCCGACTCTTATGAGGTTCTACAATGTCAAAAATAGAGAGATCACCTGTCGCGTTGTTTAAGATTATTTCGTGAAGCTCATTAGGGCTCCCATCGCTGTATGTATAATGGAAGAAAATATAATCAGAGCATATGTTCCAATATTTATTCATAAACGTTTTATATTCAGCAATCCCTCCACAATCAAACCAAACAAAATCAAACTCGCCAAATTTCCCAACTAATTCATCTGACATATTTTCAAAGTTGCCTTCTATAAACTCTGTGTAACTTGACGATATAATTTCGCCCATACCTGGCCTCTCGCTTAGTTCACCGAGAGACATATTGTCTATGACCACTAATTTGGGATCATAATCATGATCCTTAAAATACATCGGATCTAAATTGCCGTCATCATATACTCGCTCATTGTTTATAAGCGCCTCTAGAAGAAACGGGGTAGTGTATCCTGCACCAATTTCTAAAATTCTATTTGGTCTGAGCATTTGTGCCATGGCTCTTAAGAAGCCGCCGACATTTTCTGTGCCCATACCTGGTCTGTAAAGAGCAGGATATTCGATCGAATTCGGTCGACGAAATGGTGTCAAATTAGAAAACTTTTTCATTTCTACAGCGTCGAGGATTGGCGTTTTTAGAAATTTTGTGTACCTATCACTTTCCTCTGCTTTTTCAATCTTGCCGAGTTTTCTTTGCGTGGCAGACAAGTTTTCGTATGCCTCGAAAAATCCGATTTCCGATTCTACGGCATGTTTAAAACTTACTTCGGCGTCTATCAACTTACCCAATCTACTAAGCGTATTGCCAAGGTTAAACTGAGCTTCACTATACTCAGGATGCAAAGCTATCGCCTGTTTATAGCTGTCTATTGCCGCATCAAGCTTCCCCAAGTCATGAAATATGACGCCTAACTTATTGTGGGCTTGAGCGTTATCTGGTTGTAATTTAGTGATCTCAATATAAATTTCCGCCGCTTCTTCGAGCTTGCCTAAATTAGTATTGATTTCGGCAATCAGAAAGTGCGCCACCACGCCTAATAATTTTTTTTCCGCTCGCCCTTGCTTAAAAAATCGCTGAGCCTTCTCGAATTGCCGATCTTTAATAAGAGCATCGATATAGCTGAGCCAAAATTGCTCTATTTTCGGATTTACGTCCAAAGCGATTTTAAAGAGCGGCAGCGCAGCCCTAATTTGATTTACTGATATCGCTATTAGTCCTAAATTATGATTTGCGTCCGGTTGGCTTGGCTGACTAAGCAATATCGCTCGATAAATACGCTCGGCTTCTAGAAGATTACCTGATTTATGCTCTTCGAGAGCTTTTAGAACTGCTTGGTCAATGGTCAATTCCATCATGCATTCACCAGGACAGTTTCAAGCGCCTTCTTTGAGTTTGCTCGATATTTTTCTACACGCATGTTATATCTGAGCCCCTGTTTTAGTTGTTCTTACAACTTTTATCATATTAAAGACAAAAACTTACCATAACTCTATTTCGGCATAAATAATTAATAATTTTATGAGCTAATGATTGCGTTTAGTGTCCCCTATATAATAATTAATATCGCACAGCATAAGCCTAATTTGATTTGATTTTACGTTATTGTTATATTATTTCGTATTGATTATTCTCTTATAAAATATTCTGCTTGTTAGTCACTATCATATCGTCTTTAATTATATTTTACGTTGGCAAATATTTTTATACTACTTATGAACGGACCGGCAGATTAAGTCGCAAGTCACTAAATAACCTTACCTCTGTTTTTAAAATCTTACCCTTTCAAAAGAGATTTGACTTGTGGTAGTTCGTAAGAGCTCTTTACCATAACTTTTTTTCGGGAGATCATATTTGCAGATGCTGATCTTCTGTTTTCCGTGAGTCAAATTTTATTGTCCATTGAATCATAATTTGGTAGATCGTCGTTGTAATTATGAATATATAGCTTTTGTATTTTAAGATTACTCCGAAATACTTTTTATTCTTTAATTTGTTCTTACCTCGCGAATTAAATCGAAGGCAATAATAATTCTATCCGTATCTGTTGAAAAAGGAATAGTTTGATGATGAAGTGACGATGGGAATAAAACTATATCTCCTTCCTTAGGCTGGAAAGTAAGGCAAGGAGAATTATCGTTGCTGTAGTGCTCTCCATTTAAATCGAATCTAATTGCGCCCTCATCCTTATCATTTGGTGGAATGACCTTTAGATAAATTACCCCGCTGAGCCACCCATCATGGTGGATATGTGTTCTTTGATATCCCTGTTTCTTTAAAATTACGGTCCATCCAATAAGATTATGTAGTTTAGGAAATTTTTCGATATATGAGCCTTTTTCTTTTTCAAACTTTGAATAATAGGTTCGTATCTCGCTAATAATGATTGCTTTTAGTTTGTCTAGTTCGCCAGAAGGATTTTGAAATATATTAAGGTGACTCGGAGATTGAAAGCCATTGTAAGTGGTTTGCCCGGTGGGCTCCCAAATAGTTTTTATTTTATTTAATTCCGCAATAATATTGTCTGAGTATTTGACCAAGCTATTCACGTGAGAGCTTAGATTAGCAAAATATATAAAATCTAGAGGGTTAGGGCAGAAATTATATGTGCTAGGTTTGGCTCTTATATTTGAAATAAATTCCGCGAAAGCAGCAAGAGTTATATTATCAGGATCTTGTATTGCATGGATCTCCAACCTTTTATAAATTTCATTTATACGGTTTAATTCATATAACGCTATCAATGGAAGTACTTTGTTTTTTCCTTTTAAAGTTACTGAGTCAGCGTCTCTCAAAGCGGCTTCGTACTTTTTTTGGCTTAGATATAAAAAAGCTCGGCTAGTCACGGCGTCAATAAAATTGGTTTTCAATTTTATTGCTTTTGTATAGTAATGCTCAGCCTCGTCTAATTTATCGAGTTTATTGAACGCGCTACCAAGGTTGAAGTGAGCGTCGGCATAGTCGCGATTCAATGCGATTGCCTGCGTGTAGCTTGCCACAGCTTCGTCTAATTTGTTTTGTTCGAGCAAAGTAGATCCAAGGTTATTGTAGGCTTCCGGGAAATTAGGCTTCAATGCTATTGCTTTGATATAGACTCTCTCAGCTTCGTCAGATTCGCCTAGTTCCTGGTGCGTAAGACCCAAGTTATAGTGAACTATTGCGGAATCGGATTTCAGCGCTATCGCTTGAACATAGTTTACTTTAGCCTTATCTAAAGCGTTCAGCTCTTTGTACGCGTTGCCTAAGTTGCCGTAGGCGTCGGCGTAGTCAGATTTTAACGCAATCGCTTGTTGGTAGGTTGTAACCGCCTCGTCTAATTTACCCTGTTTTTGTTGCGTCAAAGCCAAATTGTAGTGAACTTCTGGCCGATCAGGCATCAGTGCTAGCGCTTGTGTATAGCTTGCTTCGGCCTCATTTAATTTACCCAACTCAGTAAAAGTTGTGCCCAAGTTTATGTGTGCTTCAACATAATCTGGTTTTAACGATATCGCTTGTAGATAGCTGGCAACGGCTTTGTCTAATTTGGCATACTTTTGTAACGCCAGAGCCAGGTTGTAGTGAGCTTCGGCATAGTCAGGTTTCAGTGTTATGGCTGTTGTATGACTTGCTATAGCCTCTTCAAGCTTTCCTAGCTCTTGCAGCGTAGTACCTAAATTATTGTGGGCGTCGGCATAACCGGCCTCTAATGCAATTGCTTTTAGATAGCTTGAGGCAGCTTCTTCGAATTTTCCCAACTCTTTGAGTGTATTGCCCAAGTTGCAGTGAGCCTCGGTGAAGTCAGGCTTTAGGGCTATTGCCTGATTATAGCTGCCCTCAGCTTCGTCCAAGTCTCCCAACTCTTGGAGTGCGACGGCCAAATTGTTGTGGCCAGCGGCATCTCGAGGAGATAAAGCAACCGCTTCTTTGCTTGCATCTACGGCTTCTGACTTCCTGCCTAACAATGTTAATAAAGAGCCTAGTACTTGCCAAGCAAAAAAATGTCTTGGGTATTCATGAGTGATGTGAACTGCGAGCTTCTCAGCGTCCTTGTATTGTCCGTTGTTGTAATAGTGTAAAAGCTGATTTATTTCTCGCTCTGGTGGGTTGTTCACTTGTACGGGTTGTTTTTTTACCTTCCTCTTGCTTCGTCGCGCCGTAAGCCCCTGGTGCTTTTCAGGTGGATTTTTAGCTTCCCTGCCCTTTAATGCTCTGGATGCTGATTGTGAAATTATTGGCGCAATGCGGTTTTCTAAAGCGTCAATTTTTTGTCCCGAAATACCGCGATTCTTGCCCTGTCTAAGAACTTGTTTTGCATTATCGAACCGTTTCTCTTTGATAAGCGCATCAATGTAGCTCACCCAGAACTGCTCTACTTCTGAATTGGCTTCGAGGGCGGTTTTAAAAAATGAAAGTGCTAAATTAGTTTTGTTTAAAGAGACAGCTAATACTCCCAAATTGTGATTAGCGTCTGGGTGCTTTGGTTGAGCTCGTAGGATCGCTCTATAGAGGCGTTCGGCATCTTGAAGCTTACCTTCTTTATGCGCTGTGACACCGCGGTGTAGTGCTTGGTCAATCGTTAGCTCCATTAGGTTGCCTCAGTTTTTTCTGTAAATATCTTATAGGTAGCTAATTTAGGTTATAAAGAGTTCTTGTTGAATCGGATTTTCATTGCGAAGATTGTTCGGTTTTTAACAGAATATCGGTAATCATGTCTGATATTATCTTTGATTTCGAGACTCTGGTGTTAGAGAGGCTTCTTTGCGGGCCTCGCTATGTCAGTCATTGATATCGTCAAATTAAATATGCATCTCGGAATTTCGTGCGCCAAGTGGTGGATTAACGCCTTATTCCCTTCCTTATTGATTAGTCTATATTTTTTGAAAAGTGAAGGGTTCGTGTCAGAACCAAGTGATGTAAGCTAAGGTATCGGACTCGCAAAGTCTACGACGTGATGCGTCATGGCCTAGTCTATGTTGATTATTTTAGTGTTCCTCAGAAAATGCGTTTAAGTATGTCCCTGTATCGACTTTTTACGCTCCCCAATTTACTTTTGGCAGTGATTTACGTTTGGTGATTGTACTCTAGAGTGCAGCTTTTAGGGTGACCTGAGTCGATATGCTTTCTGGTTTTGAAAGGAATTGAAAACAGCTGTTAAGTGAAAATTTTTAGCTTTAGGATTCCTGTGATAAATTTGCGACAACCGCCTGAGCTTTGTTGCGCACGAAATTTGTGCTTAGTTTTCGATTATTGCTCTAAGGGCTCGGAACAGACAATGGTACCAGTGATTGCTTTGACTCTAGCTTATGGGAAGTAGTGTCTAGCTAATTTAATTAGTTTATTTTTAGGCATTTATTTTTTGAAAGCTATAAAAAAATAAGTCGAAGTTAGCCTCCCGCCATGGACTAGCTACAGTTTTGGAGCCATGTTGCATGAACGCCTAAAACCATGTTTTTTGTAAATTCTGTTTTATGTGACATTTATAGATTTTCGGCGGCCTTAGAGGGCTTATACCTATATAACAGATCAATTAGCGCGATTGAGTCGGCCGATGAGTTATATGCGGGTTCTGATAGCTTATCGTCAGCGACTAATTTGCAAACAGACTGGACGTCCGGGCACGTCAGCATAATTAAACCATCGTCGCTTAATTTTCTATAGACTTCGTAAAACGCAGGGACAACTTCATGAGGATAAAAACGCTCGACGTTATGTGTTGAACAGATCGTGTCTAAGCCACGGTATGCTAGTTTGGTCATGCCAATATCGGGGTGCGTTTTCGAATTGAAAGCGTGTGTAGTCGAAGTTCTCGGCTTTTTCCGGCATCCAACATATAGATATTCCATAATAAGGTTGCCGTCTCCTCTTGATGAATTATCGAATTACCCATTGTATTTGCCTTGGTAAGCAGTGTTCAGAGAGATCATAGTTGGTCTTTGCGAATTCTCTAGCTGCCTTCCCTAAGCGGGACCGTTCATCCTCGTTTTCGAGCAAACGAAGAGCCGAATCTGCCAAAGCGCTTGGGTCGAAGAAGTCGAAGAGTTTCCCTGTCTGATCGTGCTTAATCGCCTCTTGTAGTGGCTGAGTATCGCTGGCTATAATCGCGCAACCCGCGCTCATCGCTTCGATCAGGCTCCAACTCAGTACGAAAGGATAGGTTAGATATACGTGTACTCGTGAGACCTGCAGTAAATTCAAGTAGCGCGCATAGTCGAGGTATTTTATAAAATGTATTCTTTCCCGCTGCTGAGCTGTTAGGAGAGGCATTACCTCTTCGCTAAACTGCGTCTTCCAGCTCGACTTGTTAGGAGGCTGGGTTCCGTAGCCAACACCTTCTTTGCCCACGATGATTACTTGTGCGTTAGGCTTGCCGCTCAAGATTTTTGGTAAAGACCGCATAAATATATGGAACCCCCTGTAAGGTTCTAATGTTCGATTTACAAACGTAATAATTTCGTCTTTGCGAGTGAACTTTTTCCCGGTGTCCAAAGTAAAACTGACGGCTGGATAGGGCTTAATTATTTTGGTATCTATACCGTCATGAATTACGCTGATTCTATCTCGTATGTGTTTAGGGAATGTGCTCGCCTGCCAGTTAGTAGGGCTCAGTCCTTCATCCGCCTGTTCGAAGTGAAGAAGAATATTGGCGTTTTTTAGATTAACGCGCGCGAAATCTATAGAGCTAGTCGTTGGGAATTCTTTGTCGAAGCCAACGTCTAGCCCATGAGCATGGTAAAAAAATTCACAGTAGATTTTTAACTTCGCGTCTGGCCATATATCCTTTAAAAACAGACTTTCTCCCCAACCTGGATGAGAGATTATAATATCCGGTCTATAACCAGAATTCCGCAGTGCGTCCGCTGCTTTAAGGCAGGCCTCGGCTCTAATAACTTTACTCTCAAAGTCTAATACCCAAGGATGAACGTCCTTTGTATTTGCACGAGTAAGCGAGTACGGGATAAGTCTTACTCCAAGCCAGTATTGTAACTTGTTCGTCGCTAGAGTTAGAGCAGTCACGTCGTGCCCCGCCGAAACGAGGGCAGGTGCTAGATGTTTGAATTGTCCTGGAAAGTTTTGATGTATAAATAGAATGTTCATGAGAATCTAAGTAAACCAAGTTTGCAAAGCCAAGCCAGTGCCCTTAGTACGTAGGGCTGCCTCTTGGGAGCTATTGCTGCGATTAATGTGTCTGCGGAACACCCTTTCGGTAGATTCATTTCTGCAACTTTAAAGACGGACTCTAATTCTAATTCTGTAGGAATCATGTAATTCGCGTAGTTAACCATTTTGAGTTCTTTAAACTTAGCTAGTCTTGTTAGCGCTGCTTTAGCCGATTTTTCGTTCAGTGTTAAAAGTGTTTGACGCGTTAGATGCTGAGTAGGGTAATTTGCAAATCCAATTGTTGGGTCAAGTCTTGCTGCCCATTCTCTAGGGGGTTGCGAACTCCTTTTAGATTTGTCATGAATTGCTTTCGAAGCTACATCGCGTATCTTTGATTGCTCTTCCCACAGTTGCTCATAACGAGGAATAATCACGCGCCAATCGTAATTCTGGGTCGCCCGTAGTCTCCCCGCTTCACCCATCTTTTTTCTTAGTTCCGGAGATTTAAATAGCTCAATAAACGCCCTTGTGAGTTTATCGGCGTGAATGGCAACTAAGCTCGAGCTGTGACCGCAATACATGTCGTATGAATCTATTCCGACCGCGTGGCGGTACGCTAGGTCACCGGCGAGCCCGGGTGCCGCCGAGATTGTAGGGATGCGAAATCCATCAAGGCCATCGCGGACGGTATCCTTGTATCCATTCCAATCTGAAACTAAAACAGGGAGGCCTGCCGCCATAGCTTCGATAGGCACGATCCCGAAGGTTTCTTGGATATTATCTGATAACGAGCAAAAAATGTCCGCGCAAGCCCATGCTGTTTCAAGATTTTCTTCCTTCCTGCCATCAAGATTAACAACATGAACGGAGGGGCAACTAAGGGCAGAACCTAGGTAAAATGCTTCTTTAATGTGTTCGTTAGAGTGCCAGCCACATTCGACTAGGGTAACTTGACTGCCAGTAACCTGTGCCGCGGTTTCCAACGCCTGATACATGACCAATGGGTGAGCTTTGGCGTGGAAGGATAACCGCCCTGTATACAGCACGACAATAGCGCGCTCGTTTACGGATAGCTTAGCCCTCGCTGAAACCCTTTGAGCTTCATTATAGGAAAAATCTTTTGTATGAATACCTAGCGGAATTACTGGAAGTTGAGGGAGGGTTAGCTTAGATATACTAAGTCTTTCTCGAAGAAAATCTCTTTGTGACTCCAGTATAGTTAATACGTTTTTTTTTACAGCTTTGGAGGTACAGATTACTGCGTCCCATGGTTGGACGGGCTTCGTAACCCAATCAGCGATTGCGTCCATGGCGTAAGCAGAGGAAGTAGTATGGGTGATTCCACATAGTGACCATTTAGTGTCTCCCAAAAGCCGTCGGTAATTTGCGTGTGCACTGATGTCCGGGCCTGGAAAGTAAATGTTTTCCGCACGCTCGGCAGTTCTTAGATCGTTTAACGAAAAAGGTTGAATTGGTTCAATTCGGCCGTGGCTTCTTGCGGTGTCAGCGAATTGTTGGGCGTGAGAGGTCGAAGAAATCTGAGTGTATAAGAAGTCGGTAGGGGCGGCGTATTCAAAGTAACCTCGTAAAAAAGAGTCGCCTGCGGCGTTTCTTCCCATTAGTTTAGTGTCGCCTTTTGTATATGCCTCTGGGTGGTAGTAAATTGCAGTCATCTTGAGATGCGCTTAGCCTTGTTATGAACTTGGTCTTCAATCTTATTTAGCCAAGCAAAAGCTTTGTCCTATTGCTCAGCCACTCGACGTTAGTGTTATTGTGCTGCGATAGAGTCTTATGAAATTTGTGAGTTAACCATCAATATCACCTAGCTCGTTTGATCCGAAAGGGGCGTGTCGGACTTTCTCGCGGTGGGTCAGCTTTTAGGTTAATTTCATCAGGCTGTAAATATTGTTTATACCTGTTTTTAGAAATCTCTGCGGGTTATTACGCTCTACTTTTAATTATAACCTCATCGACTTCCGGCCAAAAAAAAACCAGCCCTATTTCTAGGGCTGGTTTTTTAGTCTAACCAACAGTTAGATGAGGTCGCCAGCTACAAGGGCAGTCACACCTGTTAGGATCATAACGTTGGTGTTAGTGCTTAACACATCGTCAACACCAGTTCCGTCATTAATGGCCACTAGTAGATCAGTACCAGTCGCCGAGAACGTAAATACGCCTGTGGACGATACGAAGTTACCTCGAGTGCTGTGTACCGTGTCTTCTGCGAGGTCTCCCGCAGTTGCACCAACTAATTCGGTAGGTACGATACCCTCTAGGGTAGCAGTCGCGGCAGACACAACGAGATCATCAGTTCCGCTAGTGAAGTCCGTAATGACGTCAACACCGTTACCGAAAGTTATCGTATCGCCAACTGCCATAGTTGCTGTCAGGGTATTTGCTGACGAGGCTGTAGAAAGCCCAGTGTTCAGCAGCATGCCAGTCACGTAAACATCATCAGAACCCGTTCCAGTAGTGATACTATCTTCTCCACTACTCATGAAGATCTTATCGTCACCTGCACCAGAGTTCACAGTATCGTCACCGGCTCCAGAGCCAACAGTAATGGCGTCTGTGCTAGTACCGGTACCAGTTGTTGCGCCCGCTGTTCCGAGATAATTGTCGTAAACAATCGTAACTGTAGAACCAGTAACTGTAGCCGACGCCTGCATAGTGCTGTTGGCTGCGTTTATTGCTACGGCGTGTGCTGTTGCAATTGCCGTAGTAGCTTGGTTAGCGACTGTAGTTGTGACAGCAGTACCGTTGATCGTTGAAATAAACGTTTCGCCATTGGTATTCGAACCAATAACAACAGTCTCAGTTCTACCTTGGCCGCCGATATTATCGTTACCAGCGCTGGTAGTCATGTTATCCGCGCCCGCAGTACCACCAACCGTATCTGCACCTGAGCCACCAGTATAGACAAGCTTAGAAGCCATACCTACACCAATATCGTTGGTACCTGTAGAAGAACTTGCGTTGATAGTTAGCAACGTAATCGTAGGATCCGTGGCCGCGTTGTTGTAAACGTCGACAGCGCCAGCTGTACCGTCATAGGTAAGCTCCAAAGAACCGAAATCGTCACTAGCATCGGCGTCTTTGTCAACATTCTCAAATATGGTGATAGCGCTCGACCCATCAAGTACGAAGTCAAGGGCAGTGAACACGTCACCGACCAAGTCAAATGTACCACCGTTAGTCGCGTCGGCAGATAAAGTAACAATCGCATCAGTGTGCGTGGTACCAACCTCACCAATAACTAAGGCGTTGCTCGTAGTTGCGTCGGCTTCGACCGTAAGTACAGTGTCAGTCACAGTTAACAAAGCAGATATTACGCCGGTGCCACCATCTAACGTTGAATCTTCGCCGACTACTACATTGATGGCAGTGAGGCTGCCGTTTGTAGAGATGTTTGCGTTACCCATCGTGATCGAACCACGAGTGCCAGTTGACACAGAGTACGTGCCACCTGTAGTGGTCGATGTAGAAGTCGAAGCAAAGCCATTTAAATCTATGGTTCCGCGGCCAGTTGCTGAAGCCGTGAAAGCACCGACCAGACCACTACCAACTGTCATGTCGAAAGCTGTCATGTCGACGTTACCACGGTCAGTAGACGTAACAGTCACTGCGCTGATTCCACCATTGGTTGTGGTCAATGCACCGGTTGGTATAACAGATGAATTCGTTCCATCAGCTGATACTGTCACCGTGGACAAGTTTGCGTTGGCAGTAATTGCTGCAAAGTCAATCGTACCACCACCTGTTGCTGTTGCAGAGATGGTAGAAAGAGCCGTTGAAGCCGTGCCTCCACCCATAATGCCGAGGTTGACATCTGCACTTACCCCACTAGCCGTGATAGTAAGATTTTGCACCTCTTCTATGTCAGCTAACGTGTCGAACGTAATGTCACCGTATGTTGCAGCAGTCAGAGTGACGTCCTTAAGGCTCGAAGAATTTGTTACTAAGTTAGCAACAAAATCGAGTGAACCATAAGCGCTAGAGGTTAGAGTCAGTGAAGTTGTGTCCGTATCGTCTAACACAAGGTTACCGGCGATTTGATGGTCGAGTACATTATCAACCGATCCCCCGACGTTTGTAATCGCTACGGTCGCTGCGTCTGTGAACGTGAACCCAGTTAGAGCGGCGGCAGCATCTGTTGCAGCATTTTTATTAGCGGCAACCTTAACCGTAACTGATGCATCGGCTACTGTGTCTACCGTTAGGGTAGTTATGTTACCGGCGCCTGCAAGTGATGCTTCGTCCGTAACGGTCACTGTTGCGCCGCTAATGAGATTTTTCACTTGTGCTGCAGCACCGCCCGCAGTCGATGAATCGACGGTCAGCGCAGTGATGTCTGTAACGTTGGCCATGTCAATAAATGTTGATGCACCAAACCCTATAGAGATGCTTTCAACACCAGAAATGGTGGGAGCTATTCCCGCACCGCTTATGGTTGCGGTTAAGGAGTCAGTTCCTGTGCCACCAGCAATGGTGTCCCCGCCAGTTAGGTTGGACCCTGCAGTGATGACGTCGTTACCTGCGCCGCCGTCAATGTTGTCAGAACCTGTACCCAACGTGATTGTATCGATTCCGTCTCCAGCTACGACGACGTCGTCACCAGATCCGTCGCTGATAGCGTCGTTTGCAGAGCCACCCGTGATTGAGTCGTTTCCAGACCCACCGTTGAGTTGGTCAACACCGCCGCCGCCTGTGATTGTATCTGCACCGGCGCCACCAGTCAGGATATCGATATACGCTGTACCAGTAAGCTTGTCAGCCCCTGAGCCCGTTGTAATCGTATTGGCTGTGTCGGTATCCACGTCAGAAGGAGTAACACCTGATGGCGTTACTGTCATAGCTGCGGTTGAAGCAGTGGCGGTAAGTGTGAACGACTCTCCTAAACCACTCACGCCAGAAGCATCGACAGTAGCAATACTTGTGCCAGCCACCGTTAGACCAAGAGTCTGAGTGCCAGTCGCTACGACTTTGGTTACGTCGGCAGTTGCGCCAGAAATCGTTAAGGTTGTGTCTCCGAGACCTCCAGTTGTTACGTTAATAGTCTCCATATCTAACGCTGTGAGTGTTGACGAAATAGCGCCAACGCCGGAAGACGTATAGTTTAATGAGTCTGTTGCGCCATCAGTTAGGAGGTCTAGTACAACAGTTCCAGATGCCAGGTTAGTAACGTCTGTAACAGTAGAGTCGGTGTAACTACCGCCTGCCTCAAACGTAACGTTATTTAACCCAGAATTGGCTGTCAGAATTCGAGCGTCGACTACCGCGCCAGACTTCAATTTCAGGAGTTCGAAGCCGCTAATGCCGCTGCCATTGTCCTGAGTTGCCGCTGTGGTGCCGTAGTCATTAGTGCCACCGATCTCTAACGTATCAGTTCCTTCGCCACCAACGATAACGTCTTTCTCGCTGAGTGTAGAAGCGAAGTCTACGGTGTCGTTACCGGCGCCCATTGTAATCGCAGATGTAGCGGATGCGCCTCGCGTGAAATCTACAGTGACGTTGCCAGTAGCTGCGCTGGCGTCGAACGTAGAGGTCTGAGAATCAGCGACAGAACCAGAGAACGTGGCTGCCACGTACGCGTCTGAAGAGCCTGTTACGTTTATAGTTTCAAGCGCATCACTCACAAGGTTCAGACGATAATTAGTAAGACCGCCAGTACCTGTCACACCGCCGACGGCGAGGTTCATTGTCTCGACGCCGTTATAAGTCGCTGTGGCTGAGCTTGTAAGCGCAGTAGCGTTAGTAGCTACCGTAACAGCTGTTGCGTCACCCGCCACGGCTGTAGCGGTAGCAGTAACGGTTGTATCACGAGCCGTAGACAGTAAATGTAGGTTTGGTGTAGACGGAATGTTGCTGATGATTGTGTCTTCGCTACCGCCGTTTATGTATACGTCAGTAACACCAACCATCAGTGCAGCATCTACCGTGTAGTCAGCGCTGGCTGTGCTGTTATTAAAGACCGAGAGAGCCTCTACGTTCACTGTTGCGACACCAGCGGTTGTGTTTCCGACAGGTGACCCTGCTACGTTAACGACTAATGTGTCCGTTCCCGCACCACCGTCTACGCTATCGCCTGTGGTGTACGTGTCGGTCGCGGGGGTAGTAACCGCTGTCTCGATGGACGAGAAGGTGTCGTCGCCTGTACCACCAGTAAAGGCTGTACCGAGGTCCAATCCTGTAGTGAGGGTTATAGTTGAGCCAGGGATAATGTCCGCCGCTACTGCTGTGGCGTCTGCTGCCGCGTTTGCTGCTGTAAGTGTTGCCGCGTCGCTAGTCACAGTACTAATTGCTGCTGCGAGTTCTGCTGCAGTCGAGTCGCCGAGCTCCTTAGTTATCGAAAAGTATTCCGCCGCATCAGCGCGGTTTTGGAATGACTTAGCGATGTCTCCAAGATCCGCGTTAGTGTTATTTGCAGTGTTAGACAAATAGTCGATAACCGCTACAAAGCCTTCAGCTTTTGTTGTACCGGCTGTGAGCATACCCTCGAGAAGATCGATGACGGCGGTGTTAATTGCGGCATCAAGTGTTCCGCCAGTAATGAGCTTGGCGAACATTTCAGTAGCAAACTCTCTTGCTGTCTGGGTCGAAGGATACTCGGTAGTGAATGCATCGGTAGTTGCGATGTAATCAGCGAGATCTTGGATTGAAGAACCGGCTGTCGATTTCTCGATCAGCGTGTTGAGCAGTGTTGTGCTTGGAGCTTGGTTGAGCATACCCATCGCCAGTTCGACGATGTCACTTCTTGTTGCAGCTGTTATAAAAGCCATTGTGGTGTATCTCCTTGAGATCGATTTCAAATTGTAAACGCTTACGATTGCGACCGGCCCGTGCCACAAAGTTAGGCCGGCGGTTTTCCATCGTTGGAAGAAGCTTAATCGAACTACTGCTCCAGTGGCTGTGATTGAAGTCACATACACTCGCAAATAGTCCGAAAAACGCCTCTACATCAGGCCTGAGGTCGATAGAACCTACAACCGCAACCAGATATCGAGCCAAAGATACTAAAACTTGATGGCAAGTACAACTTTTCGATGCAAAGTTTTACTTTGAGTTGCGCTTATAAGTCGAGGGTTTAGCATTGAATTTTACGTGCATCTTTATGAGCGGCGGCACAAAGAGGATCTGTTTTACGTGCCGGTTTCTGCGCAGCGTCACATAGAGGCTGCAAAATGGCAAATATGCGGCCCGCTAGTCGCCTTCGGAGTCCTCACCGCGTAGTAATATTCTACAGCCTGAAAATTATTTAAATATAAATCAGTGGCATAGATAAATAAATATCGTAGTCATAACACGATACTGAATCCGAACTCGAGAGCAGTACCGCTCTATTTCGAAAAGCTCGATATTGCTCGCTTGATCTTTACGATAGAGTTTAACCCTGAATAGAACCTTTTTGTTACACACCCTAGGTGGCATTCGAAGCTATATCAATACCCGGTTCCTTTGTTTTTTCGTGGCTCTCTCTGAATAGTGACACAGACCATTGGCAATTAAGTGAAGTATTGTGTTCAGCGTGTTCTGTTAGGATTAGTTCTTTGTCGATGCGTTCGAAAGCAAATCATCTAATAGCAATAAATTCGTTTTGAATCAATTAATTACAGAGCGATGCTGATGCCAAGTTCGATGGCCGTATCGGTTAGTTCGAAGAGCTCGATATTACTCGCCTGACCTTGATGGTAGAGATTAACCATGAATAGAGCATTCTTGTTGCCTACCCTAAGTGGCGTTCGATGCTGTATCAGAATCTGGTTTCTTTTTTGCCACCGCGACGCACCATTAGCAAGAATCGAGCTGTATCCCTCGTCGTCGTTTAACTTTGTATAACTCGCCTGCGCAGTAAGCTCGCCTCCAAAGATTGCTCGCTGTATTCGTGCATTGACTTGCCAGCCGTCTCGATCATCCCCTGGCCGACTTGAATCCAAGGCTTTATTCGAAATATAGCCACCATCGAATCCGTATCGAATAACAGTGCCTAATTTGGTGGCCGCGACGCAGTTAGCCCCGAGGGTTGCTTTGCTTTCCCATGCATCTAGCGCTGTCTGACTATGGAATCGCTGGTATTGGCTTGCTATTTCGTAGACAGGTGCGCATTGCCTTTGAGAGTTAGGTTGGTAGCGAAATCGAGTCTGAGCCGCTGTGTAGAAGGCGCTTCCGCCGAAGAACAACGAACTTGCACCCACTTCCCACTGCACCGTCCGTCGCCGCGTCGGCTTGATAAGTGAGTACCGCGTATCGAACTGGAGTAGGTCAGAGGTCGTGTCTTGACTCAGACGGCCCCTTACCTCGTTAGTCCAGCTGCGCTGATCGTTAGCATTGAGTTTTTGTTGTCGACTACTGAGTCGAACGTTAGCGAACGCGCCCTTTTGCATCTGAAGATTTGAATTCAGACTCAGTAGCACCGGTTCGCCAGACAGAGTCAGCGTAATCTGATCGGAGCCCGGAGCGCCGTTTAAGTTGTTGTCGTAACCCCCAAAAAGATCAAGCTGAAGGGCATGCTGACGCGTGTTTCTTCGCCATTCGGCGTCGCGCGTGACAAGTGTCTCACGCAATTCTTCGGGCAAATCAGTGCGGGCGAGTACCGAGTCATTTAGTTGCAGGGCCGGGAAAAGCTGACCTGAGGCGAAAAGCGCCGATGCGAAGTCGATCTGCGCTGCGCCGTTGTTGGGATCAAGTAGGAGCGCACGCTCGAGAGACTCAGACGCGAGTTCGAGCTGAGCGCTGTTGAGCTGCGCGGCGCCTAAGAGCGCATAGTATTCCGATGAGCGTAAGCAACTCGCCTGAATGTCCGCAAGCGTCGCAGCCAGCTGCGCCCACTGCGCTCGCTCATGGGCGCCTTCGTCGGGTGGCGTTTGCGCAGAGAGTGGATTGTTAGCAAAGTAAACGACCGGATGGTAGACGGCGAGGTTAGGGCACTCTTGGCTATTGTCTTCTTGTGCGGAGACTTTGCTGGATAAGACGAGCCCAGAGACAAGAACGCCCAGCGCAAGCGTTTGGGTGAACCTACGTCGTAATTGGCTCACTGTTGTAACCAGGTTTGGCAACATGCGTTTAGCTAACTCGCGGAAATACAATCTTATTTTTTGGGGCTCATTAAGCGCAAGTCTAACACAGCCAGGATGCTAGTAAGGTAACAGGGTTGGAAAGTTTTCCTGGTGGTTACCCACGAAAAAGCAGGTAAGACTATGCGCTGCGGCCGCCCGCGAGGACTCGGAGCCTGGGTTGTGTGTCTGCGCCTTGATCTTGATCCCCAAAAGAATCCGTCAATGAGGTTAGATTGCTCTCGTCTGGTCGTGGCGCAAAGAGAACATGCGGAATGGTCAGCCCTTGCAGCAAATAACTTCCTTGTGACTGCAACAACCCAGCGGCTAACTGACGCGCAGCGCGCTCGCCGAGTAAAATAGGCTGAGCGAGTTCGGCTGTCATTTCTTGGATGCGCAGCGCAATCGTTACCGTGTCGCCAAGCAATGTATGCGTGCGTCGATGTGCAGGGCCTATTGATCCGATTAATGCGGCGCCTTGTTCGACTCCAATGCCAAGTGCAAGAGGTTCAAGTCCGTAAGGCGTTTTAGCACTCAACGAAATGTGATTGATTTCGCCGACCATTTCTTGCGCTGCATTTAACGCTTGCAGCGCTGCACTCGCGTCTTGAGAGTCCCAGAGTGCAAGCAGGCTATCGCCTTTGTATTCATGCACTCTGCCGCCGTGGGCTTCGATAATTCCCGCCGCTTTCTGAAAGAAAAAGTGCAGTACTGCCGCTGATTCTTCTGGTGATTTTGCTTCGCTGAACGCCGAGAAGTTACGTAAGTCTGCGCTCAGAAGCGTAAAATCGCGGCGCTCTGCAACGATAGTTGAACTCGGTAAACTGTAAGCTATTTCCTCAGCAACTTGGCTCGGAAGATAGCTAGCCAAATTATTAAACACTCGGTCTCTTTGGCTACGCGTGCGTGCTTGCTCTAGGACAAACAGCAGGCCACTGGCAAACCCGGCGAATACTGCCGCGGGCATCCACCCGAGCCAGAGATCAGCGCCAGCTAATAATTGCGCATGAACTGCAAGAGAGACAGCAGGCAGCACGATTGCGGCACCGGGCAACATCAGTGCGCTTAGACGACCATTCATACGTGACGAGACAAGGAGCAGTGCTGCAGCAAAAAGTAGTGCAATCGACGCCTGAATCCACGCCGCATTGTTTGGCGTGTAGGGCACTGCAACGTCGAGCAAACTGCCAAGTATTCGTGCCTGAAGTTCGACGCCTGGCGTTGCTCCGCTGTAAGGTGTAGGAACAACATCGCCTAGTCCGAAGGCAGTTGCGCCTAAGAGAACCCAGGCGCTCTCGAGCAATTCGGTTCCGGCTCTGCCCATCAACACGTCGGCAGCAGAGACAACAAGGTAGCTCTCGGGTGCGCGGTTATACGAGATCCTTAAATTTCCCTCGGCATCTAGTGGCAGTGAGAGTCCGGGGTAGGAGTCTAAAGTTAAGGTTTGCGCCGGGCCCATTGAAGCTGTCCCTGCGACAATTTTCGCGCTGTGTATTCCGACCTGCTCGATGCCGGAGCCTGTCGCTTCGAGCAGCGCAGACAAGGCGAGTGCGGGATAGGCTAGGCCGTCGACACACACGACTGCCGGTTGTTTGGTGATTGAGCCGTCGCCATTAACGACGGGCGCGATGTGCCCCTTCGCTATGCCGTTAAAACCTGCATGCGGCGCAAGGAAGCTCGACGTCGACATGAGGCCAGAGGCACTCGAGCATTGAATGCCTGCAAGGCTGCCCATCATTTGACCCGCACGGATAGTTTCCGGTGCAAGACCTGCGGCTTGATTGATGTCTAGAACAGGCACCTGCGAGATAACGGCGCCGCGCGCGCTAGCCAAAGCCGCTGCGAGCTGGGCGTCGCCTTCTTTCGCTTCGGCATAGACAATGTCGTGCAGTTGTAATTGTGCACCGGCTGTATCGATCGCACGAGTGAGTTCGGCCATCGTTTCGCGAGGCCACGGCCAAGCGCCCACTTCGTCGATGCTCGGTTCGTCGATAGCGACGATGACGATGCGCGCCTCGGTGCTTGTTTCTGGCGATAGCGTCCAGCCTAAAGTGCCGAGCCGTTCTTCCAAACTTCTAATGTTATTGACAGCGCCGGAAGTTGCCATTAGGGCGACCGTGACAACGGCGGCAATTCCAAGCACAGCAATGCGGCTGCGAGTCGGTGCCATCGACAACAAATTGCCTATAAGTGGCAGGCCGGCGAGGCGCTGGGCAACAGAGAGACGCGGAGTGCTCATTATTGCGCACCCCATAGCGTAATGCCTTGAATTCGCCCTGCCTCGAGTTGCTCCTCGAAGAAGTAGCCGGCCGCTGAACCATCGGTTGCCACGGCGCCAGAGAGCGTTTTAGACTCTTCGCTCAGCAGCAGGAATCCGCCATCGGCGATCGCACCATTGGCTGTGAAATCAATTGCGCCAGTTGAGGCATGGTCAAGATTTAGAGCGGTTGCAAACGCTCTATCGACGAAGTCTAGCTCAAGGTTTCCGTCCGCTACTCGCATCGCGACCATGCCATTGGCCGAATCGTAAAAAGCCTCAGCGGCGCTTAAGTCGAACTTAACAACACCCAAGCCTGACTCTACACGCGCACCGTTCGGCTCGTTGCGATAAAGAATGAAACCAGAGGTTGATGCGATGGTGACATCACGGCCTTCGCGCGCATCGCTGAGGCTAAGCGACAGTAAGCTCGGGCTTTCGTTCGAAGACCAGCGGCCCCAGACCAGTTGGTCTGCGCGAGTAGACTCGGCTGTTAAGGCTGAAGTTGGGGTGAAATCCGCTAACACCACTGGAGTCTCCGGAACTACAGGCGTGTTTGGCTGCTCGTCTGGCGCTTGGCCGCTCTCAGCTGCAGCCACTTCGGTGTTGATTTTAGTTGTAGCGATGCTCTCTAGATACGCTTCGTTTGTGTCTAACGCGTCGGGCGGTTCGGTTGACGCAACCTGCGCCTCCACTGAATTTGATTCGTTATTACTCGCGTCTTCTACCTCGCCCAGCTCGCGCCCGGCAGTCGCAGCGATTAGGCGGGGCGCAGGATTCCCGCTACCGAGCTCGAGTACTTGGAGGGTGTTTTGGCTGAGCTCAACTGCGTCGACCGAACAGGGGCCTAAGGCGTCGCTGCTGCACTCGCTGGAATAGGGCGCCATAATGATCGCGCCTTCGTTTACCAATGCTCGGGTTGAGCGTGAGTTAGCACTTACTACGAAATCTGTGCCGCGCACGCCAATCGCGGCAATCGGCGTGTTCATGCGGAAGCGTTGGCGGGCTGATTTAGCCGCATCGCCTGAAATTGCTCGCGCTACGCCTTCGCTAAGCTCGAATTTGACCGCCGAATTTTCGGGCTTTGCGGCGTCATAATCGTAACGCACAACATCGAGTGTGCTGCTTGGCCGGACGCTGACCAGTGCGTCATCGACGAACCGCACGTGGACATGACCCCCGGCTTCGGTGAACACTCTGTCACCAACATGAACCTTCGAGCCAGCTTCGATGCGTTCGCGGTCATTATCGCGCTCGAGGTAGGCACGGCCTAAAACGAGACTCACCTCGCCGACAGCAGCAGTCGGCGAGTGAATAAAATTAGTAGTTTGAGCGGTCGCCTGCAGTGCGATTAACGAGACAGACAGCGAAAGAGACAGCGCGAGTGGCGTCAGTAGCGCAAGGCCCAGACGACTCAGCCACCCACAGCCCTGCCGGCGCTGCGCGCTTCGGGGTAAGGTAATGTGATGTAAACTGCTGTTGGTCACTGTTTGTCTCGTTCTCTATTTCTATTTCTATTTCTATTTCTATTTTTTCTTTTAGCCAGTCTTTCAGGCATTTACGCTGTTGGCGTTTCCTGAATTCCACGTTTTGTGTAGTAATTTTGTTGCGAAGTTAAAGATAATCCACGGGCGGACGACGCGGGGTGATTGCAGTCACACAGGACGGTAATCGCCCTTATTACTTAGGCTTAGCATGCCTATAATGCTCGCCTGTCTTAAAGATGTTGACCAGTTAGTGAGAATTACCGCAACTAGAAACGCGCAATCAATGCTTTAAGTTACGTACTTCGCTGCCGCTGTCTTAGTGGGCTTACGCATTTCGAACAATAAGTAGCAAAGCAACGCCCCGAGGAATAGCGTTTTATGGTGGTGACACCGCAACTGCTCAAGACTTTCCCGCTTTTAAGTGGGCTGCCGGACGCGACGCTTGATGACGTCGCGGCGCAGAGTAGCGTGCGCAAAGCCGCGCGACGAGCAATTGTCCTTAACGCGGGACAAAATGAAGAACAGATCTGCTTCCTGTTCGAGGGTCGGTTGCAGGGCGTAGATTTTACGATAGATGGTCGCGAAGTTGGCCTTTATTTCGTCGAACCGGGCGAATTTTGCGGCGAACTGTGCCTATTTGACGGCGGCTCACAGCCCGAATTTGTTATGGCGCTTACCCCTTCTGTCATCGTGAGTATTCCGCTCAATACGATGCATGGACTGTTAAAGAAGCACCCTGAATTGTTTGCAACCGTTAGCGCAAAAGTCGCAGGGCACGTGCGCAAAATGACCTTTCAGCGCTCTCTGCTCGGACTGCCCAACATCGCACAGCGCGTGTGTTGCCAGCTATGGATGTTAGTGCCCGAGAAGGATAAAGAGAAAGAAGAAGCACACATCCGCAATCCGCCCACTCATATGGAGATTGCGATCATGTTGAATATAAGCCGAGAAACCGTGACCCGGGTGTTTCAGTCATTACAAAATCGGCAGATAGTTAAACGAGACGGAACGAGTTTGCTCGTGGTGACACAGGTCAGCGTTTTGCGCGATTACGCCGAGGGCAAACAGGAGCTGTAAATAGGAGTTCTAAAAAGGAACTCTAAAGGCTCTTTATGAAGGCTCTTTTGTACCGTCATCGCAGCGGGTTTACGCGGAGCTGGAACAGTTGATCATTGAAAATGGGCTCTACGCCCCCATTGAGTAACGCCTAAGGGGGTGGATTCGGTAAAACACCGCGCAGGTTAGGCGAGAGAAAAGCACACAAATAATGCAAGTAAGTCTATTTAGGCGGGCCAATAAATTAAGCAGGCCATTAAAAGTAGGCTTTCAAAATAGACCCTTAAAAGAACACGCAGCTAAAGAATACACATTATGAGCACGCAGAAAACAGCCAAATACCCCGAACTCGCCGCCTCCTTTAACGACGTTAAGAGTTATTTCATCTATGCCGGGCTCTTTAGCGCCGCGGTCAACCTTCTGATGCTCGTGCCAGTTATCTATATGCTGCAGGTATACGACCGCGTAGTCTCCAGCGGAAGCTACTCGACACTCGCGATGCTCACATTACTGATGGTTGCACTCACTGCAGCCTTAGGTGGATTCGAGTGGGTTCGCTCGATGATTCTCATTGCGGCGAGTAACCGCATCGAAAAAAACCTCCGCCGCCGCGTATCCGATGCAACGTTTAAGCGTGCGCTTTTAACCGGAGGCGCGGTGAGCAACTCGCAGCCACTAAACGACCTCTCAAGCCTTCGTCAGTTTCTCACCGGCAATGGCCTCTTCGCATTTTTTGACGCGCCTTGGTTCCCGATTTATGTTTTTGTCATGTTCATGTTTCACCCGCTATTTGGCTATGCGGCAAT
>Ga0206130_10002118_pt1 | contig 28044 bp, 24 predicted proteins | sample Helgoland_Spring_9_FD_148637 | JGI IMG/M metagenome (GOLD analysis project Ga0206130, IMG submission 148637) | Pelagic subsurface seawater microbial communities from Kabeltonne, Helgoland, North Sea - Helgoland_Spring_Bloom_20160512_1 | ecosystem: Environmental > Aquatic > Marine > Epipelagic ...
ATCGGACACACGTGAAATTATGTCTCTAATAGTAAAATCATCCAGAATATCACGATTAGATAACCAAGACTTATCATCCACGATACTTTTTATTTCGTACAATTCTTCATCTATTTTAGTTATATTGAAACGAGTGGTTTCCCCGTATACCAATTCTACAGGAAATTGTGTTACGGCACCTTTCCCCGAAGAAGATTCTAAAACAGATTCATTTACTATTTTATTAATAAGTGTAGATTTACCTGCTCCCGATTGACCTAATAGAGATATCTTGGGTATTTTATTTAGATTTTTAAAGAGATTATTTAAATTTTTTATTTCATCTTGTTTCAGTGATTTAGTCAATAATTTATCATTTATCTCCTGTAATTTTAAATAATCGTAGAATAGTTTTTTAGTTTCTACGTTAAAGTTTCGTATACCTTCATCATTTATTGTATCTTCATAGTTACTTGTGTCTTCCTCCATTATAGTTTCATCTTCACCATCAATAGCATCTTCATATAAATCTTCTTTCAAATCACTTTCTATACATTCTAATATAGCTTCATTATTTTCTTCAATTGAATCTACGATGATTTCCGCGACTTGATGTGAAATTTCATCAACGGTGGGTTCCATATTAAATAATTTATTTATTTTGATTTTAAATAATATCAAATTTAAATTTGATACTTGTAAATTAAACCAATTAATAAACAACTAATAAATAAAATGGAAGAAATTAAGTCTATTCTTATTATATGGTTTTTCGCTTATTTCATTGAATATTTTAAGAGTGAATTAGACTTGTCCATGTTCAACGTCCTCATTTTCATTAATCTCATGGCAGTCTTTTATCTGCTAAGAGATCTTAAATTTTCTATAACATTTAAGATTAACAATTACACTGAAGATGAAGATGAAAATATAAACTAAATTTTACAATATTCTATATCTGGATGCAATTTTATATTTCTTATCTGTTTATCGCATAATTCTTTCTCTTTTTCATTCTTATCTGAATCATTATTACAGAAATCTGTATTATCTACGCATCCCTTATATGTCCCGAAAATAAAATCCGCGAAGGGTAAAATTATATTAAAATTACATTTTTTTTCTCCTTTATTGAGATGATGTATCATATGATATTTTTCCAGATATTTATAAATAAAATTATCTTTTATATTTTCATAATTCGTTGAATATTTATATTCATGATACGTTGGATGTAGAATATTCCACAAGAAATAATATACCGAAGATATACCTATCCAAGTAATAAAAATTATTAAATATTCATTTCTTGTATGCTTATACTTTATCGCTTCTGATATTACGAAATAAATAATAAATCCAATTAAAGTAGTAAATGGTATATTATATCCACCATAAAGCATCCCTTCATCCTCAGTTGAAACTTTATTTTCATTATTAGTAATTGAATGATGATTTATATGAGTTTCACTTTGTTCTATTTTATAAATATTTTTATAAATTTCTGATATGATATTTTTTAAAGGGTAATTTTCATTACTATGCAACATGTATTTATGTATAAACCATTCTTGAATGCTCGTTGAAATATAAAGTAAAAATACAGTTAATATTATATTCATATAAATATAATATTATATCATATATTAAATGGGTCAGAATTCATCTTGTTTTCAATGCTGTAAAAGAGAAAAAAAAGATTTAGGAGTAAGTTTAATGAGAGACAGATACTGCTATCAATGTAGAAGAACTTTCATTTCTAATTATGAATACAACAGACACATCCCTACATGCGAGGGAACTTATGGAGATATGTAATTTTTTATCTAGATAAAGTCTTCGTAGAAAGTCTTCCTAAATAATTTAATAATTTTATAATGATACAGATGAGATTGATTAATAGCACAGAATCCCATAATCCTTTTAAATTCATCTGTTTCCATCGCTTTCTTAATTTTTTCTAAATTATCTAATTCATCAACTATCGCATATGCGAATTGTGTCATACCATAATCCCCGTTCCTATCTACATGAATCAAGGATTTACCATTAGAGAAAATAGTTTTAGGAATATTAAAATGACCATGATCTCTACTCTTAGAATAATGACACTGAATACCTTTACTACCCGAAATAGTATAAACTACTGGATGTATAAAATCATCTTTCGTATTCTTAGAAACATAGGGTTTCCTTGTTTCATAATTACTATAGGAATGAAGTGTATCTATTAATTTATCTCCTTCTTTCGCTATCAATTTAGATAATTCTGTAAATCCCCCAGAAGGAATAAAATCCCAATCAGAAATATTTATAGTATGATCCGCATTATTAATATCAACTATTCGGGTAGATCCGGAATATTGAGACTTCTTTAATAGATAATAATCGAAATTGGTAGAGCATTTAAATACTCTCTGCCCTTCACTAACATCATTCATATTCAGATATTGTAAATTATAATTTTTCATATTCTCAAGAACATTCCTAAAATCACCCGTGGGACTCCTAAATCCCGATGGATGAACTAAACACAGATAACCATTTTCCCTTAAATCTTCACTGAATTTTAAATGAAATCTATTCCAGATAGGTTGTGTTTTCTTAGGACCCACCTGTAATTGATAAGGAGGATTTCCAATACACAGATCTAGATTCTCAATAGATTTCCAATGTTCATTATTTTCTTTGATATCTATTTTCAGTGAATCTCCTAAATGATAATTAAGCTTGTATTGATCATAAGGATCAATTAATAATTTCGTAATGAATATATTCGTAGGATTTATATCACAGAAATACAAGCACTTTTCTAAAATAATTTTATATCTTTCATCTTTATCTGGATATTTATCTGCTAAACCTTTCATAAATCTATCAATAATAGGTAATGTAAAAGTTCCTTTACCGACACAAGGATCAATTAAAGTTCTTTCAGTTGACCAGAATTCAAGAGGCAACAGATCCAACATTTTATCAACAAGAGATATTGGTGTAGAGACCTCCGCGTTATTCTTCTTTTCTAATTCCTGAGGAATAAGATATTTCCCAATAATAATTGCTAATTCCTTATTGTTGTCAATGTTCTTAACGAATAATTCTTTAATAGTCCTAATAATCTGTTCTGTTTCGGAATCACCCGTTACATATTTAATATAAACTCGGACGAATTTTTTTAGAATATCCTTATTAATCTTGTCACCCCACCAAGAAACAACCTGATCTAATAATATCTTATAAATAGTTTCATTCATCTCAATATTAGTAAACATATCTGTGAAAGATGTTGAATTTTCATCATGAATGGTTAATAAACATATTAATGGAATAATATGCTTTAAAATATCCATGAAATTTACATTATCTACTTTTTCATCAATAAAATCTTCTTCATCTATATCTTCTATGTCTTCATCTTCTTTTTCATTTTTTACCTTTTCAATTCCGTCTTTTATAGTTTCGTCATCATCTTCTAAGAGTTTATCAACTAATTCCTTGTGTAATTTATTCATTGAACCCTTCGTAAACATTGCATTGAAAATGACTTGTTCTTCATTGGAAAGAAGAATCTCCTTATACTTAATTCTTTCTAAAAGTTTAGAAAGAGCCTGTTCCGTCTTCGAAGCATAAATATTATATATATTTTCACTAAGAGATGTAATTTTAGATGGATCATTACCGAACTCAGGCATCCAATCATCAGCATTAAGATTAATTAGTCTTTCTTGTAAAATGTACTTAGAAGACTTCTTAGGATGAGAAGAAGGTTTAATCGTTGAAGCATAATCAATAATAGAGGTAGAAATAACTCGGTGAATATTTGGATCAATTACGAATCCAGCCTTCTTATTTACACCCTCGGTCATACACCGAAACATCATCTGATATATCATATCGAATCCCATATTGTTATTGAGAAGAATAACAATGTCACAATTATAAATTGAAACTCCTAATGAACATTGCCTCCCAGAAAGAACAAGGACACCTTTCTTCCCTGTATTCTTCGCTACAATACGCGCATCTTCAATACTCTTTTTAGGATCTCCCGTTGTTTTCGTATTAATACAGATGATATCATAATCGGGGATAACTTTCTTCTTTTCTAATAAATTTTTAGTAGCCGAAGAAATTAAACCAATATCCATCTGAGGCAAGAATGCCATAATAATCATGGGATCATCTGTGTCTCCGATGTATCTTGAATTGATTTCTGGATTCTTACATATTTTCTTAATGCGTTCCATGTAAACAATACTATCAGGGAAATCAGTATCAGGGATACCGAAACGATTCTTTTTACCGAATATTCTGTACCACATGTTAAGATTCTCTTCTTCATTCTGAAATTCATCTATTTTCTTATCGGATGATTGCTTCAACAAGAAACATGCTTCGGGACTCCACCCATAATTATTATCTCGTGTATATTCAATGATTTCCCTGGTTGATTCATCCGTTAACTTGTCTGTAAGAAGAAATAATTCTGGATATTTAGAATATTCATTTACAATAGATTCTTGAGAATACATGTTAATATAATCTACGATCTCTTGACCATGCTTCGTAACCAGAGTATCAATATTTCCCTCCTTGGTAATATTCTTACATAGTTTGATGTCTTCTAAATCCCAGAGAATCCAGTTTTCCCTTGGAATATTATAATCATTAGATGGCTTTGAATAAGTAGCGGTAATCTGAACGGTGAATGCTCCCGATCCGTAATATTTAAGAGTATTCTTAGCTAATTCAGTTGTTCCTCCATTATGAGATTCATCGATAAATCTCATATTAAACTTAATCTTTTTTAACCAGGGGATAGAATTAGTTTTTTCTGAATCTTTAATCTTAGATTGTAAGAATTGCTTAGAGCACACTATAATATTTTTATCTTTTAGAGTTGGATTCTTATTTTTCTTATTGTAGTCTCCATTTAGTTTAATGATATTGAAATCATCTAATTGAAGACAATTAAACACTTCAATCTGTTGATCCATCGTTTCATTCGGAGCAGTTGTAATAACGAGATAATTACAAGTGTCTTTATTCGCACTATCTTCAATAATAGATCCTGCGATAATGTATGATTTACCTGAACGTTGAATGTGTCCCCATAAAATTTTTTCTATCTTTTCTTCTTTTAAGCGAATAGTTTTCATAACACCTAACTTCTGATGCATTTTTAACACCAATGGTTTCTTGTACGATTTAAATAATTCTGATAATTGAGTATTCTTAAATGAGTCTCTAAACTTATAAAATGCTTCTTTTAAATCTTCGTGATCAATAACAATTGTGTCTTCTCTATTATAGATTTCCGCGAGTTTCTTAGAAGATGATTGCGTTCTCTGAATCATGTCATCGGTTTCTTTCTTATTTTTAACACAGAAACCGAATGATACATTATATCCTTTATCAATATATTGTTGAGCATAAAGACTCATCTTTTCAATATCTAATTTACCACTGTGTTCGGAGTTGAGTAATTTAGAAGATATTGCGATGATATGTTTATTATTATGGGATCCAACAAGTGTAAAATCGGATGAATCTCCAGCATTGCCTCTAAAATTAATTTCTTTATTAGATTCAAGGAATAATTCTTTATAAGATTCAATTTTCTTGATTGTGTTTTCATTAAAATTGCCCGAGCATGCAGTAAATTGTTTTAGTTTATCGATTGTATTGAGGCCACCAAGCAGTTTAAGGAGTGCTTCTTGTCTATATCCTGCTTCTTGACCTGACTGATTATTGATCCATTGTTTAATGGGTAAATCGGTTTTCTGTAGGAATTCAAATAGTTCTGTAAAGGTATTCATTACTAATTCGTTATTATTACAATTATTGGCAATAATCAAATTTACATTATTATTGTTATTATTGTTATTAACAATATTATCTATTATTTTACAAGGGAATTTTCTATTAATGTGTGATTTATAGTGACCACGCTGCTTGAAACCCTTTCCACATCTTTCACAAACAAACTTATTGATTGTTTTAGTGTCCATATTATACTATTACAAACTATTTTATTTTTAAGTAGTTGAACTTATAATTAACGAAAAAAACTTGAATATATAAAATCTTGCAATTATAAAAATCCTGTAATTTATTTAAATATTCAGTATTTTCTAAAACATGTTTAAAACCTTCATATCTGTCTTTATTCGGTGAATAATAATTAAATTTAATTTAAGAATAAATGTAAAATGATATATAAATGGAAGAAGGATATATATATTGTATTTCTAATCTTGAAATTATGAAAGATATCTATAAAGTGGGTGTCACGATGAGATCTCCATTGGACAGATTAAAAGAAGCGAACAGTTCTGAGACATGGAAGATACCGACATTTAAAATAGAATTCGCGAAAAAAGTTATGAATCCGAAAGATAAAGAAAAAAAACTTCATAAATTAATGGAAAAATTTATGATTAGAGTTCATCCACGGAGAGAATTTTTCAAGGGTAAAATAGAAGATATTAAAGAAGTATTTGATCTACTTGATGGAGAAATATGGAATGACATTCCTCTCGTAACCGAAAAACCCGATTACGGTTTAAGAGATATTGATGTAAATGATAGACTATCCGAAGATGAAGAAATAAGAGTTAGACAGATAAAAGAATTAATACACGATGTTTTTAATACTCATAAAATCGAAATTAGGGAAAGATCTATTCATAAAGAATCGCATTTTTTAATCAATATAGATGATATATGTTTCTTAGTATTAGAGAATCATAATCAAGGGAGAGGTAAAATCGGAATGTTAACAACACCGTACATTATAAGCAAGTCAGAGAAAAAAAATCCTATATTAACTGAATATTTAAGAAAATTAAATTGGGACCCATATGGTATCGGGGCATCAAGGAAACAATATGACACCGAAGGAAAAACTAAATCAGAGGTAAAAAACGAATTAGAAAATCTGAAACAATTTTATCTTGATAATATCGTAGAGGAGATTGAAGTGATAGACAATGATAAAATAGAATATAATAAAAATGACCAAGATATAGAGTATAAAAGTAAATCAATGGATATTCAACGAATCATATGGAGTGATGAAAATAAGACATTAACGGATAAATTTAATAATACCTATGGATTTATAAATAATTGGAATGGGAGCCCATATATCAAAACAATAAGTAAAAATAATAAATTATTTAGAATCAATGGAGGTATACACCGAGGATATTGTATATGGTTAGATTCACAAGATATAATTCATATAACACATGGTCATAAAAATGTAAACAGTATCAGTCATTGCATATTTGATGATAATGATGCAACTAATGGTTGGTTATGTAAATGGGGTAAAGATTTAAACATATGCTTATCGGGAGAAGATATTAAATATATTCATAATCATTTTAATATTAATTCATCTTTAAAATAACGAAAAAAAACTTAAATATATAAAAAAGATTTTAAATTAATGAATATTATTACAGGTGAAATATATGAAATGGAAAGAGAATGGTGGATAATTGATCGGATAGTAGATAAAATACTATGTAATAAACTAAAAGACAATGTTGATTTATCAGATGATGAGTTTATTAGTCAATGTTTAGAGGAATAAATAATTATTTAATATTTTATTTTTTTCAGAAATCTTATTAATATATTTAATTAATTTTTCATCTATTTCGTTGCGTTTAATTTGTTTCTTCAATAATTGTAATTTAGACCTTTGTTTATTTTCAATTATTTCTTTTTCTGATTTATTTTTTTTTGAATGTAAATCTCTTGGTAATCTTTTATATTTAATTATATATTGTATTAGATCTTCTACCAAAATAATCTTACTTACATCATAACTATTTTTCCAGAATGGATTTATTTTTTCACACATTAATTCTTCAACTAATTTTACTATATTTTTTCTTTCTTCTGTCAATGAATATTTCACCTGAACTATGTTCTTTAATCTTGTATAATGTATATATAATTCATTTTTTTTTTCTGGAAAACATTTATATTCATTATAATATTTAACTATAATATTTACACTATTCAAAAAATCTTTTTTTCTTTTATTTACATGATTTAGATTTGCATGTGAACTTCTAATTTCATATATAAAACCTAATCTATCTAACATTTCTTTTCTTTCTTTTGGTTTAGTAATTTTAATTCCATTATCTATATATTTTTTATATGTATCTTCAGATATATACATTTCTTTTATAAAGTTTTGCGAAGATCTAATACAAGAAACTTTCATACCAAGTGGATATTCACTTAATTCAGGGACTAATATATTAACAGGTAATTTATATTTACTAGGAACATCTATATTTCCATATAAAGATTTAAAATATATTAACCCAGAATATAATAAATTCCAGTGATATTCATTATTGCAAAATACAAAATTAATGTTTAATAATTTCTGTATGTTATTTTTAAAATCCCCTTTTAAATAGGAAAAGTTATTGCGAATTGTGCCCGTTATTACCCCTAATTTCATATTGTGTAATTCTTTATTCTGACATTCATCTGATATTATATAATCGTGTGGAATATCAATATATTTAGTACTATTAGTATTTTTATAATACAATAAACCGTCTATAATATTATTAATTTCATAATGATAAAGATTATCTGGTTTGGAAATATTTAACCTTCTTCTGAATGAAACTAAACCACCCTGGTATTTTGATATTAATGGGCTTAGTCCTGGATCTTTTTCATTTATAAAATCATATGTAATTCTTTCATTGGGATATTTATTATATATATCCATTGTTCTACGAATTAATTCCTTATCTAATGTTTCGCTAATTAATAATTCAACATCATTATTTTTAATATATTTTTTATCAGGTTCAATTAGTCCAATATATGGTTCAAATATATCAATTAATTTATTAATATTTAAACTATCTGTCCATTCAATACCAATAAAATTATCTTTATCTTTCCAATATTTTTCTTTTACTTTTCTCCTTTCTAGATATCCATCCATAAATGTTTTTGTATCAGTTAATTTTATTCCCCATAATTCAATTATTATCCATTTTTTTTGAATTGGACTGTATATTTTCATATCATATGTGCAATTATTTTTACCACCATAAATAATATCAAAATCATCTGGATATTTATTTCCTTTTTTTATTTGTATATTACGATGTATTAAGAAATTTGCCAATGAAACCTCTCCCCCACTATCCCAAGAAGAACCATCGCATGATATATGTTTATCATTTTTAATATTTAGAGCTTGTTTTATTTCTTTCCATGATGTTTTTAATTTAAACTGTCTCATTATTGGTCCACATACATTATTTTTTAAAAACCATTGTTGTAATGGTAGTGTTCCATATAGTTCGAGAATTGGTTTGAAATGATATTCAATTAGTTCATCAAAATTACACTGAGATGGGAAATTTTTTATTATATATTCTTTTCTTTTATCTTCTATATTTAATACATTACAACAATATAACGATGGAAACCCATTTCTCCCATGAAATGATGAATAATTATCATCATCTGTAATTTCATATTGCCTGATATAAGTATTATATATTCCAGTATAATTTTTATCCATTTTTTCTGGAATTAATCCTTCTATACCAACTTTTTCATATATTTTTTTTATTTCTTCATTTAATTTATTTACATCTTTTAATTCATTTTTATTTCTTTTATATTTTTTACCATATCTATCTAATAAATCTTGCCATTTAAATTTCAAACGAATTAACGCCGATGTAAAACCATTATGATATATTCTCCACCATTCATAAATAGGTATTTTCCATTCATAATTATTATTTAAACTCATATTTGCTACATTCCAAAGTAGAATATATCTCGCAAAGTATATGTAAATTGATTTTTCGGTCCATCGTTGTTTATTCTGTGTTTTTAATGTATTCTTTAATATACAATCATTACAATACATACCTCTTTCTAATTTAATTATACTACGAATATCCCGTGTATCTATATTATTACATTTACATATAAATTTACATTTATCATCTCTTTTACAATATGGTAAATCTAATATATTATATTCTTTTTCATCTTCGCATATAATTTTTAATAATTTAAATTCTTTGTTTTTATCTAAATAATCTAATATCATTTGTTTTAATGGATCTTGTTCGAATCCTATTTTTCGTGTTAATGGTTTTTTCTTTTCTTTTTTGGTAATAAAATATTTTGAATATTTTGAATTATTTATAAATTCATTCCATAATTTTTCTCTATATTCATTTCGTATAGTCCCTTGTCTAAACTGGTAACTTAACCATTTACCCAATGATTTTTCATTCTCATCACTTGATTCTTTTTTTGGTCTTTTATTTTCATTATCCATAAATTTTATACATTTTTCTAATTTATCATTCCATTTCTTGTCTCTCGCCATTATTAGTAATTATATTAACATTATATAAATGTAATTATCAAATTTTTAAATTATTAAAAATAAATATCAATAGATATATTTAGAATGATAAAAAAATATTTAGAAAAAGATATGAATGAAATAGATTTTAATGAAGATATTAATGGACACAGAAACGATGGATTAAAAGTTGAATATCTATTTTATTAAGAATTAATTCATTCTTCTTCTGAATCTTCTAATAGATATTCGCTCTCCTTAAAATTATTCTCAATAACGGGCATTTCAATATCATTTAAACACATCCGGATGAATTCATCATCATCCTTTTTATCCTGCTTCTGTAATTTATTCTCAATTAAGACTTCAACAACATCATCTAACGCATAATGTGAAATATCTAATTCCTGAATCTCGCATGTGTAAATATTAAATAATTTAAAACTCTTTTTATCTTCGGGGTATAATTTCTGCCACAACCATCCATACATAGCTAATTGTAATTTATGACCCATAGTAAGTGAACCAGTACATTTAAATTCCCATACATTATCTGTATCTACTGCGTCAATTGAACCACTGAGTTCTATTTTACCATATTTTTCATGTTCAAATGTGTAGACGATTGATTTCTCGAATTTAATATTTTTATCTTTAATAGTTTCATCTAAATTCGCAAGACACATTTCTAATTTATTATCTGGTAACCAATTATTTCCATAAACATCAATCTGATTTAAATTATATTCAACACCAGATACACAAGAACTATAAATATTCGCAATGTGTAAAACATCCTTAATATTATTCGGAGGATAAACTAATCTATTGTAAACTTTTCTTATGTTTTCCGAATGAAAATGATTCGAAATTAATCTATAAATTGTCATATCTCCTTTTTTTAGAAATTCCCAGTAAGAGGGTATAGAAATTCCATTTAGATCTGAAACATTTTCCACAAGACCATCAACACTAATATCGGTTTCAATCGTGATCCCATTATTAGGTGATTTTACTCTATCATATAATAAACTACTATAAGGATATAATTCTTTTTCATGTCTGTCTGTTAGATATTTAATGAAATCGGTAACTGGAAATTTATTTTCCGAGTTATTAACTATTTCTGTATTATTTCCATATTCCAGATCGGACCATTCTATATCATTTTCTTTAACAACCTTACAATAAGGTAGATCTTTTAATTCCCTTATTGATTTTCTAATAAAAGGCAATTTCCTGTATTTTTTACTATCATTTTTAGCATTATGTCCATGAATCATAAATAGCTGTTCTAATCCACGAGTTAAGGCAACGAATATAGGTTCGGGACATTTTTCCTTACTTAAATCCTTATTTCCGAAATGATAATAACTTTCATCGCAACTATAAACTATATTTATTTTTCTTTCTCTTCCCTTTGATTTATGAAAAGAAGTGAACACAACTTTACCCCTTGTATGTTCTTCTTTTAATTCTTTATCCGAATCATTTGAACCCCAAAAGATTTTAATACCTTCTGAAGTTAATTTATTCGCTAACATTGTTATTGGTGTCCCCGGTTTTAAAGATGGCGCAAGGATAAATATATCATCGGGTTTATAACTCTTCAATAACTTAGTTATAGTATTACACATACTTGATAAGAATGTATCTCCATATGGATTGAATACCAGATATCTCACCTTAGGACCTTCTTTATCTGTTATTATTCTTTTTTCATTTAAAATAATGTCATTCATGAATCTACCCATTGGGTTCGTTAACCTTCTACTAAGCGTTAATGGACAACATATAAAAGGTCTCTGAAAGATTTCTCTACATTTCGTTAAATATCTAATATCCGCACCCTTGAATTCAAATATACCCTGAAATTTATCGCCTATAACGAATAATTGTGGTCTAAAATTTATATCTCTAATATACTTGTGAATTAATTTGAAGAATATAGATTGCATGTCCTGAACTTCATCAAGGATAATTAGATCATATTCGGTATTCTTTATAGCAGGTTTATTCTTTTCAATTATTTCATATAAATCTTCAGGACTATATCCACCCTGACCGTAGTAATTATGGGCGAAAGAATTATAACTCTCGATATCCATATTCTTTATATCATATTTCTGTACCTTTACCCTTGATTCTTTTTTTAAATCTGCACTAAATGTTAGATTGAGTATTCTTTTCCCCTTAAAAAGAATATGAAATATTAAAGCTATAAAATAACATGTTGTGGATTTTCCACCACCGGGCACAGCATCTGATTCACAATCCTGACCTTCTACAAGTCCATTTATTATAGACCATTGTTCGTCTGAAGGTTTGTTTCCATTCAATTCAATTTCGTGATAACACTTAGTTTCCATATCATAAATCTATTAATTATATTATAACGTTTTAAACTTAAATCAAATTTTAATAAATTTGATAAAATCCATTCTTAAACTACACTATTGAACAATAATTTTATGGGTATTAACGAAGAATACTGCAGAGAATCACATATGACAGGGCAACAGATAAGAAACACAGATAAAGAGTTTGAAGATCTCTGTAAGAAAATATCTATTTTCGGTTGTTGTATCATTATCTTGCTTCTTCTCATTTACGTTACTCTTATTCTTATAATTATTTCATTGAATAACTAAATTTGATTAATATATTTTAATATTATTAACAGATTTAAAAAATATGTCTTCGGCTAATCGCATTGAGGATCCAGAATACGGAGAAACATTGCCCCTTCAGATGAAACAGGAGGAACATGTAAAAGAAAAGAAATTATGTGAAAGGAAATCTATATCTAGATGTGTGATTGGGATAGTCCTGATCTGTTGCTTTATCGTGGTATGGTATGCTCTCCATGGAGGTGTTGGTGGGAATAGTATAACCGCTTCACTTCGGAGAAGGGATCCGTGTGCTTCCGCTAAATACGGATGCTGTGAAATTTACTCAGAATGTAAAATAAAACCAGATCACATAGATTACGAAAAAAGAAGAATCAGACCAATTGAAATTAAATCTTCTGACAATCTTGATTCCAATTGCCCATCATTGGAAACTCTCATAAACAAGTACAATCAACATTACGGTAACATGACAACTGATTGTGGTACCTATGGTTGTTGCCCTGGTCTTAATATTGGTTGCGACAAGACTATCAGACAATCCTTTAGAATAGGAAACAATGATCGGACCAAGGATCTCCTACATGAAAACTCTAAAATAGTAAATATGAAAATACCGAAGGTCGACCAGTTGGGTTCAAATTGCTTCAATAAACCACGTTTAACCTATGAACTGATTAACAGTTATAGTAGGCGTTATCCTTCACACGATGATTGCGGGGGGTGTGGTTTCATTCTTGTCCTCTGTGTTTTCGGGTTTATCCTGTGGTTGTCCGGGTTCTGTGATTAATTTACTGAATAATATAATAGGACAACCCATTTAAAAATATATTATACTATATATTTATATTATGTTCTTAAAGATTTTTACTCTGCTTAACTTGCTTACAAGTTCTTTTTCTCAGGATAGTTGCCGCTCGGATACCAATGGTGACGAATTAGTAAATGTAGGAGATCTTCTAAATATTTTATCAGATTTTTCTACCTCTAATTTACAATCTGATGTTAATGAAGATTTAATCGTAGATGTAAATGATCTCCTAATTGTTCTAAATGATTTCGGGGAAGAATGTAATATACCATGTTGCGATGAAGAATGCTCATTAGGTCAGGATTGTGGTAATCAGATATGGCAAGAATGCGGAACAAGTTGTCCTCTTATGTGCGGTCAGATTGAGCCAATGATGTGTAATATGATGTGTAATGTAGGATATCAGTGTGATAATGGCTTGTGGTGGGATGATGTAACGAAGATGTGCGTGGAAAATACCGCTTGTTCAGTTCAATTAGAATTGCCCCCGGGTATAGCAATTGGGAGACCTTTTATAGATAAAAAATTATTACTATCTGATTCAATTGAAGAATTGAGTGATTGGTCTTCTCTCTAAAATATCATAAATCATATCCAATACATCTTTATCATCAGATAAACTATAAAAGCAACGGGAAATGACTAAATTTTTTTCACAGACTACTTTTAAATTATCAATATTTATGCTTATAGTTCTATAAAGATTATCTCTGTAGAAACACTTATTTCTCTCGGCGAACAGTGTACAATTCGTTAATATATTTTCTTTCTTAAAATTTTCTATCATTCTTTTTAAAAGATCTTCATTACATTCCCTCTTAAAGTCTTTTAAAATGTTTTTGTCTATATCTTCTATCTCTCTTATACCATTTTCCATATAGAATTATATATTGTTCTTATGTATTTATATGCTATACCTACTCTTTCTGCGCTTTTATAAATTGATTCTGAAGAATACGGGAATTCCTCAGAAGAAACTATATTACCTCTTATTTCTTCTCCTTTTTCGTTCAAATAAATGTAAATATTCTGAACACTCTGATCTCCGTCGTTTAACCACAGATATTTCACCTCTTCCATTTAAATTTGATATTATATTTATATAAAGTATCAAATTTAATTTAACTAATTCAACATGTCCCAAGAAAGACCAGTTCAACTCGGACTATGTTGTATGAATACGACACTAAAGAAAAAAAAAGTCCCAGTATACGCTTCAAGGAGAATTATAGTTAGAATCATTGACAGATTGGGTATCGAAGAATTAAAAAGAAGAATTCTGTTGAATTTAGAAGATCTTCTAAAAATGATTCAATGGAATGAAGATAATGGAATAAGAGTTTTTAGATTGAGCAGCGAAATGTTTCAGCACAAGACGAATCCTAAGGTCCCTGATTATGATTTTGATTTCGCAATAGATCATTTAAAAAAGATTAGCAGTTTAGCTAAGAAATATGGACATAGATTAACATTTCACCCAGGTCAATACAATAACCTAGGAACACCTCACTCTAAAACACTACGAATGACTATTGCTGATTTAGATTATCATGCTTCTGTTCTTGACATTATGGAGATGGGTAAAGATTCAGTAATGGTTATCCATGGAGGCGGTATCTATGGAGATAAAGAAGGTGCGATAGAGAGATGGTGTGAAAATTATGAAGATCTTCCAGAAAAAATAAAAAGAAGACTCGTTTTAGAAAATTGTGAAAAATGTTACTCTATTGAAGATTGTTTAAGGATGAGTCAGATGACGAATGTTCCAGTTGTTTTGGATACCCATCATTTCGAATGCTATAAATTACTACATCCTACAGAACAATTTAAAGAACCGAAAGAATATATCCCTGAAATTTTAGAAACGTGGTTCAGAAGAGGAATTAAACCTAAATTCCATGTATCGGAGCAAGGATCGGGTAAAATTGGTCATCACAGTGATTATATTGATATTTTACCGGATTATCTCTTAGAGATTCCAGAAAAATATGGTACAAATATAGATATTATGATTGAGGCGAAAATGAAAGAATTAAGTATTCAGAAACTCTATGAAAAATATCCTCAATGCGATTGTAAAGTAGAAAAAGAAGAAGTGTATTTATCATCAGGTGTAATTGATGACACTTGGTCTTCTTTATAAGACAATAATGGACTATGATGAATATACTTATTTTTTAATAAATTATTCATATAATATATTTCTCCTTGCTGATCTATAATTAATTTTCTACAGAATGTAATTAGATATGTATTATTCGTATGTAATAAAAGTCTTTTACTCATATCTATTGCTACTTGATGATGAGGAATCATATGTTCAATATAACTTTTATCTGTAATTTTCATATGTTTCATATGTTGTGAATGATCATTGGGTTTAAAGAATAAAGGATTACAATCTCCATCTTTAGATTTAGACATTTTAGGATCCCATATATCTAATTTAGTTTTCGCATTATCTTTATCAACTATAAATTCATTATTACTTGACATTGTATCTGATAATTTTTTTTTCATTTTTTCCATTTCCCATATTTCATATTCCTGGACTCTTTTAATCTCTCTACATAAATTTAACATACTTGGATTATTCGTATGGGGTATTAGCATATCACTCATATCAACCGCTACTTGATGATGAGGGATCATATGTTCTAAATATTGAATATCTGTTAATTTATCTATGCAGGGATTAGAATCTCCTTTAATGTGATTAATATGATTACTATGATTACTATGATTACTATGATTACTATGATTACTATTCGTGTTTCCCATTATATAAGAAATAATATATATTAAATAATCTATATTAAATTAATGAAATACACTCATACAATTATTTTTTTACACGGTTTTTCTATGAATTCTTCTGATATGAAATATTATTGTGATAAATTTAAAAAATCATTCCCTCAATGTAATTTTAAATTCGTTCTACCACAAGCACCTAAAAGATCATCTACAATTTTTAAAAATAAAAAATTTAATTCTTGGTATGATTATTTAACTCCTCATTGTGAAAAAGAACCTGAAATAAACGAAGAACAATTATTACAGACAAGAGAAAAGATTCACAAATTATTAGACAAAGAAATAAACTATATAGGAGATCCTTCGAAGGTTTTTTTATCGGGAATGTCGCAGGGCTGCTGTGTCGCGATAGACGCAGGAATAACTTACAATAAAAAGATTGGTGGTATTATTGGATTTAAAGGTCATGTAATAAATAGATCATTAAAAGATTTCTCTAAAAGACAGAAAATATGGGTATGTCATGGTAAAAATGATAAAACAATTTTTTATAATTTCGCTAAAAAGACATATATGAAACTGAAAAAAAAGAATCCTAATATAAAATTATTAAGTCAAGATAATGTTAATCATAGTGTTCCTTCGGGTATTATAGGGCAGATGAAAAGTTTAGAAGATTATTTATTAATAGGTTAATATAATATTATTAATAGGTTAAATTAATATAAGAGATATAATAGAATGTTCATAATGAATTCTAAATGGTTAACCTTCTGGACATTAGAATACACATTTATCTGGATAATTTTAAGGAATATTTTACCTTGTAATGATTTTATAACTAAGATTAATCCAACATATCTTTTATTACTGATAGCATATGGTTATTTAGGTATTGTTTTTTATCAGTTAATAGTTAATAAAACTTATTATGAGTTTAGTTTCATTGTAGCACATATATTATTTCATTTTATTCCTCTCTTCGTATTCCAGATATTCTTTAAAGTAAAAGGAAATTTATTATTTTCATCATTATTCGTGGTAGCATATTTATCCTATATTACAAGAGAAAAAATGACTCTATATGATATTTATTTAAGTAAAAGACATATGAAATCTTTTAAAGATTTAAGAAAACATATTAAAACTCATAAAACATCCGATAATCCAATACATAATTTATTTAGAAGATTTATTAATTAGAGATCTGAATCAGAATCACTTTCATCTCCATCCTGTCCTAATTCGGCTACAGGCGTCCAACAAAGATAATATTTTAAAGTAGTATTATCTGTTAAATCATCGTAAACAGACCATATCCTCCATGGATTACCTGTACCAGATTCTCTCCAATTTAAATGTCTTGTGCATCTAATTTTAAATTCTTCTATACTAATTGGTCTTTTATCTCTTTCACCAGACATATCAAATGAATTATATCTGAAATTCATATAAAGATCATTTCCATCTTTGATCATATTACAAGAACCCAATCTAACTTTTGTCTCATCATAAGCAGCATTGTCCGACTCCATGTAATTTACTCTACAACTGAAATTATTGTAGGCATACTCAATAGCATCTTTAAAGGTTTTAAAATCTTCTAAACCAAGAACAGAGCGACGTTCATAGTTTCTCCATTGATTATAATTAATATTTCTCTGCCCCGAGGAAGAAAGGTTAACCGCATACATTGCTTTCTTTTCTTGATTAATCATATAATTCTTAGTTTTAACACTGCTATAAATATTAATTGGAACAAAGTCTCTTATTGTTTTATCTGAATTATAAGTTAATGTAAAGCGACCTGCCATTTGTGAACCCGAATCTGATTTAGAAATATCAGAATGCAGGACACCATCGGTAAAATGCATATTATTATCATTTGGATCTTGAATTGTAATACCTCTTTCCACACATCTAGAACCTGTAACTAATATCGGTAGATCAGACCAATAATGTCTAATAACTTTCATAATCCTCCAAAATTCATTTTCATTGTCGTATATTAATTGTTTCTTATCAAAAACCATTTCATAATATGTGTATCCATCTTCTGTTTTCTTAAAACCATTGCCCATTTTTCTCTTATTTAAGCTATTAATAAATTCTCCCGGAAAACTCGGTATCATCATTTCACGACCATTGCCATTGGCATGAGAAATAGTTAGATATTGATTTGGTATATTTAAAGATAACATAATTGTGAGACCCGATGAATTAACGATAACACTTACAATATTATAATTACATGTAGCATCTCTGCCAATTTCAAAATGAGAATCTTTCAGATTTATACCCGGAGAAAATATAAATTTTTCTGATGGAATTATTCCATAATTATTTTCTTTAATATCATCGAGCATATGTTTAATAGAGGGTAAATATCCTTCATTTTCAATTTCAATCCAGTTCGCATGTTGTAGAGGTATATAATTATCTAAATTGTTTTCAACTGGATAAAGGATCATATTATTATAAACCTTTAAGATTCTCTTAGGTGTCGCCGTGATGTAAAAATCCTTAATAAATTCATTATCGTCTATAATATCACCCAAATCATCAATAATAGTCATAATATGTTTATCTGCTTCATCAAAATAGAGATTAATCGTTTCTAAACAATTTGGGACGATCGGAAAACCAAATAATGGATTTGGTCTAATAAGTTGTTCAATTAGACTTTTTATCTGAGGTAAACGAATACTATTGGTTAGAGTAATAATATTTCTGATTTGTTTTTCACCTACAATTAGACCATAAATATGATTATGAATTTCTTTTCTACTTACCCCCGCGACATCTATAGATTCGCAGTGCACGGAAATAGTTTTTTTATCTTCTAATTCATCAATCGCACCATCAACTTGATTCACAATTCTATTTGCGGTTTGTGAACCCAGCATACAAAGATTATCAGTAAAAACAATATTAATAGAATTTTTATTATCTATTATACTTTTTATAATTTCCTGTGTTTTCCTGTTTTGTGTAGGTTTATATATCACCACCTTTGTCATATTTATTCTTATATAACTATATTGTTTTATTTTATATTGTTTTAGTTGTCAATCAAATTTAATTAAATTTTTTATCATAAGCTTCGATATAAGGTTCAGCTAAAGCATAAAAAGCGAACATTAAATATAATGTCTTTACATCTTCTTTAGATTGTAGATAATGTTCCCTTGGTAATTCCGGTCCAACATAAAAATCAGACATTTCTAAATAAGCTTGAGAAAAGTTACTTATTAATTCTTTATACTCTCTATTCTGTTGCATGTATATTTTCTCGTGCTTAGATTCTGTGGAATAATGAATATTCTCTACATCTATTCTCTGTTCATAATCCAGATCTTGTTTTAAAAGATTTTCAGTAATTTCTTTTATAGGATCTTTTTTTAGTTCTTCTGTAAAAGAATTTAATTTTTTTTCTAATTCGTCAAGATTCATTTATTATTAATTGCGTTAAATATTTTAAATAAAAATTTATTCTAAAATTATAAAATGGATCCGGGAAGTATTAAGATTGTTACTATTGATAATTTACATGGAAGCATTCTAGAGTTTATTCAAGATAGTCAGATTATCATCGGTGAATATGATGATATGAAAGAATGTGTATTAAAGATGATTAGAGCTCGTTATTTCTTTAATATGGATAGAGATCGTCTAAGGGATGCTATGGAGGATATCACATTCGCTTTCTGTCCCGGAGATGATGTAAATAAAGATCGCGTTAGCAGAGGTTTAGAATATGAATACAGCGATGACGAGGATTCCGATGATGATGGCGTTGAAGATATTGGAACTATTAATAATGATTCAATTGAGATTTCTTAAATTTTTTATATATATATATATAATGAGGTCTAAAAGAATGAGGTCTAAAAAGGGAAAGAGCAAGGTTGATAAAATCAAGAGAAAAAGTAGAAGAAAGTAAATAGTCGAACTAAGATGAAGAAAAAAAGTTCAAGAAAAACAAGGGTAAGTAGGAGGTCTTTTATTCGAAAAACTAAGAGGAGGATGAGAGGTGGGTCGGCCCCACTTATTAAGAAGACGACTGTTGGAATGATGGAGAGGAAGAAACTAATTGACACGGCAGCGGAAGAATGGTTCAGTGCAAATCCGAATCAATTATATGATATTGTCTCATTAGATACACTTCCAGAGGGACCTATGAAAGAATATACTAAATCTGTATACAATAGTCACAATATACGTGTAATTATAACCCAAAAAGATCGGGGTCTCCTACCCATCGGTGTCGAGGTTATTATGTGGTTGATGGACTGGGTCAATAAAAATCCTATAAGTGAACACCGTTTCACACCTGATTATAATAAAATAATCGGTTATATAAAAGATTATGAAAGAGAATACGGATCGCGCGAGCCGCGCGAGGAGGTCACTGTCGCCGAGCCGCGCGAGGAGGTCACTGCCGCCGATCCGAATTATTTTCATAGATGACTGAAAATCAGGCCTGATGCAGCACATTCCAACGCATGAAATTAATTTCATAGAAGAATCTTTAAATCTTTATCTAAATTTTCATTTTAAAATCTATTCTTAATTAGAATGACTAAGAATAGAAAAAAAAAGAGATCTTTTAAGAGATCTATTAGAAGATCTCTTAAAAAATTTAAAAAGTCTTTTAAAAAATCTGTCTCTAAATTACAAGAAAAAGTTTTAATCCATAAAAAACTAAAAAATAAATATGGTATTAAAGATGTCCCTATGGAAAAAAAAGAAAATAAAGGGACAGTTGAAAGTTCGGGATCCGTTGATTATCACTATCAGAGATTAGATAATATATCAACTTTTTTATTTAAAATTTCTTCTAAATTAGATCACGTTTATATAAATGAAGATTTAACAATTGAATATGATATTAAAACTCAGAAAATAAAATCTCTAAATTCATCTCTTGATTATTTTAAGAAGAAATTAAATGAAAAAAAGGATAAATATTTCGTAGCATTTACATTTAATATTCAATTAATAACATTTTCTCACGCGAATATAGTATTAATTGATAATAAAAATAAAAATATTGAATTCTTTGAACCCCACGGACATAAAGATGATGACAGCACACTGGAAGGAGTGAAGGGTGCTTATTTTCAGAAAGCTAAACATCTTAAAAAATTTATGAAAGATATATTACCCGATTATAAATTCAAGAATGTTTCTGAAATGTTTAAACAAGAGGGATTTCAGATGAAATATGATGCTAGACATGGATATTGCGTTACCTGGTCTATTTTATATGTTCATTACCGATTATTAAATCCAGATATAAAATTAGATGTACTCATACAGTATATTTATTACTACATTACTAAGAACAAATTATTAAGATATGCCAAGTATATTGAAAAAATATTAAAAAAACATAAATAAATTTGATTTTATTTAAAGGTAGGATTAATAAATAAAATAAGAGATAGGAAAATGGAAGTTAACCCCAATTTAAGGGTTTCTACCATGACATGTATATCCAACTTAAACACAGAAATAGATCTTAAAAAATTATTTGATTCCGTAGAAATAGATAATAATCTTACATACATTGAATATGGAGCTCTGAATCAGAAGGGTAATAAACCATCTAAGTCTAATAAACCGCGCAAGACAGAAAAAAAGAAATTCTTTTATAATCAGATCACAGCTCACATATTTGAAGATAAAATTGTAAATGTGAAAATTTTCAATAATGGCAAGATTCAGATGACAGGTGTTAAAACAGAAACACAGAGTAAAAATATTCTTAAAAAACTTGTATCTATTATTAGAAATATAGATAAAGATATTCTAGAAACTATTTTAACAGATACAGAATTTAATCCAGGTGATATCAGAATTGCAATGATAAATACAGATTTTGATTGTGGTTTTAAAATTAAAAGGGAAATATTACACCGATTAGTTATAGATAAAGATTACTATTCATCATTTGAACCCACGATTTATCCGGGGGTTAATATTAAATATTATTTCAATAAAGAAAAACAAGATACGGGGATATGTAATTGTGAGGGGAAATGTAATGGAAAAGGAAAAGATGGATTCTGTAAAAAGATAACAGTTGCAGTTTTCAATAGTGGTAAGATTATTATCACCGGGGGTCAGTCTTATGAACAACTAAATACGGCGTATGATTTCATCGATAATACAATTAAAAATAATAAGAAAGAATTAATATTAGCAGATAGGGGTGAAAATCTTAATGAATAAATAATTTATTTAATATAGTATATTAAAATGAATTATCTTTATTTACTAATAGGATTAGTTATTTTATACATAGCATATGAGAAATTTAAACCCAAGACAGAGGTTGTAAATGAAATTTTTTATGAAGAAAAGAAAAATAATCCTACTAATATAGGATTCGTTAAACCCGAACACCGATTACTTAAAATTTTTAATAATATTTCAAGTGGTGCTAAGATTAAACTATCAGGTTCTTGCAATCAATATATTTATAATAAGAATACAATCGATCAAGAATTAAATGAAAAAATAACCATTCTCGTTAAAGATATGATAGGAACAATTAATAAAATATCTGGAAATAGTTATTTTATCAAAAAAATAGAAAATGTTTATTGTTTAATTGATAGGAAGAAGAATCAGAGATATATAGTTGATTTTTTTATTTATGATGTTAAAAACTATTATACAATTCGTTTAATTACAGACATAGTCATAATAGATGAAGAAATATATCTAAATTATCTAAACGTTCAATCGGCGTCTAATTCAACTCTTATAAATAACTATGATGTTAAATTTAATTCAATCGGTATTCTATTTGATTCCAATATGTTTCACGAAGATTTATCCAAGATATTTGATAATTATTATTCACAATCGTTTAAAGTTATAGGAGTAAGTGATATAAACTTAGAATATTCAAAAGAAGATCTTACAGAAGTCCTTACATTAAATAGTCTTAAAAATTCTTATATACCCGCGAATATATCGCCTAATTCCTATAAAGATTTAGAAAATAAAGGATTGAATGGTTATTTAGATATGTATTTACCCGAAAATCAACATTTAATTAAGAGTAAAACATTCTGTGATAAATATAAATTAGAATGGGATAAATATGGTATTAAGAATGAAAATGATGAAACAGATATGGGATGTTATTTAAATAATAATGCCACAACATCAGAAATAAATGAACCTTATTTCGCCCCGGGAGTTGTAACTAAGAGAGTTGATTATAATAGATATAGTTGGTTAAATAATCCTGCTAATAAAAATATAATAAGAGATGCTGGTTATAGTCTTTAATTTAATTAAAATATTTCTTTAATTATAGTTGTATGAATAAACATCATATACCGAAATGCATATGGTGTTTCTGGAATTCTAATGATTTACCCGATACAGTAAAAAAATCAATTGATACATGGAAACATTTTAATCCGGATTATAAGATTACCGTTATTAATAAAAAAAACATCAGAAAACTAATTCCTAATATTAATTTTAATAAGATTAAAATAGCGAAAGATAGTATACAAAAATATTCAGATTTTATTAGAATATGCGTATTAAAGAAATATGGAGGTATATGGATTGATGGATCTTCTTTTTCAACTTGTTCTTTCGATGAATGGTTTCATAAGATAGGTATCAAGAAAACAACGGATTTTATAGGTTACGTTAATCCACAATTTAATAAGATAAAATATGAAAAAAAATATCCCATGATAGAAAATTGGTTTTTCGCCTGTCCTAAAAATAGTAAGTTCGTGAAAGAATGGTATACAGAATTCATGAAATTGAAAAATCTTAATGATGTCAATGATTACATAGATGAAGTTGTAGAAGAAGGGATTGATATGCAATATATAGATAATCCACAATATTTAACTCAGCATTTAGCGGCCCAGGCTATTTTACAGAGGGGATATAATATGAAAGATATGATACTATTAAATGCTATTAAAAATAAATACGGGAACGGACCTCTTCATTATTATATTTCGCCTAAAGCATGGACTTTAACTGAAGTGGGATCTGTTAGAACTTTATGCACGGATAAAAAAGAATGGGCGCAACCAATTGTTAAATTAGTTGGAGATACAAGGAGAATTGTAGAAAACAATAAGAGCATAAAGAAATGTGTTTTTAAAAAAGTAGATGAATTATTAGAAAAATCTAATAATAAAAGTGAATTATTAGAAAAATCTAAAAAGAAAAAAAGAACTAAAAGAATAAAAAGAACTAAAAGAACTAAACGAAGATAAATTTTTAAAAAGAACATTCATATGAAATTACATTCTGTCTAATGTAATCATTTTTTTCTTCTTTATTAAATAGAGATTTATATTCTTTATTAATTATCTGGAAATATTTAAATACACATTCCGTACATTCATCATCAACGATAGTTTCTTTAGTTATATCCTTTAAAGTTATATTGTTAATAAGCATATAGTATAAAGTATCATAACCATTTATTAATAATAATTCAATAAATTCATAAATATCTTTTTTATTTTTTATTTCTTTACATTTTTTTAATATTTCATAAATTTTTTTTCTTTTATCAATATGAAGCATTACTTCATTATTTAATATCTTATTTATTTCAGTCCTTTTATTCTTAAATCTCCTTATGTACATTATTAGTAGAATGTTAATTTTATCTTTTTCCTCTCTTTCCTTGAAATGATCTTTTATAAATGTTTCCCTTTTATCTTCTTCATCTTTTTTATCTTTTTTATTCTTTAAAAATAAATCATCCAAATAAACTAAATTATTATAATTATCCCCCTCTTTTTCTTCTATCTTGATATAACAGGCGTTATTAAATACTATATAACCATCCGTTTTGTTATGATTTTCTACATATTTAATAAATTCGGAATCATCTATCTTTTTATCTATCGATTTTAATACTTCTATAATTAAATCATATTTAATCGTTGGCATTTCTCTATTGCTAACAGATTCAATGCCATCAATAAATTGTATAGGTTTTATAGGAATACAATATTCTTCTTCACCTTCTTTTTTATAACCCACGTGAGTTATTCTTTTAGTAATATCATAATAATTCTTCGTAAATGTGTAACCCGTCATAAATGTTTTAATAGTTTCATGATCGGGAAATTCCGAATCTCCTATAAGCATTTTTTTATCAGAATGTTCTATTAATTTATCAATAATAAGATTATTAAGTGAAGTCACGATGAAATCTTCTTTATCTAAAGAAGGCATATCATCTTTAAATTTTTTATCATAAAATCTTAATTTATAAGAATCATCCCCCTCGTTTATTTCATGAATATATCCTACAATATTATTTTCAGGTATAAATACAACCGATTTTTCTTCTATTTTCAACTTATCAGAATATTTTAATGTTGGAATAATTTTCATTATTCCATTTTGTTTCTTTTCTCTTTTATCATATATCATTGATGATAAATCATTATTTTCTTTTCTTAACATTATTAATTCATATTTATCTTCCTTTTCATATATCAATATATATTCATCATCTCTATTAAAATCAAATGGTAATATATTTTTTTTCATTTCAATTCTATTATCTTTATCTTCAAATACAACTATATTAATATTAGTTTTACCGTTAAATGTTTCATTATCGGGACTTCTCGTAATTTCTCTTATGATTGAAGCTATGAATCTACTATCGTGATTATTAGCTTCAATATATTTTTCGATATTTTCCTTGGAGTTTTCAATTCTTTTTTCTAATGTATTTCCGGTTAATTTTATCTTCGTATCCATAAATTTAAGAATTATATTGGATAAATTATCATAATTTTTATAGTTTTTAATATCATTGTTTAAGTTTTTTTTAAATTCACCTACATCACATTTCTCGATAGACGATAAAACAGACAATAATTTATTATCTTTATTACCTACTCTATAAATACCACCCCAATCTTCATTGATCTTATGTTGAATATTTAAGAAATCAATTATTTTTTCTTTAACTAATCCTAAATTATTATTATTCAATGGAAATATTTTAGTAGAAGAAAAATTAGAATTATCGGTTATATTAATAGCATTTATTTCTCTTGTTGGTATTGTTTTAGTTGTTTTAGTTATTTTTTTTAATTTACTCACATGATACATTTTTTCTTTCCCGTCAATCATTACTTCATACTTGTCCTTATTAGGTCCTTTATCGTATCTCTTTTTAATTATCCCTTTAAGGGTTTTCTTCTTCATAAAAATATTTACCTCATCCCCGAGTTTATATTTATCTTTCATTTGATTCTTCCCGCAACAGGGTATTGAATATTTAGCATGACAATTCTGTTTAAAAATAACATTATATTGGTTTACATTTTTCGTTCCCTTTTTCGGTAATGGATTCCCTTTTTTATCAGTTCCTTTACTATACCAATAACTTTCCTCAATTGTCTTATCTTTCATCTGACCCCTCCTTTCGAATATAAAATAATCATTATCCTTTAATTCTGTAGTAGTTAAATCATGGGGTAATACATAATCTTTCCACTGCTTTCCTCCTTTTTTAGATTCATATGGTATTTTTAATATAGGATGTTCTTCTTCTTTAGGACTTAGAGGAATATTATGCTTTCTATCCCAGAATCTAGGACATATATACAATCTTTCATATGGATTCGGTACTTTATTACCCCCTTCATCTGTTACGAATTCTGGATCACGACCATCAACCGCCAATGCCCCACCTTTAGGGAAAGCAACACCATCGAGAGGTCCATATTTGTCTTCAATCTCATCTAATTCTTTTCTATATAATACGATCGGTTGAAGATCTTGTATTGCTCCACACGATTTCGCATATGTATTTCTCTGACCCGATTTACCAACTGTCCCGGGATAGCCCCCTTCTGGTTCTATCAATTCAATATCATATTCTTTTAATCTATTCAAGAAATAACGAAAATTATTGTATCCCCCACCACTCTGTATTAAATTATGTAATAAACCACCGCTTTGACTATCCGAAGATTCAATTTTACCGAAATCATCTGAATCCGAATCACTACCCGAATCACTACCCGAATCACTATCAGAATCACTATCAGAATCATCTTCTTTTCCTTTATCTTCTATCTCGGCGTCTACCCCGACTTCTTCCATGGCTTCAACTGCTTCTTCGTCATCTGTATTAATTTCTTCTTCCGGGGATTTTATTTCTTTTTCTTTTTCTTTCTTTTCTGGTGGTTTTATTTCTTTTTCTTTTTTAGATTCCTCTTTTTCGGATGATTCTTCGGATGATTCTTCCGATGATTCTTCGGATGATTCTGATGATTCTTCGGATGATTCTTCGGATGATTCTTCGGATGATTCTTCTGATGATTCTTCTTCGGATGATTCATAAATCTCTAATCTTGAATAAGAAGAATAATATTTATTAATCTCTTTATTTATCTCAGAATTATTATGGATTTTGAATTTTTCTTTTATGCCAAGTATTT
>Ga0206130_10002124_pt1 | contig 27960 bp, 25 predicted proteins | sample Helgoland_Spring_9_FD_148637 | JGI IMG/M metagenome (GOLD analysis project Ga0206130, IMG submission 148637) | Pelagic subsurface seawater microbial communities from Kabeltonne, Helgoland, North Sea - Helgoland_Spring_Bloom_20160512_1 | ecosystem: Environmental > Aquatic > Marine > Epipelagic ...
GAGGAAGGGAAAATGAAGCTCGGGATGGTGTAATACATCACCCGCCTCACTCCCCCCCCTAATTTACCGAATCCATTTTACCGGATCGACACGATAGTAACTTTTAAGCTGCTCGTAGACTTCAGGGTAGTGCTCGCTGAGCTGATGAGGCTTTTCGTAGAAGGTTTCTGTCGCGACAGCAAAAAACTCAGCTGGATTGGTGGCGCCGTATGGATCAATTACTGTTCGACGGCCCTTCGCAAGTTTGCGTTGAAAGCGAATAAAAGCCTGGTTAAAAACCAGCGACCAGTCTCGGTATGTGCCAGCGCCTGAAAGTTCAGGAACACCATCAGCCGCCCCATCAGCTTGATCGAGTTGGTGCGCAAACTCATGCAGAGTGACGTGATTGCCGTCTTCTTGATTTCTACCTCCGGCGATAACGCTTTCCCATGCTAACACCACGCTGCCCGATTGCCAGCTCTCGCCTAATCTCACATCGTCGTGGCCATGCTCGTTTTTGGCTTTATAGGCAGAAGGATATAATAAAACACTGCGCAGCTTGCGGTAGAAATCGTGATTGCGGTTGACCAGCAAAAGACAAGCCTGCGCAGCTATAACATGCTGCATGTGCCTGGTAACAGCATCCAATCCACCACAAGCCTCAAACGACTTTTCGTATAGGAAAACATGCATCAAACCCTCCAACTCATCTCGAAGATCATCAGGGATTCGATCAAAGATGACGAAATCTTGGGCAATAGCATGACGATCCTCATCACTCAGCCGTAGCTCCATCCATTTCTGCCGCCGCGAGCGAATGATCGCAGCCTGGGCGACAAACCCAACGCTTATCAATACGACAACTGTCAGGATGATATAAATAGAGGTCATCGGCTACCTAGGTTCCAAGCCAACAGTTCTTCATACTTGACCCCAGAACCTCCAAAAATATCGAGAGCACTGCCCACCGTCACATCCACGCTACCACCGCTGCGTTCAGAGACCAACTGGAGATCAGCCATGGTGGCAACCCCGCCTGCGTAAGTGATTGGTATGCCAGCCCAGGCCCCCAACACATCAACTAGCTCGGCATCAACCCCACCGCACAAGCCCTCGACATCTGCAGCGTGAACAAGATATTCAGAGCACCACTCTGCAAGCGTTTCCAGAGTAGCGTGAGTGACATCGATTGAGGTCAACGTTTGCCACCGGTTCATAGCCACCGTCCAGCCTGACTCTGTGCTTCGGCAGCTCAGATCCACCACCACGTTTTCCCTGCCAACTTCATTGGCGAGCTCTCGCAAGCGATCTTCACGAAACTTACCATCATCATCAAAAAGCCAAGAAGTCACGATCACTTGAGAAGCCCCGGCTTCTAGCCACTCAACGGCATTGCGTATGTTAATACCCCCACCCAGTTGCATTCCTCCGGGCCAAGCTTGTAGTGCATCACGCGCAGCATCAACATTACCCGCACCCAGCTGGATAACGTGGCCGCCTCTCAGCTCATCCTTGTGGTAGAGATCCGCGAACCATGCTGGCTCACGATCTGAGACAAAGTTTTCGGTCGGTGGAGCTCCGGTATCGCTCAGTGTAGCTCCGACAATTTGTTTAACCTGACCATCATGGAGGTCAATACATGGGCGAAAACGAGTCATACCTTTACTTATCCCTCTTCGCCATCTTCTGCAAGCGCCTCTGCAAGCAACTTGTTATATTCTTCACGAGGAACCTCGATACCTCCAAATTGTCTCAGATGATCTGTCATCCATTGAGTATCGAGTAAGACAAAGTTATGACCTCTCAACCAGTCAACAAGGAAAGTTAAAGCGACTTTACTAGCGTCCGTTTTTCTTGAAAACATACTCTCTCCAAAAAAAGCCCTGCCAATAGCAACTCCGTAAAGCCCACCCTGAAGCCCCTCCTCATCCCAAGATTCAAAAGAGTGACAATAGCCCAGCTCATGCAAGTGGCTGTAACTACCTCTAATGACGTTATCTATCCAAGTTTCCTCTCTATCACTGCACTGAGCTATAACTTCATCAAATGCTGTATCTATCCTTAGCTCGTATAGATTTTTCCGAAGCGTCCGCTGTAGGCCATGTGGGATATGGAAACGATCGTCTAGAGGGATTAAACCGCGCATCAAAGGCGCAAACCATAGTATCTCGCCCTCATCCGCCATCGGAAACACCCCCTCAGTGTAGGCGCCTAATAAAACGTGAGGAGGTATTCTTTCCATTGATGCTTATAGCTATTGTTCGGTGTTACGCTTTGTCATGGCATCAAGAATGGCCGTGGCCTCCTGCTCATCTTCATCAGCTACGGCTAATCTGACACCATTGAGCAATGTCAGATGCGGTGCAATCGAGCCTAAATTTTCATCCAGAATAACAGCATTAATACCGAAACTTGAAAGCTCCAGCTTGGCGAGCTCAGCTTGCATCAACATGGTGTATTTACGCAAAATGACCATGCGACACAAAATGAACTGCACCATTGAACCTTGCAACATAGAAATCGATCTGACCAGACAGTGTTCAATTAATGCCGAAACTATGGGAAATCCTGCTTGACTCAGCCCTCCGATCCTCCTATCTCATGCCCCCCGCAGAGCAGTCTGCATATCAACCACTACTTTTTCTATGGCCACTACAGAAGTTATTCTACGCGAAAAAATCACCAATCTTGGTTCCGAAGCCGACGTTGTCACCGTCAAGGCTGGCTACGCACGCAACTTTCTTATTCCTGAGGGCAAGGCATTCGAAGCAAACAAATCAAACCTCAAGCATCTCGAGTCACTCAATGCCAAGCGCGTTCAACGCGAAGCTGAGGAGCTAGAAACTGCAAACGCTCTCGTTTCTAAGGTAAGCAAACTCAAATTGGATTTCACACTTGAATCCGGTCAAGGTGGTAAGGCATTTGGCTCTATTACAACCATCGACATCCACAAGGAACTGGCTGACAAAGGTATCGATGTTGACCGCCACGCCATACAGCTGAGCGGCCCCATCAAAACTTCAGGCAAGCAAAACATTGAGATTAAGTTACACCCAGAAGTTACTGCAACACTCAAAATCAACGTCAAAGTTGACGGCGCAGATGCCGAGCCAGCTGAGTCTGAGTAATTACCCTCGAGTGCTGCCCGCCAGCACACGATAATAAAGATCACCAAAACCCTCGTCTGCTAGCAGATGGGGGTTTTTACTTGGGTGCGACTATCCAACCCAAGCGAGTCTAGCCATGCATCCAGTGCGTGAAAAAGATATTCGCTCCCCTCCCCACTAAACGGCTCGTGTCTGAGCTGCTCGATTTCTTCGTAACGCTTGTTTTTGAGAACTAGCAGGTCATAAAAATTCTTTGTTAATCCAGCTGGGCACACCCAGTCTTGCTTGCCTTGAGTACACAGAAGAGCTGTCTCAAAAGGGGCGTCCTTGGCGTTCTCATGAATGAAATTTGCGAAATCAAGTAAGGCCGTGCCCCAACCAAGAGATACACGATTATGCCATGACTTGTGTTTTGTAATACACACACCATCATCAGCAGCGCCATCATTGATCACCTCATTGATTCCAGCTGAAAAGTTTTCGGGCTTTACGTGTGTGGAGAAAGTTAAACCTGGAATAACAGGAGCAAGTAGCCGTGCCATACGCAAAAATGCAGGCCGTCTGCCCCTACTGGGATTAACAAGGGGTGAAGACAACCACGCAAAGTTAGGCGTGGGCAACTTACCCTGTCCCGCAAGCACAAGATGCCTTGCTGCAAGCAAGCCCCCCATCGAATGCCCCATGACCCCATAGGGTAGCTCCTCGCTTTGATTAAAGTAATGCAAAGTATTCTCAATAACCGCATCAAGTAACTTTGCATCGCCACAATGGCCTCTGGTTCCAGGGCTGCGGCCATGACCGGGAAGCTCAGTGATGAAGCAACGGATGCCACGGTCTACGAAAGGGTGCAATACTTGGAGGTAACGTTCTGCATAATCACCTTGCCCATGGTAAAAAATAGCTTGGGCGCATGCGCTGACATCATCAGCTGGGTGAATCACAAGCTGCTGAAGCGTGCGCCCATTTATTTCTGTACGCAGAAACTCTTCCCTCATTTCTTCAAGGTAGTTGCCAACTTTTCAAAGAGCAGCGCATCCTCATTACGCTTAACAGCGCTCAGGCTATGTTGAATTTCTTTTATATATCGCAGCAAAATAAAGCCCAAATCACCACTATCGGTAACCGCAGATTTAGCTCTTTCTGATATTTCCGGATGAAGCCTCAAAAGTGCATCAGCATCAAACTTTCGACCTCCGTGAAAGCAGTCGATCAAATATGGGGTACCGCCAATCTGAATACGTGCCAGAAAGTGCCCTGGATAATTACATCCATCGACTTGGCAATTGAGCCTGCGACCAAGCAACATAAAGAGGCAAGCTAGGCTTGTTGGATTGCCTTGGCGTGAGTCTATCACCTGACAAACATCATAATTTTCAAGGGAATCGGCCTGCTGCGAGTCCCCTTTAAATCGACCTGTTTTAAACAGCCACCGCCGCAAATCATTGGCACTCGGCGCGACGAAATCTTGTTTCACCTCATCAGCGAGCATATCCAAACTATCTGACAAGGAGGGCCTCAGAGTCACCCCGTCATGCATAAAGTCGCATATTTGCCTCAAGTAATTCTCAAAACTCTCCCAATCATCACTAATGGAATCCAGACCTGAGCTTGGAACCAGCCACTCATCTCTCAGTGTTTCCCTTCTGCCAGGTTGGAGTAAGCGTGATAAGCGCTGCTTACCTTCAGCATTGATATTGATACCCAATGCCGCTAGGTCATGACTAATGTCACCGCTGAGCTCAGAAATACGGTCTTTTACGACTGGTTTGACTGCTGGATCCTCATCGTCGAGAAGGCGAATCAAGTATGGTAGGTCCTCACACGCACTACCGTCCGTATTTTTTGTCTGCTGATCTACTTTAGGCATGCCAGATATTAACCTATATTAGGGGCTTTTTCCAACCATAATCGGCATCAAAAAAAACTCCCATAAGCATAGCCTACAGGAGTTTTTCAACCCTATGCATGATACAAAACTTACTGCTCGCCCGCTATATTGCCCTTCAAGTCATCTTTCTTGGGCCCCACCTCAAATCTAAATCCGTTTTTCATGTTCTTGAAGAAATCTATGTTTTCAATGCGACCACGGACATTGTCCGGAACGGCAGCTTTGTCCTTGGGGGTTTCGTAAGGGCCTTCAAAGAGAATCACTCCCTCCTTGTCTGTGACAATGACCTCATGGTGAGCATCCGTAACCTTGATCGTTACTGAACCCTCCTCATCCATTACCGTTATTGATGACTGCGCGTGAAAGTTGAGCATAGGAGCCTCATTGTTGGGCGCAGGTGCTTCATCGGCAGGCCGGTTTAACTGATCAATTTGATCTTGGCCCAATAGCCTATTCATATCAAATTGAATTGCACCATCGTTCTCTAGCTGTTTGCTGAGTTCTTCAAGCCGCCGCTTCATGAGCTCTCTCATGCGATCATGCTCAGCTTTCGGCAAATCCCCGAGACCTTGCCACAGCGGATTATTTTCTTCATTAGGCCTAACCTCACCTTCTTGATTGAAGACTACCCTGCGCTCAGTGAGTATTACTTTCTTGTTTTTTAAATTCCCATCATGGACGAACGCAATCTCCACCTCGTCACCTGGCTTTCTGGCTCTTACCGCATCTCGTAACGCTTCAAAATCTCCTATCTTTTTCCCATCAAATTCAACGAGAACGTCATGTTGCCTGATGCCAATCTTGTCAGCAGGAGCACCTTTGAGCACATGATGGATAGTGAGACCCACCCCTGGCTCAAGACCTAAGTGCTTAGCTAACGTTTCTGAAACTGGCGCTCCACCCAAACCAACCCAAGCAATTCTTGCATCTTCCGCATTGTTTGCGGGCTGCTTATTGGCTGGATTGATACTACTTAGCTTCGCATCGCTAATATCAGTCTGTGCTTGTGGTTTTTCGATTGCATAAACAGACAAAGACAGCACAGCTGACAACGCAGCGGTAAATGCTTTAGCGCTAGCAACAGGATAATAATTGGCTCTCATTATATTGCTTGGGTTTTGTTTCTATAATCGTGTGAATACCTTAAATAATCAGCAAATAATCGCCACAAAATACTCGGTTTGTCTATTTTCATTAATAAACTTTTATCGGAATGACATAACCATCTTTCCTGGGTCGACTTAAAATTACATCTCTGCCACATGGGCTTTTGACCTTTACCTCATCCACATACTCTACCTCGACAAACCGATACGGGTTTTGAGCATCATCATAAATAATTTTCTCCTTACTGTTCAACACCGTGCTGGTGAGCACCTCAGACACCGATGGCTCTGATGACATATTGGATGATCCTATAGATGGTGCTGAAATGCCGTTCAGCTTGGCAGCGCTCTGTTTGAGCTCGGCAGGGCTGAATGCTGCAGCAGCACTTTGAGCAACTAGCTCAGTCGCTCCTTTGGGGCCCAAATCTGATACTACTAAAGCTGCAACGCCAGCAATCAATGCGACCGCGGCAGCAGCACTCATAAAGCCAATACCAAATATGCCAGCTTTGTCCCGCTGTTGGCTTTCACGATCATTGAGACTAATGACGTTTTCTTGCTGCAATGAATTGTCGCTCCACTGATCCATTGCATCTGCCATTCGCCCCAGCATGTCGGAGGGCATCGTAACAGGCGCTATGTCTTTCAGATGAACTTCTAATGCCTCTAGTTCATGACTGTGAGTTTCATAATAGTTTTCCAAATAAAGATCACTCGATACATGAGCAATCATCGATTCCTCCAATCTCACATGCAACTCAGCACATACAGAGGCTGGTTCCAGGTCAACCAACTGCTCTTCAATGTTGAGAAGTTCTTGCGGTAGTTGATGTTCTTGAAAATTTGACATAATTAGAATAAATAATCACCCTGTGCAACAAGGGCATGAGGACATTATATTAGATATCGTCTTTCGCTCGGTTTGGCTCCAAAGCTTTGCGTAGCCGTTCAAGACCATAACGATATCGAGATGCAACCGTATTGAGGGAGACGCCCAGCATTTCCCCAATCTCTGCAAATGTGTGATTACCCCATACTTTCATAATAATCACTTCTGAGAATTTTGCAGGTAATTTTTTCAATTCCTGCTCAAGTAATGCTTTTTTCTCACCATTGGACCCCTCGCCATTGAACCATGGATCAGCCAATCCTCCCGTCTCACTGAATCTGTCTGCTTCAGATTTGTTCTCTCGTTTGACGCGGCGATCATTCTTACGTCCGAGATCAATGGCCAATCGTCGTATTGTGGTATAGAGAAATGGCCTCCAACATTCAGGGCCACCTTCAAAGCTACCCTCCTGCACTTTCTTGGCCAATTTAACGAGAGCATCTTGCAAAACATCTTCAGCATCTTGAGCGTTGCGTGTTTGTTGCCGTGCAAAGAGAAGCATCCTTGAGCCGTTCTCAGTCAACCAACGACCCCAATTTGGGGCTGACGATTTGAAACTCGGAGAACTTGCCTCAGCGTCCGGCGTGACCGAGCGGGCAAGACGAGATTCTCGCCTAGCGCCTGAACTGGCAAAGAAATGGGGCGTAATATTTACCTGGGTAGTGCTCACTGAACTGTTCTTTTCATTACCCATAACGATACACGCAGTAGTTATTGTCTAATATATCTAAAAAAAAATAATTTTTAGCGCTAAGATTCACTCTTGGTAAGTTTCGCATCCAGATATTTAGCCGTCAATGACTTAGATGCTACTATATCACTCGGCGAGCCACTAGCTACGACTTCTCCACCGTGCTTGCCTCCGCCTGGCCCTAGATCTATGACCCAGTCAGATACAGAAACCACATCCAGATTGTGCTCCACCACTAGCACTGAATTACCCTGATCTCGTAATCTGAAAAGCACATCCAGCAACACTTGAATGTCGTTATAATGCAGCCCCGTAGTCGGCTCATCCAATAAATACAGGCAATGCCCGGTGTTGGGGCGTGAAAGCTCATAAGCCAATTTAACCCTCTGCGCCTCACCACCCGAAAGCGTGTTTGCAGATTGGCCCAACTGGATGTAGCCGAGCCCCACGTCACATAAAGCAGTCAGTATTCGAGCTAATTTAGGCACATTAGAGAAAAAACCCGCAGCATCCTCTGCCGTCATCTCCAATACTTGGGCGATATTCAGCCCTTTGTAGGACACCTCTAAGGTCTCCCTATTATATCGACTACCATTGCAGGAGTCGCAGGTGATATAGGCGTCATTGAGAAAATGCATATCCAATCGAATGGCTCCATCGCCCTGACATTTTTCACAGCGCCCTCCTTGCATGTTGAAGCTAAATCGACCAACCCCATAACCACGCTGCCTTGCCAAGGGAAGCTTTGCGAAAAGAGCACGTATTAAATCAAGTGCGCCTGTGTAAGTGGCTGGATTCGAGCGAGGGCTCCGCCCAAGCGGCTTTTGGTCAACAACAATGACCTTATCTAGGTAATCAACACCATCGACGCCATCATGCGCGCCAGGGGTTGCAGATGCATGGTTAAAATGGCGAGCCAGCACACGCCTCAGAATGGTGTCGATCAAGGTTGATTTGCCACTACCACTAGGACCCGTAATGCTGACCATCATCCCCAAGGGTATAGTCACATCTATACCTCGCAAATTATTTTCACGGGCATTACGAATAGTCAGCTGACCCGCTTTCTGGACCGTTTTTTCGACTAAGTTCTTCCCGTTGTGACCAGCGAGCCACCTCCCTGTTATGGAGTCCTTATTGGCAATCACATCTCTAGGCTCTCCTGCTGCGAGCACTCGCCCACCATGAATGCCTGCACCAGGCCCGACATCAATGAGCCAGTCGGCCACTCGGATCATCTCCTCATCATGCTCAACTACTACCACCGTGTTCCCCAAATCTCGCAACCTTATCAAAGCACCGATGAGCCTCTCGTTATCCGCACTATGTAATCCGATACTTGGTTCATCTAAAACGTAGATAACTCCGGACAACCCTGCTCCAATTTGTGTAGCAAGCCTAATGCGTTGTGATTCACCACCAGAAAGGGTGTTGCTTGCGCGGTTTAGTGTGAGGTATGATAAGCCGACATCATCAAGAAAACGAAGCCTCCTGATTGCTTCATCGGCCACCCCAATCAATGCATCACCACGATCCTTAGGCAAGGCAATGTGGGACAACCATTCTAATGCCGACTCAACAGATAGAGCACAGAATTGATCAATACCAATCATCGAGCCATCCTGCCCCTCAAGTTTCACCGAGAGAATTTCTGGCTTGAGGCGCCTTCCATCACAGCGATTACATGCATTGGCCTTGAGAAGCCTCCCCATGCTTCGCCTCACGGCATTGCTTTTACTCTCTTTTGAGAAACGTTCCACAGTTGAGCACAATCCTTCAAAGCCTCTTTCTTTATCCCCGTGAATAACGACACGCCTATAGTCCTCTGGCAGGCTTTCAAATGAGCCTTCAATATCCACATCCATATCAGCAGCGAGCTTAGCCAAAAGCTTGTCCTGCATGGTCTTCTTGCGCTTGCTGCTTTTCCACATCACGATCGCGCCATCAGCGATGGATTTTGTCGGGTCCGGCACAAGCAACTTCGGATCGCATGACAACTCTGTCCCGAGACCATGGCACAAACGACATGCTCCGTGACTGGAGTTGAAAGAGAAATGCTTGGGGGTGAGTGCAGGCAAAACAAACCCAGTCTCCGGGTTACGGAAACTGGTCGAATAAGAGACCTCAGAGAAATCACCTTCATCTGGTTTACTGACCAGACAGCAGAGCTGGCTACCACAAATTCGAAGAGATGTTTCTATCGAGTCGGCCAGCCTACTCTCTACCCCGCTTCTGACGACAAGACGATCCACCACGACCTCGATATTTTTGAGCTTCGCTGGCCAAGCAAGAATGACTTCATCCAGCTCGAAGAGCTCATTATTTACACGCAAACGAACAAAACCCTGCCGTTGTAGGTTTTCCACTAAGGTAGTCGGGTCTGCTGCCTCTTGGAGTGGGATAGGTGCAAGCAGCACGATCTTCGTTCCCTCCGCAAAACCGGCCAAACATTCGATGATATCCTGAGCGGTCATCTTTACCAATCTTTGCCCAGTGGACGGGTCATGAGGGATACCTGCACTTGCATAAAGGATGCGCAGATAATCATAAATTTCAGTCGCCGTTGCTATCGTAGATCGGGGATTGACTCCGCCGTTGCGCTGTTCAATCGCAATAGATGGGCTAAGCCCCTCGATTGAATCAACCTCAGGTTTATCAAGTTGATGCAGAAACTGCCGTGCATAGGCACTTAAACTTTCCACATATCGCCTCTGACCCTCTGCGTAAAGTGTATGAAATGCGAGTGAAGATTTACCACTGCCACTTGGACCAGTAATCACAATCAACTTACCACGCGGCATTTCTACATCAATATTACGTAGGTTATGCTGCCTTGCACCTTTGATGACGATCCTGTCCACGCCATTCTTTAGCTCAGCTCAAGGCATAAATCCATCGCGCATTGAGATTACTTGTATTTTAATCCACCATCGCCTAAAGCTTGAATGCCATTGGGAGCATAATCGCTAAGTTTTTTGATGTGCTTAATCGTTTTTTATGAAGCTGCAGCCATCCATTCCCTGCATCATAGCACTCAGCTTATCATTGCTGTGCTCATCATGCATACGCGGTCTCCGTGTTGAGCTGAGACAGCCTATTGACCAGCGAGCAGCAGTCGGCACGAGTGCCTTCGAGCAGGCAGCTACCAAGGCTGTGCAGCAGCCATGGGTCGACGGCAATCACGTTGATATACTTGTCAATGGTGATGAAATTTTCCCAGCCATGCTCAATGACATTAAATCTGCTCAGCGGAGCATCACCTTTGAGACTTACCTTTTTATAAAGGGTAAAATGGCTACGCAATTTGTAGATGCCTTTTGCGAGCGGGCAAAAACGGGAGTCGACGTTAATGTCATCCTTGATTCAGTGGGTGCTTTGAACATGGGAGACTCGAACTATGAGCGCATGGTCGAGGCGGGTGTTGATGTCAGACTCTACCATCCGCTAAACCTCAGAAATCTGCTCCGCTTTAATGTTCGCGATCATCGTAAGATCATGGTGGTTGATGGTAAAATCGGCTACACTGGTGGTTGTGGTGTTGCCGATTTTTGGATGGGTGACGCTCAAAGCCCAGAACACTGGCGGGAGACACACTACCGATTGACCGGGCCCGTGGTCGCACAATTGCAGCAAAACTTTAATCGAAATTGGGTTAAATGCGGTGGCGATGTCCTCGAAGGACAAGCCTTCTATCCCCGCTTGAAGAAAACGGGCCAAATGAAGGCCCAGTCCTACAACGCTTCCCCAATCGAGAGAAATTACGCAATCCCCTATATCTATCGTCAAGCGATGGCCTCCGCTCGTAAAAGTATCGTCATTAAAAACTCCTATATTTTCTTTGACCGAGCCATGATGAAAGCCGTCATTGGCGCCCGCAAACGCGGTGTGCATGTGGAAATCATTTTCGCATGGGAGCACACCGATGCATGGCCACTGAGGCATTTATCAGTCTACCAATATCACAAACTCCTCAAAGCTGGAGTTCACATCTACGAATACAGGCCATCAATGATTCACTGCAAAGTCATGGTAATCGACGACCTGCTATCAATTATAGGATCGGCCAATATTGATCCGCGATCGCTCTACATTAATGATGAATCGAATGTAAACATACTCGATCATCAATTTGCCCAGAAACAGCTCAAGATTATTGCCAAAGACAAGCTTAGCTCACAGCGTGTATTAAAACCGCCGTTTTTCTGGAATCCTGTCACAATTCCATCCCGAGCCGCAGTGACTGTAATCTCACCTCAACTCTGAGAACCCTTATTCCAGATGCCTTGGCGGGACTTCTTGACAAAGCTCATCGCCCCACTATTCTCCCCCCGCCTACCCCTCCAGGTAGGTTTCATTATTATGTCGGCTGGTCTGTGTTATATTTACATTCCAGCAACCTAAGCAACTACGAATCCATTTCTTATGAATACTATCCGTACATTCAAAACCGGCTCCGGCACCGAGGGCAAATACCACTCTCTTCCAGCACTCGAGGAAGCTGGACTCGGCAAAATCTCACGTCTCCCTATTTCTATTCGCATCGTCCTTGAGTCTCTGTTGAGAAACTGTGACGGGCGGAAAGTTCAAGAACAAGACGTCGAAAACCTTGCTAGCTGGAACGCAGAGAAACCAGGCACTTACGAAGTTCCATTTACGGTGGCTCGGGTCGTCCTCCAAGACTTCACCGGAGTTCCTCTCGTAGTTGACCTGGCTGCCATGCGTAATGCCGCAGCAGAAGCAGGTGCCGACGCTTCCGTAGTAGAACCACTTGTTCCAGTTGATCTCGTAATCGACCACTCCGTTCAGGTCGACTTTGCTGGCTCTCAACAAGCGCTTGACCGAAACCTTCAAATTGAATTTATCCGCAATAAGGAGCGTTACCAGTTTCTCAAATGGGGTCAACAAGCCTTTGATACGTTTGGTGTTGTTCCTCCCGGCATTGGCATTGTCCACCAGGTCAACCTTGAGTATCTGGCCAAGGGTGTTCTTGAAAAAGATGGCACATACTACCCTGACACATTGGTAGGAACAGACTCTCACACCACCATGATCAATGGCCTTGGCGTTGTTGGTTGGGGGGTTGGCGGCATTGAAGCCGAAGCCGGAATGCTTGGCCAGCCAGTTACTTTCCTAGTTCCCGAAGTTGTAGGTGTTCATCTCTCTGGCGAGCTCGCAGAGGGTGTTACAGCCACTGATTTAACCTTAAGTATCACTCAACTACTCCGCGAACACGGTGTGGTTGGCAAATTTGTAGAGTTTTATGGTCCAGGAGCTAATTCTCTCAGCCTTCCAGACCGAGCGACTGTTGCCAATATGGCTCCCGAGTACGGAGCTACCATGGGCTTTTTCCCAATTGATGGTGAAACCATCAATTACCTCAGAGGCACTGGACGTTCGGAAGAAACCTGTGCTACCGTGGAGAACTACTTCAAAGCACAGGAAATGTATGGAATCCCTGCCAAGGGTGAGATTGATTACTCTGTCTCGCTCGACTTTGACATGGCGAGTGTAGTGCCCGCCGTTTCAGGCCCCAAGCGTCCTCAAGACCGTATCGACGTTACAGACCTCGGCAGCAAATTCAATGAGCTCTTCACAGCACCGGTCGCTGATGGTGGCTATGAACGCTCCGCTGACACACGAAATGTCGCCATCGACCTTGAGCTCAATGCTCCGGCAGGATTTTCAGCAACCGGAGCTGAGCTACTCGAAGAAGCTGGCACTGCTGTCGAAGTTAAAGCTGCCCATGACAAGCTTGAGCTAAAACACGGCAGTGTGTTGATAGCAGCCATCACCTCTTGCACCAATACAAGTAACCCAAGTGTCATGCTCGCAGCTGGACTGGTTGCCAAAAAAGCCAACGCACTCGGCCTAGGTGTCGCCCACTACGTCAAAACCTCACTCGGACCAGGATCGCGCGTTGTTACCGACTATCTCAATGCTACCGACCTTCAAAAAGAACTCGACCAACTGGGCTTCCAGACTGTTGGCTACGGTTGCACCACCTGTATCGGCAACTCCGGCCCGCTGTCTCCAGAAATCGAAGATGCAATCAAAGAGGGCGACCTCGTGACAGCCTCCGTTCTATCTGGAAACAGAAACTTTGAAGCTCGTGTCCACGGCTCAGTTCGAGCCAGCTTCTTAATGTCACCGCCACTCGTGGTTGCTTATGCCATTGCCGGGCGAGTTGATTTAGACCTCGCCAATGACCCTATCGGCTCAGATAAAGACGGCAACCTTGTTTACCTAAAGGACATTTGGCCTAGCACGGACGAATTAAAGGAAGTCATAGACGCTGCTCTCGTTCCTGAAGTCTTCAATAAGCTCTACAGTGACCTAGATAACGCGAATCAAAATTGGGTAGAAATCCAATCATCTGAAGGTCCTACCTTTGAGTGGGATGATGATTCCACCTACATTCAAAACCCACCATTCTTCGACGGCTTTTCTCGCACTCCTGCATCGGAGGCGAAAGACGTCATCAATGCGCGCGCCCTCGGCATCTTTGCCGACTCCGTCACCACCGACCACATTTCACCAGCTGGTGCAATTGTCCCCACATCACCAGCGGGGCAATACCTGCTCGATAACGGCGTCGAAAAAGCAAAGTTCAACTCCTTTGGCTCACGTCGCGGAAACGACCGAGTCATGACACGCGGAACCTTCGCTAATGTGCGCATCAAAAACTTAATGTGTGAAGGCACAGAGGGTGGTTACACGCAGTATTTCGGACCATCCGAAGTTCCGGCTCCAGACCAAGACATCGCTGCTAACGAAGGTGGCAAACCATCATTCATCTACGATGCTGCACAAGCCTATAAAGCTGACGGCACTGATCTAATCGTGATTGGCGGTGAAGACTATGGCATGGGGTCATCCCGAGACTGGGCCGCTAAGGGAACACGCTTACTGGGCGTCTCGGCCGTTATCACTAAGTCTTTCGAAAGGATTCACCGGTCCAACTTGATTGGCATGGGAGTATTGCCACTCAACTTCAAAAATAAGGCAGATTACGATAAGCTTGCAGGCTTAGCTGATGCCACCTTTTCTATCACTGGTCTAGCTGGAGAACTAACCCCTATGCAGGATGCCACTCTGACCGTCAATCAACCTGATGGCTCTAGCTTCGAGGTGCCTCTTATTGTTCGTATCGATACACCAGCGGAGGTCGACTACTACCTCTCAGGTGGTATTTTGCCATATGTATTGAATCAAATTCTAGACGCCGCTGAAGCTTAACGGCCCAGACCTTCTCAAGAATGGCTCCCCTGTCTTTCCAGATACGGGAGCCATTTTTTTACCATCGTGTTTTTTATTTTCAGCTTATATAAGAATAGGAGATCATGAAATACCTCATCACTGGTGCAAACGGCTACATCGGCCTGCGTGTGCTCTCAGCTCTCAGTGAGACCGATCATGAGGCAGTCGCCGTCGTACGCAATAAGGACCGACTACCCGCTGAGCTTTGCAGCCTTTTTGGTGATCGCCTTCGTATCATTGAGCTCAACTTCTTAAATTCACCCAGTGAACAGGACCCTTGCCCCGCAGATATTGATGTAGCCTATTATTTGATACATTCCATGGGTGCTGGGGAAAGCTTCAGCGATCATGAACGCCACTGTGCTGAGCATTTCAAAACATGGATCGGCAATAGCCAATGCCGACAAGTTATCTACCTTTCAGGACTAGTTCCAGAGATGCCGGAAGGCAGCCACCTATCCAAGCACCTTGCATCCCGCAATCAGGTCTTTGAAATACTTCAATCATCAGAAATCCCCCTCACCACGCTACGCGCATCAATTATTGTCGGCTCTGGATCTGCCTCCTTCGAAATCATTCGCGACCTCGCCGAGAAGTTGCCCTTCATGATCACCCCAAAATGGGCCAGGACTCTCTGTCAGCCAATCTCAATTCGTAACGTGATTGACTACCTCATAGGTGTAAGCGAGAAAGCAGAATGCCGAGGTAAGGCCTACGACATAGGCGGACCCGAACTTCTCACCTACCGAGATATGCTACTTGGCTATGCCAAAACACGTGGTCTAAAACGCTTCATTATACCCGTCCCCTTCTTTACTCCACAACTATCCTCTTACTGGCTCTGCTTGGTTACATCTACCAACTTCCAACTGGCAAAAACACTCGTTGGTAGCCTGCATATGGAGACCATTTGTCGGGAACAAACAATACATAAAACCATCCCTCTGGATTTAATCAGCTATGATGAAGCGATCAAACGAGCACTATCTATTATCGCTCAAAATCGAGTGCCGTCCACTTGGTATGGCGCACTTTCATCAGGTGAGCTGAGTCCAGAGCAAATCAAAAATATTCATATTCCGGAACACGGAATTGTGAGTGATGCCCAAGTCGCAGCACTCAAAGCCTCTCGCGAAAGAGTGGTCGAAGCTTTGTGGGCGCTGGGGGGCAGTAATGGTTGGCCAAGCATGCTATGGGCATGGAGGCTACGTGGCTTCTTCGATAAGATGATAGGTGGCATTGGTATGCGGCGGGGTGACGAAAACCTTGGCGAAATCAAACCCGGAGACGCCCTCGACTTCTGGCGAGTTATCGTCGCCGACCGTGAAGCAGGTCGCCTTACACTCTATGCTGAAATGAAAGTCCCTGGCGAGGCATGGCTAGAGTTTAAAATCGTAGATGAACAACTTCACCAAACAGCAACCTTCCGCCCAAAAGGTCTAGTAGGGCGACTTTATTGGTGTGTCTGCTTACCCTTCCATATCGTCTTATTCCCTCGTATGGCGCGGGTTTTAGCCCAAGGGTGGCCACAGCGTAAATCGCTACTTAAAACCACCAATAAAGGGTAAAAAGAAAGCGGCTACGGCTCAAATATGGTGGCTTCAACATCACGACTTGCCATCACCTAGTCATTCGTTAACATACCAATTATGGATCAAGCTCAATCATGTGGTAACAAGCCCTTAACACAAGAAGTAGAGCCAGGAACTTACTTCTGGTGTTCATGTGGAAAATCAACCAACCAACCATTTTGTGATGGCGCCCACAAAGGCAGTGGCCTTTCCCCTGTCAAAATAGTGGTAGAGGAAAAAAAGAAGATTTTCTGGTGTATGTGCAAAGCATCTAAGAATGGAGCGCATTGCGACGGTTCACACAAAGACCTCTAATTCATGCCGGGAACGTAAGTTGCCTTTATACCCAATCAGGCAACTCAAGCCGGAAGTCAGGCATCCTCACTCTCACCTTATCTCCTGCGGCAGTCGTTCCAAAAAAAGCACCGCTCACATTCGCGTTTGCTTCGGTGACGTGGTAGCTATTGTATGAGAAGTCAGCACCTGGCTCCAAGACTGGGGTTTGACCAACGACCCCGTCACCTTCAACCACGGTGACTTCGCCGCCGTCTTCACGAATAACCCATTTGCGTCCCAAAATGCGTATTCTCTCAGTTGATTCATTAAGAATAGTTATAAAATAGACGAATGGGTGAGGCTTCTCCGCAGGAGCATCTAAGGTCGGCATGTAGATGATATCATCTACACGGACACTAAGCCCATCAAGTTGGCGGTAATTACCTTCGTGTTTATCGGCCACGTAGTGAGTCTAGAAAATTCAAGCGGCTCAGGCAAGCAATCTGCACATTACTTTGACAACGCCTAACTTCCTAGCCGCTTCAATTTACGTTTCACGCTCAATTTTGCAGCTGGACTAACGCGATCAACAAATAAGATTCCGTTCAAGTGATCAACCTCGTGCTGTAGCGCACGCGCCAGCAATCCATCTGCTTCTACCTCTAGCACAGACCCATCAAGCTGCGGCAATGAGGCTTTAACGATGCTAGGGCGTTTTACCTGAGCTTGAATATCACGAATGCTGAGGCAGCCCTCAGTTTCGCTTTCACGCGGCCCGTCTAATTCTAGTTCGGGGTTAATGAACACGAGCGGCATCACATCCTCCACCTTAGCATCAGCGCCATTCACCTTTAGAAAAGAGACACACTCAGGATCATGAGAGACGTCAACCACTGCCATGCGAATATCCACATCGATTTGAGGGGCCGCGAGGCCAACACCGTGCGCATCAACCATAGTCTCAATCATATCCTCAGCCAGCTTCAGGATCGAATCGTCAACGACATCGACATTGCTGCATTTTTTTCGCAAGACTGGGTTTCCATACTGTGTAATTTCCAAGACCATATTTTTAATGAATTGAGTTAGTTATCTAGATTGGCTTTCGGCTGCAGCGATGATTCAGGTATTTTCACCCGGGATGGTACATCTCGTGGATTGATACCAGCTTCAATCAACGCATTCTGCACCTGAATAAAACGCTCAAGAGGAATCCCTTTATCTGGCTCCAGCTCAAGCTTACGTTCTGGGAACTTATCACGGAAAACTCTAAGGTAGTCAACCAGCACCCCTTCATGAATACGTGTTGCATCAAGTGTGAGGCTGCCGTCTGCCTGTATTGACAAGACCGCTGCAGGCTCAACTACTTCCACAGTGGCGCTGTCCTGAGCCAGAGCTAGCTCAATGTGCATAACGGGTCGCTTATTCTTAGGATCCGTTGATACTGCAAAATAAATCAACAAAATCGCTAAGATGTCGATCAAGGGAATAATCGGCACAGTAGGAATTTTGCGAATAGGTCTTTGGAACTCCACGGAGTGACTAGGTGATAGCTTATTGAGATTTGAACTGCTGACACGTCGCGACCACCTTACCCATGATCACCTCTAATCGAGCTGACATCGTTTCAATTTTACGATTGAAGTGGCTGTGAGCAATCACTGTTGGAACCGCAACAACAAGACCTGCAACCGTGGTATTGAGTGCCATAGCGATTCCTTGGCCAACTTTTGCGGGGTCAGCACCTTGGCCAACATTGGCGAAAACAAGCACGAGGCCGCTTGTCGTTCCCAGCAGGCCAAGTAATGGGGCGATCGCAATGACCACCTCCAAAATTGGCATGCCACTGTGCATATTAACAATTTCCTCTCGAGCAGCGGATTGCACAGCCTCTTGAACCTCACCTTGATGCTGATCGGAACTGTCGAAAGCAATACTACACAATCTAGCCAGTGAGCTCTCACCTGATTGGCAGCGCGCTGCAAGATTCGCTAGTTCACCCGCCTCTGCTCTATGGTCGATTTTATCAACATCTGCCTCTAGTGCCGCAGGAATAATCAAGCTTTTCCCCAGTGTCATCAGCTTGTAGACCACGACTGTTACAGCAATCAGTGAGCAGGCAAGGATAGGTATCATAAACCATCCGCCCTGGCGGAAGAAACTATACACCACCTCCCAGGCAGCGGGTTCTGAGCTAATCATCAATATATGCATAGGATTTAATATGAACTTAAAAAGTGATGCACCCTCGGATGCTATTTATCCAGCGGGAAATCATGATTTTTCCACCTCAGTATAGTAGATCTTGTCGATCAACTACCCATTGAATGACGACATCAAAAAACCCGGTGCCGAAATACGACAACGGGTTTGATAATGATGATGTGCTGCGCACTTACCTGCGGCGTCGCAGCAACAGAGCAACCCCGCCTAAACCGAGCAGAGCGGACGACGAGGGCTCGGGAACAGCGGTAAAGCTAAGCGTGGTGACAGCTGCTGTCTGATCCCCGCTGGTATTACCAAATTGGTAAGCTAGGCCTGCATCCGGTGTGCCATTCGCATCCATTTGCGTTCATTCGCTGTTTAAAAAGCCAGCATATGAGCCGTGGCGACGCCCATCATGACAGGGACAGTTAAGTCCCACATCCCTGCTAAAAATAGAAATTATAAATCAGCTCGAGAGACTCACCTTTTAACTCTTCTTGCACAGATTTTGGCATTTCAGGAAGCTCAACTTGCCTCAGCGCACGCTGGGTAAAGCCACGCTCAATAAAGTTGGCCCCTATCACCTCCTGAAATTTGATACCTGACACGCTACCATCTTGAGCGACATAAAAACGAATCGAAATGACACCTGGAACAATGTGATCTCGGTGCTGCTCGCAGTTACGTCGCCATTGAAGTTCGACCGCTTCGCTGACGAGCGCTTGATAACGCCCAAGTGGCGAGTTGCGCACATTGAGCGCACTTTTTCCCTGACGAGTAATTGAGCCTGTTACCCTCGTTTGTCTTGAGAATCCGCTAAAGCCATCTTTTTTGGGATTTTGATCTACGCTTCCATCGCCCAGGTCTTTTTCCGCTTCTTTCTGGGCGATTTCATTGGTCTGCTCTTTCGGCCGATCAGCTTCTGATTCCTCTTTTTCGAGGATCTTATCAACAACATTTTCATCTTGCGAAACTTGTTGGGCTGGTCGCTTTTCCCCCAGAGCAAGATGCTTATTTTGATCCTCAGCAGGCAAAGCATCCTCAGCCGCAGACTTGCTTGATGACTCTTGCTCATTACTCAACTCATCACCGCTACTTACACTTGCCTCATGGGGTACCTCAGTGTCCTCCCCGCTTTTATCCTTACCAAGCGAGCCCTCCTGATAGGTTTTATTAACCGTCTCCACATGCCCTGGATAAAGTGGTGCGGCGCCGTCTTGGGCTGGGCGATTAGGCATTACACCAGGTGTAGCCGGCAACTCAGAAGCTCCACGAGTGTCCCTCTCACCCAGAAGATCGGTGTCAGCATCTGGAGTTCCTTCCTGTGCTTCAGAAGTGCGAGCAAAACGCTGCTTAGGCTCTTTCAGACCTTCATCGTTATCTGGAGTTTTCTGCACAGGCGAAGGTTTATCTTTCGGTGCTGCCTGAACTTTTTCTTCAGCTTCAATTTTCGGCTTCGGCCTCTCCGGAATGACAGGATCTGAATTCTTAACATACGGAACCATAACAACAGTCACTTCAGGCTCAGACTCAGGTTCAGACTCCATCATCGATGGCTGATAAGCAAAAAATGGCAGATCTAACATGACCACCAGTATCCATAAGCCAAAGATGAGCACATGCAGGGATACCGCTGCAAACGCAGAAGCAAAAGCACGTTTTTGCACAACAGAAAAGCTGCTCACAACTTCATTCTAATTTCCAATTACTAAATTGCAAACCCAGAGGCTAAGCTTCATGATCTTGATCGTGAACATTGAAGTGGATTGCATCGACCCACAGCGCATGGACCAGTTTCTGGTTACTCGGCTGCCTGAGCTATCGCGCTCACGTATTCAGACACTCATCAAATCTGGCGACATCCTCCTTAATCAAGAAAAGTCCAAAGCAAAGCAACAGGTAAGCAGCGGCGACCAAATCTCCGTATCTATCCCCGAAGAGGCAAGTCTGGAAGCTCAGGCTGAGAATATCCCTATTGAGGTCATCTATGAGGATGACGACATGATTGTAATCAATAAGGCCCACGGCATGGTAGTTCATCCGGCAGCCGGCAACGCGGGCGGTACCTTAGTAAACGCACTACTCCATCATTGCAATGGACAGCTAGCAACAAACGAAGAAGCTCAGCGGCCAGGTATCGTGCATCGTCTGGATAAAGACACATCAGGCTGTATCGTCGCAGCAAAAAACAATAATGCTATGCAATCACTGATAAAACAATTTCACGATCGCACCACAGAAAAACGCTATCTTACCATTGTGCAAAGTAGGCCCAGCAAAGACAAAGAAAGCATCTTTACCCACATTGGCCGTCACCCAGTCAACCGCTTGAAAATGGCCGTAGTGAATCCAGGCAGTGGCAAATCAGCCATCACAGACTACCAAGTTCTCTACCAGGCAGATGATGGTAGCTGCCTAATCTTATGTGATTTGCACACTGGCAGAACCCATCAAATACGGGTTCATATGGTCCATATTGGCACGCCCATATTGGGAGACCCAATTTACGCCAAGCCTAATAGACAATCTGTGCAACCCGGCAGGCTTATGCTGCACGCCTGGCAGCTTGTCATTGATCACCCAAGAACTGGTGATCGGATGGCATTTCAGGCACCTATTCCGCACGAATACGAACCTTGGAGCAAGCACGCGAATTTATGAATGATGAATCATTAATCGAATCCCTATTACCAGCTGTCGAGCAGCAACTAGAATCGGATCAAACACCTTATGTAAAGGCCACGTTCAATCGCTTGGTAGAGCAAGAAAAAATCAGCCCCGATGAGGCAAAAGAGCTCATTGCCATCTGCTTAGCGGACGAATCTAACCGCATGTATATCGATAAACGCGACTTTGATATCCAGCGCTATCAGCAGCTACTTGAAAATTTACCAAGTGAGCTCACTGAGGAATAACAATCAACACAGCTAAGCTGCAACTCAACCCCCTCGCCTCCTATTCTTCTTCGTCCTCCGCGGGAGGAGCCTTAGGTATCTTCTCAACCTCATCGAGGACATTGATCATATCAACGCCACGAGCTGCAGAAGTATCCAGACGAAAGTCTAATCTAGGTGTGCAACGAAGCACGACTCTTTTAGCAATTCGATTTTGGATCAAGCCACGTTTCTGCTCAAGTTGTTCGACCACCTTGCCACCATAACCACCGAGGACACCCACAAACACCTTCGCTTCACGAAGGTCTTGAGTGATATCAACTCCACTTATTGTGACCAGCGCTCCCCCAAATTCAAAATCGCGCTGCAACACCGTGCTAATTTCACGTCGAAGCAACTCATTGATTCTATCTAGGCGCTGACTCATGAAATAATGCTGATTCTCAATAGACCATCAGATCCTCGTTAGAGGGTCTGCTCAACTTTCTCGAGGATGTAACACTCAATAATGTCGCCCTCCTCGTATTCATTGAACTCACCTAAGCGAATACCACACTCGATACCCTGCTTAACCTCATCAACTTCGTCCTGATGGCGACGCAGCGTCGACATCTTACCATCGAACACAGGAACGCCACCACGTAATACACGAGCATGGGCTGTGCGAGTAACCTTGCCATCTTTGGCAATACAACCCGCTGCACGACCACGTCTAACTTTGAATACCTGCTTCACCTCTGCATGACCAATGATGGTCTCGCGCGTTAGTGGGTCAAGCAATCCAAGCATAGCCTCCTCAACAGTATCGATGAGTTCATAAACAATAGAGAAAAGCTTAACCTGAACACCTTCGCGTTTCGCTGCGCGCACGGCATTGCTTTCAACCTTCGTATTAAAACCCAAAACAACTGCATCTGATGAGCTCGCCATCAGAATGTCATTCTCAGTAATGGCTCCGGCCGCTGACTTGATAAAACGAGGTTCTACCTTATCACTCTTGATCTCATTAATAGCATTCTCAATCGCTTGCACAGAACCCTGCACATCACCTTTGAGGATGATCTTTAGCTGGATAGTGTTATCACCCTCCACCATGGACATCAAATCTTCCATTCGGCTCTTCTTGGGCCGAACAAGGCGCGCGTTGCGCTTATCTTCTAATCGCTCCTCAGAAAGCTTTTTGGCAGCACGCTCATTCTTCATCTGCACGAGCTCATCCCCCACGTGAGGTAATTCGGCAAAACCGATGATTTCTACAGGTGTGGCAGGCCCCGCCTCTTTCACTTGCTCACCAAGATCATTGAGCATTGTTTTCACCTTGCCCGCGTATGGGCCACAAATAAAGGGAACACCCACTTTTAAGGTTCCGGCTCGAACCATAACCGTAGCGGTAGGCCCTTTACCTGCTTGCACACTCGCCTCGATGACTGAAGCCCGAGCATTTGCTCGTGGATTGGCTTTTAACTCAAGAACTTCTGCTTGCAGAGCCATTAGTTCAATCAGCTCGTCCATTCCTTGGCCTGTTACTGCCGAAACTTCAACGCATTCCACGTCACCGCCAAAATCAACAGGCTGAAGCTCATGCTCCATGAGTTGTGTTTTAACTCGCGTCGGGTCAGCCCCCTGAGTGTCACATTTGTTGATGGCCACAATGATCGTCCTCTCAGCCTTCTTGGCATGCTCAATCGCCTCGATAGTTTGGGGCATGATGCCATCATCCGCAGCAACCACGAGCACAACGATATCAGTAATATCGGCGCCGCGAGCACGCATTTCAGTAAAAATTGAGTGGCCAGGAGTATCAATAAAGCTAATTGGGCGACCGCCATGTTCCACACGATAGGCGCCGATGTGCTGGGTAATGCCCCCCGCTTCGCCAGAAGTCACCCTACTCTTACGGACAAAGTCTAATAGTGAAGTCTTTCCGTGATCAACGTGACCCATAAATGTAATAATCGGAGCACGGTATTCGAGGGTCTCCTCGTCTTCCTCCTCGATTTTCTTTGCCTTGGGCTCTTTGATCTTCTTTTTCTCTTTGTGTACACCGCCACCCTTTTCACGCTTCTCACGCTCAAAAGTAAAACCATGCATCTCACATAATTTTTCAGCAATATCAGGCTCGATAGCCTGATGGGGAGCCACGAAAACCTCCAATTTAATGAGATCTGCCATTAACTGGAAAGACTTCAAATCCATCAAGTCAGCTAGATCACTGACAATAATGGGTGGCTTGATAGTGATCACATTACCCGCTTTCTCACCACCTTCAGAGATGGCCTCATCAGCACTAGCTTCAGCATCGGCAGACGGTGCATCAACAGCAAAATCATCAGCCTCATTATCAATGAGCTTCGAAATGGCCGGCATCTTCTTCTTATCCCCACCCTTTTTGCGAACAACCGAAGTCTTCTTTTCGCCACCTTCCTCTTCAAAAATATCGAGTGCTTCCTTCTTCTGGTCATCCACGGTCTTCACCTTGGATGCCTCTACGCGCTGCCGCTCACGGCGAGATAACTTCTTATCGTTGTCGCTTATAAGATCGAGGCTGTCCTTATTTTTTTTAGGTTTGTCGCTTGATTCGGCCATGCTGAGTAGTGAGTGGTGGGGGTAGATTGTTGGGTAAGTTAAGTTACGAAAAGATGTAGGAAAGGATATGAACTAGAGCTGCTGCCAATTAAGCTTCGGTGCTCTCGGTCTTGGTCTCGGCAACGTCTTCGTCAGAATCTGCTGACTCTGCAGCAGGCTCCTCTGGCTGCTCAGTTTCAGATTCAGCAACTTCTTCAGCAGCATCTTGCTCAGACTTGGCTTCCTCAGGCGAAGACACTTCGGCTGCGGCTGGCGCTGCCTTGGAGAGAATGGTGGCTGCCTGCTCCTCGTCGATCTCAAGTGCCTGCGCGATGTATTCAGCCGGCATTTGAGCAACGAGATCAATACTAGCACCACCCGCCCTGAAGAGCTTGTCTGCCATCTCATCGTTGATTTCCAGCTCCTCGGCTAGGTTGTGAGCTGCGTCAGTAACCCGCTCTTCAAATTGTTCGTGTTGCGTCTCGTCTTTACTGACCTGAACGTCCCAACCCATGAGCTTGGCACTGAGGCGAGCATTTTGCCCACGACGTCCAATGGCTTTACTAAGCTCCTCCTCATCGACAGTAACAGATACCACCTTGTTCTCTTTATCGAGGCTTATGGTGCGAATATTTGCTGGCTTCAGGGCATCTACGACGAACTCGGCAGGATCATCACTCCAACGAATAATATCCACTTTTTCGTTGTTGAGCTCACGGACAATGTTTTTCACACGAGCTCCACGCAGGCCCACGCAAGCGCCCACAGGATCGACTTTATCGTCATTACTGGCGACCGCGACCTTGGTGCGGTAACCCGCCTCACGTGCAATAGCACGAAGCTCCACTGTGCTGTCGGCAATTTCAGCCACTTCAGATTCAAAGAGGCGGCGAACAAAATTAGGATGACTACGTGAGAGAATGATTTCAGGTCCACGAGTCTCGTTTTCCACAGCTACTACGTAAACACGGATGCGGTCACCAATGTTGTATTCCTCAGTCACTACTCGCTCACGTGAGGGAATGCGCCCTTCGAATTTACCAAGATCGATCAGCACATCACTTTTCTCAAAGCGACGCACAGTACCACTTACAATATCGCCAGCGCGATCCTTGTATTCATCGTATATCATCTCCTTCTCAGCCATGCGAAGGCGCTGCATCATAGTCTGCTTAGCTGTCTGCGTTGCGATGCGACCGAAGTTCTTAGGAGTCACGTTAAAGGCCACTGTATCACCGAGCTCGGCATCAGGCTTATTTTTGCGGGCGACAGAAATCGGCACTTCATTAAATTTATCGATGTAATCATCGTCCGCGACAACACTCAGCGTGGCATGAATCGTGGTATCCCCCTTGCGAGTGTCTACATCTGCATGGATTTCCTCAATTGCATCAGCACCCGGCACCATCTTGCGGTAAGCTGAGATAAAGGCAAATTCGAGAGCTGCAAGGACCTTGTCACGGTCGATGCCTTTTTCTTTTTCGTAGTAATCAATGAGTGCGACGATATCGTTGGTCATAGCTTTGGATAATTGATTGAATATTATTGAAAATAATGCCCTTAATTACTGGCGAATGCAGAGTTTGAAGGGCATTGATAGTGTTATTGGAACTTTATTAGGACCCTGAGACACAAAAGAGTGGGTCTGATGACCCACCCCCGAACGTTTCGCAGAGCTGATGCCCGATACCTGTATTGCCCAATCGCTTATCTGACAAGCAGAAACTGGTTCTTTCTTGCGCATTGAATCTACTAATCTGGGGCGAAGAATCTCTAGCTCAGGGCCTCATACATCGACCAACAAGAAGCTCCAATACTCAGCCAACACAAAAACATATAAAAACGCTCAATTTTCTCTTGCCTAAATGTCATCGGTACGTATTTTGCGCCCCGTCCCAAGTTTGCCTTCCAGCAAAGCAAGACAAAGAAATCCAATCAAGGCGCAGGTAGCTCAGTTGGTAGAGCAGTTGGCTTTTAACCAATTGGTCCTGGGTTCGAATCCCAGTCTGCGTACTTTCTTTATAATCGCCTTAACCCCAACGGGTAAGGCGATTTTCTTTTGCTCACAACCAGCGCAGTGCTAGCTATGTGCTAGCATTTAATGAGGTTCAGAGAGGTTTACTAGGAGAGGTCACCCTGTCAATGAAAGCACTGTTTAACACCGTGTTAAACTCGTCTGTACAGGCTGCTCGCACCATCTGCTACTCAAGAAGCTACAGATCGATATAAATGCTTCTGAAAGCCGATGAAGGTGTCCCGAATGTTTTCGACAGTGCCGAGTTCGTGTTTTGCGTCGTCGATTGATCCGTAATTGAGTTTGATCAGATCACCCAGCTTACCGTCATCGAGCTCAGACACGCCCTCCTTGACGTATTGCTTGAGCACGAAGTTAAGGAATGCCTGCTGCTTGGCATCATAATCGTTGATCTGAATCAAAGCCTGTTGAGCACGGTCTGTGCGTGGCAGCATATCCTTCTGGTAGGCCACGTGGTTAAGCACGTCGAAGAGATCGCTGTTTTCTCCGTGAACAAGCTGGCGCAGGTCTTGAAGCTGAGTGTCGGTGTAGCCTTTGTCGCTGAGCTCCTCCAGAAGCTTCTTGCGAGTGCTTGGCTTGCTCCAGATTTTACGTAGCTGATCTTCATTCTCAAAGAAGGCAGGCAAGTCACCAAAGAGCTGCTTGATGAACTCCTCAGCAGAAATCATGCTGCCATCAGCACTCCAGAAGGAAGTGTTGATCATGGAGTCAATTGAGAGAGCCTTACCAGGAGACAGCTTCACCTCGACAAACTCACGTGGACCACCCTCACAGGTGCAGGGGTCATTGCCGCATTCAGGACAAGGGTCTGGCTCGGGCTCTGGCTTCTCGCAGGTGCAGGGACGCTCACCACAAACCGTGCATGGAGCTTTAATGGGCGGATCAACTGGTGCCTCTGGTTCACCATCCCACTCAGGATCTTTGAAGTGCTCGTGAGCCTCCACAAAGTCATAGATCGTGAAGTAGTCTTTGCCTTCAAAGAGTCGGGTTCCTCGGCCTACGATCTGCTTGAACTCGACCATCGACTTCACGGGACGCATCAAGACGATGTTACGCACCTCGGGGGCATCCACGCCCGTGCTGAGCTTCTGTGACGTGGTGAGGATGGTGGGCACGCTCTTCTCATTATCTTGGAAGTCTCTGAGATGAGCTTCGCCGATGTCGCCATCATCTGCAGTGACTCGGTGGCAGTAGTTGGGGCTTTTGCTATCAGAATACTGATTAATCAGGTCACGCACCATCAGGGCATGTCGCTGGGTGGCACAGAACACAAGAGTCTTGTGGTTCTGGTTGATCTCGCTCAGAAAGAGCTTCACGCGGTAGGCCTCACGCTCCTTAATCTCGATGAGACGGTTGATCTCGCTCTCCGAGTATTCCTTATCAGGCTCGATATCCCCACCCTCGACCAGGTCGCCTTTGGTGTAGGTGTATTCATCGAGAGTGGTGCTGATCTCACGCACCTGGAAGGGAGTGAGGAAGCCATCATTAATACCATCC
>Ga0206130_10002127_pt1 | contig 27945 bp, 29 predicted proteins | sample Helgoland_Spring_9_FD_148637 | JGI IMG/M metagenome (GOLD analysis project Ga0206130, IMG submission 148637) | Pelagic subsurface seawater microbial communities from Kabeltonne, Helgoland, North Sea - Helgoland_Spring_Bloom_20160512_1 | ecosystem: Environmental > Aquatic > Marine > Epipelagic ...
ATATTAAGGGTAAGTGCAGTCCATGAGCAAAAGGAAAGTGATTAAAAACCAAATCTGGTGATGGCCATTGAAGTTCATTAAAGATTCCGGCTTCTCTTAGTGCAGGTATAAAATGCTCTCCGTGGTGTGCGTCTACTCCTGGAGCGGCAAATTTTTCTTGAATATTTTCTCCAAAAGAAAGCTCAAGACTTTCTATTTGACTTACTTCTGTAGAAGGATAGCTATAGCGTATAGCTCCGTATCCTATTAATAGAGAAGAAAAAGTAAAGGCATCTGATAGCAGAAATACCCACATCATTAGCTTGCCGTAACTTACATTAAATGGCGAGTTACCTCCTCGCCAAATGCTTAATTTTGATATTGTTTGTGTTGACATTGGTTATAAATCGGGTGCAAAATATAAAAACAAATACAAATAAACCCACAACAGGCCTACAAAGTGCCAATAAGTATTACACATATCTATTGACAGTAAATTTTTCTTATGAACTTTTGATTGGAAGGCTTTTATTAATACCGTAATGAGGAACAAAATGCCAGCCAGAATGTGCAATAAGTGCACGGCTGCTATAGCTATAAGGAAAGAAGCAGAAACTCTATCTCCGTTTTTAGGATCTACAAAATGTAAATCATTTTGTTCCATAGAACTCCATCCCATGTACTGAGAAACGATGAAACCAACTCCAAGTAGTATGGTGGCAAATAGTCCTACGTTGACGCCTTGTAGATTATCGTTTTTAGCAGACCTAAAAGCATAAATCATAGTGACAGAACTAAGCAATACTAAAATAGTAGAGTATAGAAATTCAACTGGCAAAGCAAAGTCGAACCAATTGCCATCGCCCCTACGTACTATGTAAGCACTTGTAAGTCCTGCGAAAAGCATTAAAATACCGAGACAGAGTAGCCAGAGGCTAAACTTGGTAGGGTGTACCCCCGTTTTGGCAGTTATATCTGTAGTCATATTAAATTTTGTCTAGTAGTAAAACTATAAGAACTAAAGGATTGTAAATGATGGAAGCAAACATCAGGCTCTTTGCATCTTTGATGTCTAACGAGTTGTAAAGTTTTATACTTAAGTAAGTAAGTGCCAGTGAACTAATAGTAATGACTGATAACCCAATAAGGCCGCACATACCAATGAAATATGGCACTAGACCTATAGCACATAATACTAATGTTGAAATTATAGTGAGAATGGCAGAGGACTTAGATCTACCAGATTTGAATGGCAGTAGCCTATATCCAGCTTTTTTGTAATCATCGTCGAGTATCCAAGCTATTGCCCAAAAATGGGGGAATTGCCAAACAAATTGAATTAAGAATAATATACCTGCAACCTGAGAAAACTCTCCAGTAGCCGCTACCCATCCTAATAGTGGAGGAATAGCTCCTGGAAAAGCACCTATAAAAACAGCAATGCTGGAAACTCTTTTTAAGGGAGTATAGATAAACGCATAGCTCACTAAGGAAGCTACGCCCAGTATGGCAGCATATGTATTGAGGTATTGAGCAAGAAGATAGACGCCAAGTAAGCCCGTAACGGTACAAAAAATAGCCGCTTCAAATACACTCATTCTGTTTTGAGCTAAAGGTCTATTCTCTGTCCGAGTCATTAGTATATCATAGTTTTTCTCAATTATCTGGTTTAAACCATTAGAGGATGAAACCACCAAAAATCCTCCTAGTATTAGTGCCCATAATTCTGTCCAATTCAATTCTCCAGAAAATCCAATAAGATATCCTAAGACTGAAGACAGAACTACAGTGAAGGTTAGTCTAAATTTGATTAGCTGATTGTAGTCAGCTAATTTGGCTTTTAAGCCAATGTTTTTGGTATGCAAAACCTCTGTGTTCAATTGTTAGATGTTAAAAGTAATTATCGCTTGAATAATAGGGTGCAAATATAAAATTGTAACACGAATATTCCCGACCCTAGACTAATATGGAACAGTTTTGAAATGGCTTCTGTTTCATCTATTAATGCCAAAGGACCAAACAATATTTGACCTATTGATAAAAGAAAAACCCACTTTGTGTATTTGCTTAGTAGTGAGCTTTTTGGGTATATTATCCATTGGTAGATACTGACTAACAAAGTAAGCAATCCTAAAATACCATGAATTTGAAAAGTAGGAGCAAAAGCTACAGTTTTTTCTTGAAATGATTTAGAACCTATAAGCAGGTCGTATAATTCTCTAAGTTCAGCACCTAATACGACTTGTACTAGCATTATAAATAAGAGAAGTAATGCTAATATCTTCACTTTGGATTCGTAGTGGTGCTTTATCTCAAATTTCAGCTTATTTCTAGCTAGAATGAAGAAAAAGATTGAGGCAAAAGCGGCAATGAAATGTACGGTTACTATTCCACCTATTAAATTAGAATTGACTACGATTGCTCCTAATAATGCATTAATAAATACAGCAAAAAAGCCTAACAGAGAATAGATAAATACATACTTATTCGCTTTAAAATAGGAGAGAGAAGCTAGGAAACATAAAAATACGATAAGTCCTGTTATGGCTCCCCACAGCCTGTTGATATACTCTAAATAAGCTTTTATTACATTGAAACTGTGCGTATCGTTTTGGGAATTAATTGCAGCCATTTCTTCTGCTTTTTCGGTAAAACCTAGCAAATTCAAAACGTTTATGAATCGCTCTGTTTTCTTGATCCTTTGCTCTTTGAAAATTTCTTGATAATCATCTGGCAATTTATCTTCAGAAGTAGGAGGGACGTACTCTCCAAAGCATTTCGGCCAATCTGGACAACCCATTCCACTGCCCGTACTCCGTACCAGACCACCTATTACAAAAAGCATAAATATAAAAAATATAGAGAGCCAATTAAGCCTTGAATATGCATTTTTAATATTTACCATCGGTTTTATTCTTGCATAAAAAAAGCCACCCTTTGTGGATGGCTTCTTCTTCGTTTTTTCTATTTATATAGTACTTGGTCTAAACCAATTTTTGATCATAATGAAGAATGTAGCATTCTCATATGTAGGTAGCTCTTGGAATGATGAACCATTACCTTGATTCGTTTCAAATAGCTCTACATCACTAGTTTCGTCTGGTATGTTTTGTGGCATAAAGTCACTCTCATACGCTGGATTACTATAGTCATAAGCCCATCTGTAAACAGTAGGTATTTCACCTGGCCAGTTACCGTGTATACGCTCTACAGGAGTAGTCCATTCTAGTGTATTTGCTTCCCAAGGATTTTGAGTAGCTTTTTTCCCAAAGAATATACTTGTAAAGAAATTGTATATGAATATTAGTTGAGCAATACCACCCATTATAGCTGCCATTGTCATTACTACGTTTACATCACACCAAACACCGTACTCAGGAAGTAGAGTGAAGGCGTAGTATCTACGTGGTACGCCAGCTAATCCCATAAAGTGCATCGGAAAGAATACCAAGTATGCAGATATGAAGGTTAGCCAAAAGTGAATGTATCCTAAAGGTTTATTTAGCATTCTGCCAAATTGCTTAGGGAACCAGTGATAGATCCCTGCTAGCATACCAAATATAGCAGCACAACCCATTACAATGTGAAAGTGACCGACTACGAAATAAGTATCGTGAAGCTGAATATCTAACGTAGCATTACCTAAGAAAATTCCTGTTAAACCACCAGAGATAAAGAAAGATACAAGACCAATGGCAAACATCATTCCATTGGTAAATCTTATGTTTCCTCTCCAAAGAGTGGCTAAATAATTGAATGTTTTAACCGCAGACGGCACAGCGATGATAAGTGTAGTTACCAAGAATACTGCTCCAAGTAAAGGATTCATACCTGTAATAAACATATGGTGTCCCCATACGATAAATGATAAGAATGCAATACCTAGAAGAGATATAACCATTGCAGTGTAACCAAATATTGGTTTACGAGAGTTAACAGCTATGACTTCTGAAGTGATACCAAGAGCTGGCATTATAATAATATAAACCTCTGGGTGACCTAGGAACCAAAATAAATGCTGAAATAAAACAGGGCTACCTCCAGTGTGCTCTAGAGCACCTGCAGAACCTAGATAAATATCAGAAAGGTAGAAACTAGTTCCAAATCCTCGATCAAATAGAAGAAGTAATGCTCCCCCAAGTAATACGGGGAAAGATAAAAGTCCTAAAACTGCCGTGAGGAATAATGCCCAAACAGTAAGTGGAAGCCTTGTCATAGACATTCCTTTAGTACGCATATTTAATACGGTACTTATATAATTAATACCACCTAGTAAAGAAGAAGCAATAAACAGTACTATAGCAGAAAGCCATAGAGTCATACCAGCACCAGATCCGGGCATAGCTTTAGGCAATGCACTTAGTGGTGGGTATATAGTCCATCCTCCAGATGCAGGTCCTGTCTCTACAAAGAGTGAAGATAGTAGTACTATACTACTCAAAAAGAAGAACCAGTATGAAAGCATATTCATAAATGGGGATGCCATATCTCTAGCTCCAATCTGTAATGGGAGTAGAAGATTAGCAAACGTACCACTTAGTCCTGCTGTAAGTACATAGAATACCATTATGGTACCGTGCATAGTTACTAGAGCCATATAGTATCCAGCATCTAGTATCCCTCCTGGGGCCCATTTGCTTCCGAATAACCACTCGAGTATAGGAAAACTGGTGTCTGGGTAGGCTAGTTGTAAACGGAAGGCGATAGACATCCCCATTCCGATAATTCCCATTATGATACCCGTAATTAAAAATTGCTTAGAGATCATCTTATGATCCATACTAAAGATATATTTCGAAATGAAACTCTCTTTATGATGGCCGTGATCGTCGTGTTCTGCGTGTGCTATTGTGCTCATTCTAAATAACTTTTTTGGTTTGACTTAGTTAGAAGCTACTGCTTCTGGTATTACTTGTTCTATCTCCGGTGTAGTAGTTTCTTCTTCTTCCGTCTTTTTGGTAAATAATGCAGATTGATCTGCTATCCATTTATCATAAGATGCTTGGTCTTCTACTACTACTTTCATCTTCATATTAAAGTGGGCATTACCACATATTTTATTACATACTAGGTAATAATCAAATTCAGGATCACCTTTTATAGCCTGCATCTCTTTTGTAGTTTTAATAGGCTTAAAGGTAAACTCTGTAGGTAGTCCTGGTACTACATTCATCTGAGTTCTGAAATAGGGTAAAAAAGCAGAGTGAATAACATCTCTAGCTCTAAATTTCATGGTTATTGGTTGGTCTTTTACCAAGTGAATCTCCTGTACCACCATATCGTCATCTCCTGTTCCAGTAAACATGGAACCTTCCTCAACTGCAAGTGCTCTTTTTAGGCGTTCTATCTGAGTAGTTCTGGCACTAATAAGCATATCTAACTCATCACGTTTCTCACCATTTGAGTATGCAGCTATTTTTCTAAGGTGATCTTCTCTCTCCTCATCTACTAATCCGCCCAGCTTAGAACGCAGTTCAGACTCTTCTTTTGGTAGCCTAGCGATTGCTTCGTTATAAGAAATAGTATCAGCAGCTAGTTCATTAATTAGTTCAGTAGCGTGTTCTCTATTGGCTACACCTAATGGATTCACACCGTTTATAAGGTTAAAATTAGCCTTACCTAGTGTATTATCTGTACCAGGGTATCTTGCGTTCCAACCAAACTGATATGCAAATACCTCTATTTGTTGAGCATCCTTACCAGCATCTGATCTTAGTATTTTATTCCACATTTTGAAACCTCCTGATACCAAGACTGCTAAAACTACAGCAGGAACAAGTGTCCAAACGTATTCTAGGTTATTATTATGAGATAAGAAGTAAGCTTTTCTTCCTGGTTTTTGTCTGTACTTGAAAGAGAAATAGAATAATAAGAACTGTGTGATAAAAAAAACAGGAAGAGTAGCTAGCCAAGTCCAATTCATCATTTTATCCATTTCTATACCGTGTTCTGAAGCAGATCCGAAATTGGCAAGATTATACTGATTGTGTATACTATACTCGTATATACACAAGGCAAAGAAACCAAAGACAAATATTAGCATCATATAGGCATTGATATTATTCCAATTGATTATTTCTTTACCAGTAATATTACCTACTAATTCTAAGATACCTAAAAGCATCAGGATAATAACAAAGACTATAACAGACATTACTACAACCCCCCAGTTTATACTATTAAAAAGGGAATCACTAACCACAGGAGGCTTAGATATTATAGTATCTCCTCCACCAGCTACTGGACCATCTCCGTCATTCTCTATCCACATGATCATTGAAGTGATTTCATCATCTGAAAGATTTTCAAAAATGTTCATCGCAGCACCATTATATTCAGAGTAGATAGCATTTGCTCTTTCATCTCCGCTTTTTACAAGTTTTTGATTGTTTTTGATCCAACTCAATAACCACTCATAGTCACCATCATATTTGCTTACAACTCCAGAGAGTGCAGGACCTACTACTTTTTTGTTTAAGGCATGGCAAGAAGTACAATTTGCTTTGAACAATACACTTCCTTCGCCTATTCGTCCATCGGTAGCTTCCTGACCATTTACGGGTGTAGTAATCTTGCTTTTGTACTCAGCTGAAAATGAAGTGTTAAAAAGGAATAAGCCTATTGCTAGGAAAACCCATTTGGTGTGTTTTAGGAATATTTGATTCATCTATACTCGGTTCTGTTGAGTTATATTTTGGTGGGACAAAAATACCTACCTTTTTGTATTAAAGTAACAGAGTTTTACCAAATATTCCACATTCTAAAATATGTTTAGAATGCATATAAATAGATTCTGGAATATCTCACCTTGTATAACAAACGAAAGGAGGGTAAAACCCTCCTTTCGAAACCAAAAACTAAAACTGAAATATGGTTATTGCTTGATGTTTCAAACAATATCATATCACGAAGTTAAAAATATTAAAAGTCGTAGCGTGTCACGATGCAGTCATTTCAGCTAACATCGATTTATGGCATACCTAAATGGACTGATACAGATTAAGATACTGCCCTATTAATATATCTGATTGGAATAGCGACAACTGCTTACTAATGCTAGCTTCTCTTTGTTGCCTATATGAATCTACACTTAAATGCTCAAGTGCGTGTTTTATAGATTCTTGTATGAGCGGGTCGAAGTATTCTGCAGCATCTCCACCTACTTCTGGCATGCTACTACAATTAGATGTAGCTACGGTTTTACCATAACTAAAGGCTTCTAAGATAGGGATACCAAACCCTTCAAATTCCGATGGGTAAACACAGAATGTAGCCCCTTGATACAAGCTAGAAAGTGTCTTGTCTGTGACATTGGGATAGAGCAAAACACGGTCGTCATTTTTAGCTAGATGCTCTATCTGAGCATAGGAGTCCCCTTTGCGTCCTGCTATTACGAGATTTAGTTCAAGATTAGCTGACTGATACGCTTGTACTAAGTTGAGCAGATTCTTTCTTTTGCTAAATCCGCTGACGCACAATACATAAGGCTTATCCATATTTAATGACTCTTGTCCGAAGACTTTAGCCTTTAAGCTAAGCGGAATGATTATTACCTTATCACTATCAGTATTATAAAATGAGATAAGGTCATCTTTAGTTTGCTTGCTCGGCACTACTATTTGTGTGGCTACTCGCTGCGTGTATCTTAGTTTTCTATCATATATCAAGCCATCTATTTTAGAGTAATAGTGCGGGTATCTCTTGTTTATTAGGTCGTGAATGGTGACTACGGTCTTAATATTGGTTTTGTGAATACCAAAGGGCAGTTCATTACTTAATCCGTGATAGACTTCAATCTTATCTCGAACTAAATCTCTGCATATAAATCTGCTCCTCCATAAAGAGGTAAGGAGTGAAAAAATACCCGTAGGATACTTTATATTAGTTTGTGTGGTCTCTACTAGTTTAGGTTGGTAGAGTACATATTCATTACTTTGGTTTAGGGCTAAATTATTTACTAACCAGCGTGCATAGTTTCCTAAACCAGTTTGATTATTGAAATAACGCTTAGCATCGAAACCGATTTTCATCTATACAGGTACTTGAAAATCACGAAGGACATCATTTAATGATGTCTTTTTATCAGTAGATTCTTTTCTAGTACCTATTATAAGAGCACAATTGACTCCGTATGATCCAGCTGGGAAATCTTTTTGAATACTACCAGGAATCACAACACTACGAGCTGGCACTCTACCTTTATAGGTGATCGGCTCTGCACCTGATACGTCTATTATTTTGGTGCTCATAGTAAGCGTAACACCTGCACCTATTACAGATTCGGATTCTATATGCACACCTTCTACTATGATACATCTACTACCTATGAAACAATTATCTTCTATTATCACGGGTGCTGCTTGCACAGGTTCTAAAACCCCACCTATACCTACACCTCCGCTCAAATGAACGTTTTTACCTATCTGAGCACAGCTGCCTACAGTGGCCCAAGTATCTACCATAGTACCCGAATCTACAAAAGCACCTATGTTCACATAACTAGGCATCATCACTACACCTTTGGCTAAGTAAGCTCCATATCTTGCAATGGCGTGAGGTACTACTCTCACTCCTTGACTAGCGTAGTCCTTTTTAAGTTCCATTTTGTCGTGAAATTCAAAAGGACCTACTTCTATGGTTTTCATTTGCTGAATAGGGAAGTAGAGGATTACGCCTTTTTTTACCCAATCATTTACTTGCCACCCAGTTTTTGTGGGTTCTGCACATCTAAGTTGTCCCTTGTCTATAAGCTCTATAAGCTCTCTTATGGCTGCTATAGTATTATCTTCTTTTAGTAAATCTCGGTTTTCCCAAGCAGCTAATATGATCTCTTTAAGTTCTTTCATTTTATAACAATGCGAATGTATTGATAATAAATAATTTTCATAGGATATAAGAAATACTGGAGAGTAACCAGCAGGCTAATAGGAGAATTCTTTAGCTAAGCTCTACTGACATTTTACCATCTATCTCGCTATAAGTAATGTGCTCCATTAGTGTAGTAGCCAGCGATATCCCAACATAATTTGCCTGTATAGGATACTTGTGATGGTCTCTATTAGCTAATACTGCGGTTTTGATACTCTTAGGATTGTGGTTTAGAATTTCTTTGAGAGCCGCAGCCATTGTTTTTCCAGAGTTCAGTACATCATCTACCAGTACTACAGCTTGGTTAGATAAGCTTGCAGAGTCAGTAAGTATTACAGGTGAACCCAGAGGGTCTTTTTTATCTACAGAAATAGTGCTGTTCAGTACCTCAATAGCACCAAACTTTTTTAGTCTATCACAAATTTTCGAAGCTACACTAGCACCTCGCTTATCTAACCCTACTAAGATTATTTTTTTCTCTTGGTGGTGGTTTTCTAAAATTTGCCAAGCTATTCGGTCCAATTTTAGAGATATTTCTTCGTGAGTTAGTATAGTGGTAGCCATAGTATTAAACTTTAAAAGGAACAACTCCTTGATTTTTTATTTCTAAAATCTGATAGTGCACTTTCATAGTTTGCTCAATGAGAGAATGCACTCCATCATTGTATATTATCCAATCAGCCATACTCATTCTCTGCCTATCGGTTGTTTGATTTTGTATGCGTTTCAGTATATCTTCACGCTTCACGTGATCTCTTTTTATGATTCGCTCTATCCTAGTTTCTATAGGGCTGTTTACCACTATTACTTTGTGTAGAGTTTTGAAACTATTGCTCTCGAATAGCAGAGCAGCTTCTTTGAGTGAATAAGGCTCATCTTTGTGCTGAATGGCCCATTGTTCATAATCACTTTTTACCGCAGGGTGTACTATGCTATTTAGAATCTCTAGCTGATTTTGATTATTGAAGACTACCTTAGCTAGGTATTCTCTATTTAAATCATTATTTCGGGTATAAGCATCCCATCCAAAATTACTAATGATGGCTTTCTTTAGCTCCTTATCATTGTTCATTATCCATTTAGCACGAGCATCTGCGTCATATATTGAGATACCTAGTTGTCCAAATATCTTACATATTGTAGACTTACCAGCACCCATGCCTCCGGTTATTCCAATTCTAAGGTGTTGCATTTAGCTATTCAGCTGCTTCTTCATTTTCTAATAGTATAGAAGCATCTAAGCTAAGGGCAGCTCTATTAATCTTAAGTTTTTGGCCTCCACCTGTATCTACAGTAACAGTAAGGTCTTTTAGTTCCACTATTTTACCGTGGATACCACCGGTAGTTACTATCCTATCTCCCTTTTTTAATTCAGCTAGATATGACTTTTGTTTTTTTTGCTTCTTTATCTGTGGTAAAAAGAAGAAAATATACATTACTGCTATAAGCAGTATCGGGAAAATAAATTGACTATTCATTAGGTGCTTTCTTTTCTACAAACACTTTGATTTGAAGCATTGTTTTAACGGGATTAGTATTTGCCAAAATAGTAATGTCTTTAGTAACCATGTCACTCTTGCCAGCACTATTAAACTCAACTTTTATTTCACTAGATTCTCCTGGAGCTATTGGCTCTTTTGGAGGACTAGGGATAGTACAACCGCAACTAGCAGTAGCACTAGATACTACCAAGTCGCTATTGCCTACATTGGTGAATTTAAAAGTATGCTCTACACGCTCACCTTCAGTGATCGTTCCAAAATCCCAAGCCATAACATCATCTTTAAACTGCATCTTAGGCTCTTTAGCTCCATTGTTATCGGTTTCTATAATAGCGGCATCTAGTTCAGACGAATCTTTTGGCCCACTGCTGCAACTTGCAACAAGGATAAAAGAGACAAGTAAGTAAAAAATATTTTTCATGGTTTTTAATATGTAAAATTTATGATATGTTATATTCAAGTCAAAGGTAATATATTAGTTTCTAACCTATGAGTCCTCTGCCTTTTTTATGAATGAGATCTTGGCTCTTCCATTCATTTAAAATTTTATCTAGTGTCCCATTTAGAAATTTCGAACTTTTTGGGGTGCTGTACATCTTTGCTATTTCTATATACTCATTTAGGGTAACCTTAACGGGTATCATAGGCATGTATTTAAACTCAAGTAAAGCCATCATCATAAGTACAAAATCTATTTTAGTGATTCTATCACTATCCCAACCCGGAGTGTACTCATTTATGTTTTCCTCTAGCTCACTGCGATGTTCGAAATACTTAATTATAAGCTCTTCAGCCATACTTAAGTCTTCTGTTTCATTTTTGAAAAGAGCAGGTATCTTTACTAGCTGAGTATCTTGGTAGTCTACAAATATTCTCTCTAAGCTTTTAAGAATAGGAATTTTCTCGTCGTACCAGTAAATATTCTTATCTTCCATAAGTTGCTCGAACTCTACAGACTGTAGCAATAAAAATTTATATACATAGAGAGTAAAATCTATGTAGTCTTGGACAGTGAGATCACTAGCCATAGCTGTGGCATACTCATCAGATTTTTTTATTTCCTTATAAAGTAGAAACATTATATCTCTCTCCTGCTGCCAATCAAAAGTAGGCTTGATAAGATACTTTTTCATCTCCTCAGTCTCTGATAATTGGATGATGAATGGGTTTTCTGTTATAAGTTTAAAACTTTTGATGTCTGCTTCTAGGGGGATATATTTATACTCACTTGGATTATGTTCTGAGTCTATGAAATGACTGAACTCCACTCCAAAACTTAAAACTCCTAGTAAGTTAGTTCCCATGCCCTTCATGGATTTTTGTACATTATGCACTACTGTAGAAGGTCTAGTGTTTTCTTGACCGAACTCACCAAACAATCCTTGGAAGCTTTTTATTCTGATTAAACGTCTATTTAACATGGAACGAAATTGAGGGGCAAACCTAAGTAAAAAATGGACTGGACTTATACTTTATTTAGCTTATTAAATAAGGCAAGGAAACATTCATTAAATCAAAGCATGCTAGTCCTAAAAAGCGGCTAGTTCTTAGCCACTTTTTAATCCATTAAATCCTTACTTAGCAATGCTTATTATTAATAAGTAGATTGAACACTCAAAATATCATCAATTCTTTTTTGAGCAAGAAGTGTAGCTGCTTTTTGAGTATGAATATTTTGTGCTTCTGCCAGCTTGTAAATATTCAGTGTAGTATCAAATATTTTTTCGGTATCTCTCATTGCATTCTCTCTGTTGTATCCTATGTGCTCTGAGTATACATTAATCAAACCACCTGCATTTATCAAGAAGTCTGGAGCATATAGTAAGCCCTTTTGTTTTACAAGTATTCCGTGCTCTTCTTCCTCAGCAAGCTGATTGTTCGCGGCACCTGCTATTATACTGCAGTTTAGGGAATTGATATTTTCTGTATTTAAGATAGCACCTAAGGCACAAGGAGCAAAAATGTCAGCACCTACACTATAGATATCACTGCTATCTACTACAGTTGCACCATAGTTTTTTACTGCATAATCCAAGCTTTCTTTGTTAATATCTGAAACGGTGATTTGAGCACCTTCCTTACGTACGAGTTCTACAAGGTGCATTCCTACCTTGCCTATTCCTTGTATAGATATTTTTTTACCAGCTAGGCTATCTGACCCATATGCTTTTTTAGCACTAGCTTTCATACCCATATATACTCCGTAAGCTGTTACAGGAGATGGATCTCCGCCACCACCCATGCTCTCTGGTAAACCTACTACACTTTCCGTTTCCATACTCACGTACTCCATATCTTTAGTAGTAGTACCTACATCCTCAGCAGTTATATATTTACCATTTAGGTTTTCTATAAATCTGCCAAACTTACGCATCAACGCTTCAGATTTGTGCTTATTGGCATCGCCTATAATAACCGCCTTAGCTCCACCTAAATTTAATCCAGAGATGGCCGCTTTGTAAGTCATTCCTCTAGAAAGTCGTAAGACATCTTTTAGTGCGTCAGCTTCTGTCGTATAATTCCACATACGTGTGCCGCCCAAACCAGGGCCTAAAACAGTATTATGAATTGCTATTATAGCTTTTAGACCACTAGCATTATCATTACAAAATACTATTTGCTCGTGATTAGTATTGCTTATGTCTGCAAAAAGATCGAGATGAGTGTCGGAAGTAGCGATTGTAGATATGTTCATACATTTTTAAAAAGATTATAAGATTTAGGATTTGTAACTTTGCTCCAAAAGTAAATTAAATTTAACTTAGAGATTACAGACGTTTGAAAGCATTAAGCACACTACTTAAATATTTTAAGAAATATAAATGGAATTTAGTAATAGGTTTTTTCTTTATTCTGCTATCCAATGTGTTTGCTACGGCTATCCCTTCGATAGTAAGAGAAACCGTAGACGGTTTAGATTCTTTAGATAGCTCTAAATTTTATGCGAGCTACGTTCCAGATTATTTTCATACCCCTCTTAAATTCGCTATTTTAGGTGGTTTGCTGATTTTTGTATGTGCGGTGCTCAAGGGTGTGAGTATGTACTTTATGAGAATGAAACTCATCATTATGTCTAGACTTATAGAGTATGACCAAAAAAATGAAATTTTCAAGCATTATCAGAAAATGGGGCAAGGCTTCTATAGTAAAAATTATACGGGAGACTTGATGAATAGGATAAGTGACGATGTCTCTAAAGTACGTATGTTCACAGGGCCAGCCATTATGTATTCTCTCAATCTGTCCGTTATGATAATAGCAGTAGTGGGTATGATGTTTTATGTAAATCCACGAATCACCTTTTATGTACTTATTCCACTGCCCATACTAGCGATAGCTATCTACTGGGTGAGTGACACTATGAATAAGAAAAGCGACCTTATACAGCAAAAACTATCTACCATCACATCCTATGTACAAGAGACCTTTTCGGGCATTCAAGTGCTCAAGTCTTATGCTGCAGAAAAGGAGTTTTCTAAAGATTTTGATACTCTAAACGAAGGCTACAAAGAGGACAACATGGCTTTGGTCAAAATAAATGGCATTTTTATGCCAACAGTTATGGGACTAGTGAGTATGAGTATTCTCATAACACTGTACGTCGGGGGAAATGCTGTAGCAGACGGTACTTTTACTCTGGGTAATATAGTAGAGTACATTATTTATGTAAATATGCTTACGTGGCCGGTAGCTAGTTTAGGATACGTTACTTCCTTGGTACAGCGGGGAGCTGCTTCTCAAAAGAGAATTGATGAGTTTTTGTCATTTGCTCCTGATGAAGATGCAGGACAAACCGTAATAAGTGAATTGGAAGAGGGTATAGAATTTAGAAACGTATGGTTTAAATATCCAGAAACGGATACTTGGGTTCTTGAAAACATTAATTTCACAATTAAGAAAAATACGAAATTTGGGATCATAGGCACTACAGGTAGCGGAAAAAGTACCATTGCCAAATTGATAATGGGAATCTACAGACTTACTAAAGGTGAAATTTTGATAGACGGAAAGCCAATAGAATCTTATTCTAAAAAAGGTCTTTCTCACCATTTAGGCTATGTCTCTCAAGATATATTCTTGTTTTCTGAGACCTTAAGTGATAATATTCTCTTTGGTAGCAATAGTATAGCAGACGAGAAAAATCTAAAAAAAGCCATAGAGAGTGCGGCTCTCACTAGTGAGATAGAGTCTTTTCCGAAAGGGCTAGAGACTATACTAGGTGAGCGAGGGATAACGCTAAGTGGTGGCCAGAAACAACGCACAGCTATAGCAAGAGCACTTATAAAAAATCCTAAAATACTATTGATAGACGATGGGTTATCCGCAGTTGACACTAAAACAGAAGTAGATATAAAAAACAGTTTGAAAAATTGGAATCAGGAACAAACTTTTATCAATATTAGCCATAGAATATCCTCTATTCAAGATAGTTATGAGATTATATTCTTAGATAATGGTAAGATAGTAGAAAAGGGTAAGCACACAGATTTAGTAAATAGAGAAGGCGTATATGCTAAGCTGTATGAAAAGCAAATGGCTTTGTCAGAAGCTATTTAGAATAAAAAAAATCTCAAATAATATTTTTTTTTACGTCCTTTGTTGAAGCTAAAAATTAAATTATAAACAGATGGGAGAGTCAAATTATGACAATGAAGAGGTATTCTCTAAGAAAGTAAGAGCTGGGAAAAGAACTTATTTTTTTGATGTGAAAGCAACAAAAGGTGATGACTACTATGTCACTATCACAGAGAGTAAAAAGAGATATGAGGATGGTGGCTATGTGAAGCACAAAATATTCCTGTATAAGGAAGATTTTAATAAGTTTTCTGAAGCTTTTACTGAGACTGTAAACTACGTAAAAAGTGATCTAATGCCAGAATACGATTTTGACGAGTTCACACGTAGAAATACAGAATCAGACTAAAAATTAATTTAAAATATTTTAGGAATGCAAAAATCAATCTGGATTTTTGGAATAATAGCGGGCATCATTTGTGCTGTGTTAGAATACCTTTTTTTTAAAGCGGTAGGTTCTAGTGCCAATGTAATGTTCGTTTCCAAAATAGCTGTATTTACTGTTTGTCTCATTTTTGGGTTGATACTAGCTAAGAAACTACTAGGGGGGATAATAAGTATTGCTCGTACAATATTAAGTGGACTTCTCATTTCTCTCATTAGAGCGGGGGTTATGATTATAGTTTTCTTGTACTTGTACTCACCTTCTGGTGAGTTTTATCAGCCACGAGCAGAAGAGGCTTTTGTAGTAGCTGCAGCTAAGGTAGATGCAGATGAGCTCATAAAACCTGCAGATAAAGAGATGGAACTAGATATCATAAAAGGGCAAATTGCAAGGCAATATGAACCTATAGGATATTCTCTGGTAACCATAGGCGGTAGCCTAGTCACGGGGCTAGTATTGTCCATCCTTATGGCTGCTTTTATTGGTAAAAATATGATGTATGAAGAATAATGGTAAAGATAGAAAGTGAAAATAAAACAATTAATAAATCCATAGCTGAGGTCTATGCATATTTAAGCATTCCTGCAAATTACGAAGTATTAATGCCCAGTAAAGTGAGGTCTTTTGAAGCTACGGAAACTGCTGCTACACTTGATATAGAAGGAATCGGGAAAGTAGAGCTAGCTATCACTGAGCAAGTAGAACCTACTAAAATAGTAATGGTGCCTCAAAACAAAGTTCCATTTAAGTTTGATTTAAATTGGAGTTTGATAGAATCTTCTGTAGGTACTACAGAAGTACAAGCCGTTATTAATGCAGATCTTAACTTCATGATGAAAATGATGGCTGAAAAACCATTGAAAGATTTTTTGAATGTACAAGCTCACAAACTTTCTGAACTTCTAAACGGGTGATAAGAAAATTACCTAAGTACATATGGACACTATGTTTCTTCGTATCCTTCTTACTGACCTTTCTAGTATTATATCCATTTTTTCTTATTATACTCTCCAAGCCTAAATGGTATAGAAATGCACATACATTAAGAAGGTACTGGGGTAAGTTTTTGATGTTTATGTCAGGTCTGAGAAGTGAGGTAACTTTTGAGGAAGAATTAAGCCACGACAAGGTTTACATTTTTACCCCAAATCACTTTTCATACTTTGATATAGTTTCAGTAAATACTCAAATGCCATTTTTCTTTAGTTTTATGGCTAAAAAAGAGCTAGCAAGTATTCCCTTATTCAAAATATTTTTCAGAACTTTGGATATGCCTGTAGACAGGCGATCTAAGGAGGGAGCTATGAGAGCATACTATTTGGCCAATAAGAAATTGAAAACGGGTATAAGTCTACTTAACTTCCCAGAAGGCGGAATAGGTCCAGATGTACCTAAAATGAGAAAATTCAAGCTAGGACCATTTAAAATGGCTATGGATTATGGAATAGAGATAGTTCCAATTACCTTGCCAGATAACTGGAAGAGATTACCAAGCGGAGAATTCATTCCCGCTGGCACCCCAGGCAAGATGAGAATGCACGTTCATCGACCCATACCTACCAAAAATCTAAAACCAGGTGATGAACAGATGTTAGCTGACCAAGTCTTTCGTATTATTGAAAATAAGTTTAACGAAATGAATGCACTATGATAATAGATGATAAGAAAATAGAAGAACTATCTCACTTAGCTCGCCTTGAGTTTAATGCTGAAGAGAAGATGGCTATAGCTAGTGATTTAGATAAGATATTAGCATTTTGTACTAAGTTAGATGAGCTAGACACTGCGGGTGTAGAGCCACTCATTTATCTAAGTCAAGAGCAGAATGTGCTCAGAGAAGACCTTGCAAAATCAGGTATTGATAAATCACTTGCTTTTAAAAATGCACCATCCTCAGATTCTGATTATTTCAAGGTTCCTAAAGTAATAACCAAGTAATGGCTCTCATAGATCTAAAGGATATCTATAAAATATATCAAATGGGTAGTACACAGATCAATGCTTTAGATGGCTTAGATTGTACTATTGACAAAGGGGAATATGTAGCACTCATGGGCCCATCTGGCTCAGGAAAGTCCACACTTATGAATGTGATAGGTTGCTTAGACTCACCTAGCAGTGGTACTTATTTGCTAAACGGAACCAATGTGAGTACAATGACGGATGATGATCTTGCCACGGTTAGAAACGTAGAGATTGGGTTTGTTTTTCAATCGTTTAATTTGCTGCCACGCACAAGTGCACTTGAGAATGTGGCGTTGCCACTCGTTTATGCCGGTGTTGCTAAAAAAGAAAGACTAGAAAGGGCACAAGTGGTTCTAGAAAAAGTAGGATTAGGAGATAGGGGAGACCATAAGCCAAATGAGCTTAGTGGCGGCCAGAGACAGCGAGTAGCCATTGCAAGAGCATTGATCAATAACCCATCGATTGTATTAGCCGATGAACCTACAGGTAACTTAGATAGTAAAAGTAGTTTGGAAATAATGGCATTATTCGAAGAGATACACGCAGAAGGAAATACCGTGGTTATGGTGACTCATGAAGAAGATATTGCAAAGTATGCTAAACGCACCATTAGAATGATAGATGGTAAAATGGCAAATCAATATGTCACTCCCGAACGTTAATATACATAACATGAAGATTTATACAAAAGGCGGAGACAAAGGTCAAACATCATTAGTAGGTGGGACTAGGGTTAGTAAAGCTCATGACAAAATAGAAGCTTACGGCACAGTAGATGAGCTCAATTCTGCTATCGGCATAATAGCTTGTAGTAATGAGGAGTACGCGAATTTTTTAAAAACAATTCAGCATAAATTGTTCAATGCTGGTAGTATTCTAGCCTCAGAGAATGATTTAAGCTTTGAATTACCATCGATTCAATTGTCAGATATAGAACTACTAGAAAAAGAGATAGACAGATTAGAAAAAGGTCTACCAAGGCTTAAAAACTTCATTCTTCCTGGTGGCTCAATAATAAGTGCACACACACATTTAGCTAGATGTATTTGCCGAAGAGCTGAGCGTAGAATAGTGGGATTAGAAGAAGATAAGTATGCACTTATCTTACAATACTTAAATAGACTTAGTGACTATCTATTTGTACTAAGTAGAGAGTACCTTAGATTAGAGGGTAAAGCAGAAATAATCTGGCAGAAGGATTAAGTTACCTTCTAGAGGCCATCATCATCTTTTCTATTTCCATAAGTACATAGCGAGACATTTCAAATTCGCCATACTCTTCAAGACTTTTTTGCAGATATTCTACTGCAGTATTTATATCTCTGTTGTTTTCTAAAGCATTATTGCCTATCAAGAAATACGTTGCAGCTTTCAGAGGTACCAGTTGGTTTACTCCCGATACTGGACCTGGCATAGGTACAGTTGTTCTAGCCACTAGAGAATCTATTTCTATTTCTGCAAGTATGCTTTTACTTATGCTATCAAATAGTATTTGATCTCGGTTTTCATACGAGATAACTAATTTTTGGTATTCGTACTTGTAATCATTCGTTTCAATCTTCAGTGAATTTACAAATTGTTCAGCCTTATCAGTTTTTCCTATTTGTTGATACGCAAGAGCCATATTCTCTTTTAGCTTTACATCTGCTTTCCCCGCATTGAATACCTTTTCAGCATAGCGTAGACCAGCTTCGAAATTTCCAGAACTTATATATAATCTAGATAAAGAGTCTTGATACACAGTATTAGTAGAGTCTAGTAGTAAAAGTTGATTTAAAGCTACTTTTACGGTGCTTTGGTCACTATTAGCCAGTGACACTTCGTATAGAGCCTTTGCAGATTTCAGTTGAGTGTTACTTTCTGTACAAGCTCCTAAAAGGGTGACAGCAGAAAATAAAAGTAAATGTTTAGTAATGTTTTTCATGATGATTTACAAGAGGCGAAAATAGGATTATTTAGTTTATAGCAAGATTTATTCTATCTTTGGATCAAACCATTTTTATTCTTTGCCCCCTATGGTATTTATAAAAATTATAGCTTCTATACTATAGTGTTTATTAGCATTACCTGTGTTTTTACAATGTTCTGGATTTCAGATCAAAGTTGATAAAGAAAGTATATGTGCTCCAGGCATTCTTAGGTTCCAATTACTTTATCCAGTTGCGGATTCCTCTTATGAGCAGACAAGGAACGGGACTTACAAAGGAGCCCAATGTCAACAAGGTGCGTATATGTATACACTCACAGCTACCGGAATCAATAAGAAAAAATTTTATTTAAAAGGGTCGGTTACCCTACTAAGATGATCTTCCCATCAAGGAAGAGGGCAGTAATGGTTAGAAATGGGTCGTGAAAGAGTTTTGGCGACCTTTTTTTTTGAATAAATTTGTACCGAAATAAGAAATAAGGATGTTTGATAATTTATCATCACGTTTAGACCGTGCATTTAAGACCCTAAAAGGGCATTCTACACTCACGGAGCTAAATATAGCAGAAACCGTAAAAGAGATTCGCAGAGCATTAATAGATGCGGATGTGAGCTATAAAATAGCTAAAGACTTCACAGCCAGAGTAAAAGATAAGGCTATAGGGGAAAATGTGCTTACGAGTGTATCTCCTGGTCAGTTAATGACTAAGATAGTAAATGATGAGCTTAAGGACTTGTTAGGCGGGGAAACCAAGCCGCTAGAGCTCACCGGTAGCCCAAGCATTATTTTGATAGCTGGTTTACAAGGTTCTGGTAAAACTACCTTCTCTGGTAAGTTAGCTATGCACCTTAAGTCTAAAGGAAGAAATCCCTTATTAGTAGCTTGTGATGTGTATAGACCTGCTGCTATTAATCAAATAAAAGTACTAGGAGAACAAGTAGGAGTAAACGTATTTGCACAAGAAGAGGTGAAAAATCCTTTGCAGATAGCAAAAGAAGCTATAGCACACGCCAAAGCTAATTCTCATAATGTAGTAATTATAGATACTGCTGGTAGACTGAGTGTGGACGAAGCGATGATGGCAGAGATAGGTCAACTTAAATCAGAATTGAATCCAAACGAGATTCTTTTTGTAGTAGATTCTATGACTGGTCAAGATGCGGTAAATACGGCCAAGGCATTTAATGATAGACTAGATTTTGATGGTGTAGTACTTACCAAGTTAGACGGTGATACTAGAGGTGGAGCCGCTTTATCTATTAAAACAATAGTAAATAAGCCTATAAAATTTGTGAGTACAGGCGAAAAGATGGATGCATTAGATGTGTTCCATCCAGATCGAATGGCTAGCAGAATACTGGGTATGGGTGATATTGTTTCGTTCGTGGAGCGAGCACAAAGTACATTAGACCAAGAGGAGGCAGCTAGATTGCAGAAGAAAATGCGCAAAAATCAGTTTGATTTTGACGATTTTCTTAAGCAGCTCAATCAAATTAAGAAAATGGGTAACATCAAAGACTTAATGAGTATGATACCCGGAGTAGGTAAAGCAGTAAAAGATATAGATATAGACGACGATAGCTTTACAGGAATAGAAGCTATAATTCATAGTATGACACTTGCTGAGCGTCAAAACCCAGAGATGCTAGATGGTAGTCGTAAGCAGCGTATTGCAAAAGGAAGTGGAACATCTACTACAGAAGTAAACAAACTAGTAAAACAGTTTGATGAAATGCGTAAGATGATGAAGCAGATGAACAGTGGTAAGGGAATGGGTAAAGGAAAAATGCCATTTAGAAGATAGAGTGAAAGATCTAAGAAAAAACTATACCCAAGGCGAACTTCTAGAGAGTAGTTTGTCCGAAAGTCCCTTTGGACTATTCCATACTTGGTTTACTCAAGCGAGTGAAAGCGAGGCTATAAAAGAACCCAATGCTATGGTGCTGTCTACTCAAGATGGAGACCGAGTAGATTCTAGAATAGTATTACTTAAAGGATTGGAGGATTCTTCATTTCTATTTTATTCAAACTACGAAAGTCATAAGGGGAAGCAACTACTCGCAAATGATCATTGCACCTTACTTTTTCCGTGGGTACACCTAGAAAGGCAAATAATTATCCGTGGCAGAGCTACTAAACAAACAGAAGAAAAATCTGCAAAGTATTTTTCTAGTAGACCTAGAGCTAGTCAACTCGGTGCTTGGGCTTCTGAGCAGAGTGATCCTATAAACTCGAGAGAAGACTTGCAGAAACAGTTAGATGAAATCGGAACTAAATTTATGGATAGTGAGGTTACTAAGCCGTTGCACTGGGGAGGGTATGTAGTACATCCGTATGAAATTGAATTTTGGCAAGGCAGAGAAAGTAGGCTGCATGACAGGATTCTATATACCAAAATAAGAGACTCTTGGCAGACTCAACGTTTGCAACCATAAAATGGAGTGTCTCATATTTGTGTAAAAGCCAAGACAGCCCTAATAAAAGTTGCATAATAATGGTAGTTTTGTTTCATTCTCAGTAAAATCTAGGTGGGTACGGAACTCAATAACATAAAAGAAAAGATTAAGTCAAGATCAGGGTTAGCAACTTTTGCTATAGTGCCTGCGGTTCTTTGTGGTCTTGCTTTGCTCGGTTTTCAAACCTATAGCCTCATCACTGGAAAGTCTTTTAGCGATTTAGATTTTAATATTGGGAAGCTCTGGCAAACCTCAGCAAATAGTGTGCCTCAGAATGATGCGAACGTCCTTACTATTTTCGATAGAGTGACTGCTCCAGATTTAGCAGCGGATGACATAGACGCTAGCAACCTAGAAGATATTAAGTCATTAGTATTCTCTAACATTATCTCTAAACCAGCTCAACTGGCAAATACGGACAAGGTAGAGAAACAAGCAAAGTATGCTAATACATTTGATTTATTTGATCTCTCCATCATAGAGCGAGTAGACATGTCTCCAGTGGTGCAGAGTAAGCAATTGCTAAAATATCTGAATAGACTAGATAAGGAGTACTTGATAAACCCTAATATGGTTCCCAAGCAGGGTAAGTGGTATATCGGTGTAAGTTTTGCACCCACACTCAATTATCGTACGTTTAGTTACGATCCTGCCTATGTAAATGGAGTAGCTGTAGACGGTAACTATAGATATACATTTGGATTGACGGAAGACTCTAGAAATAAAACAGATAAGGCTATCACATCTTACTCCTTCGGATTTGATATTGGCAGAAGAATGAATTCTAAAATTACCATATTTACCGGCTTGCACTTCGCTCACTACGGAGAGCAAATTCAAGTAAGACCTGTAGATACAGAGAACCCTAATTATGGAAATGCATCCTTTATGGGGAATAAACCTATGTATGAATTGTATTCTTCAGAAAATTCCAATGGTAATATTCCATTTACAAATAAGTATTCTTACATAGAAATACCTTTGGGTGTGAGCATTGATGTTGCTAAATTTAATAAATCTAAATTTTCCTTTGACGCAGGTGTAAATTTTAAAAAGTTGGGTAAGTTTAATGCGTTAGCTTTTGATTTTAATACGGATTACTACTACTGGTGCAATAGTGACAAAGAAATATTTAATACCTACGGAGTTGGTACTATCACTGGGGTCACACTATCTCAGTACTTTGGTGAGAGGTTGGAACTTTTTGTAAATCCAACTTTTAAGTACAATATCACTTCCACTTTCAAAAGACCATATGCTGTAGATCAGAATCAGTATTCTACAGGTCTTCGCCTAGGATTCAAACAACAAATATTTTAAGGAGTACATACTACAACTAAGTAGCCGAAATCTACTACTTTTGCTCGCAATGAAACGAGTATTTATAGTATCAGCTGTGCGTACCCCTATGGGTAGCTTCAATGGGAAGTTAAGCGGTATATCAGCACCTAATCTAGGAGCGATAGCCATTAAAGGGGCATTAGCTAAAGCAGGAGTAAAACCTACGGATATAGACGAAGTATATTTTGGTAATGTATTACAAGCAGGTTTGGGCCAAGCTCCAGCCAGGCAAGCAGCAATATTTGCTGGATTGCCAAATACTACACCTTGTACTACTGTAAATAAGGTCTGTGCTAGTGGTATGAAATCTGTAGCTCTAGGTGCATCTAGTATTATGCTAGGGAATAATGATATGGTAGTGACAGGCGGAATGGAAAACATGAGCCAAGTGCCTCATTACCTTCCAGGTAGCAGAGGAGGATATAAATATGGTAACTTTACTGCTATAGATGGTTTAGCTCATGACGGCCTTAGAGATGTATATAATGAGTATATGATGGGTAGTGCAGCAGATAACACTGCAAAAGTGCACGGTATCACTAGAGAGCAGCAAGATGAGTTTGCTGTAAATTCCTATAAAACAGCTGCAGCTTCTGTTGCTTCTGGTAAGTTTAAAGATGAAATAGTAGCTGTGCCTATACCTCAGCGTAAAGGAGATCCTATACTAATGGATGAAGACGAGGAATACAAGAACGTTATGTTCGAAAAAATTTCAGGTCTAAGACCCGTTTTTGAAAAAGATGGAACTGTAACTGCTGCAAATGCAAGTACCATAAATGATGGTGCTGCGTGTATTATACTAGCAAGTGAAGATAAAGTAAAGGAACTAGGGCTTACTCCTATAGCAGAAGTTGTATCCTTTGCAGATGCTGCACACGAGCCAGAGTTTTTTACTACAGCACCTGCCAAGGCTATGCCTATAGCTCTGGAAAGAGCTGGTTGTACTATTGCAGATGTAGATGCATTCGAACTTAATGAGGCATTTTCTGTAGTAGCCTTGGTTAATAATAAACTACTAGGTTTAGATGCGAGCAAGGTTAATATAAATGGGGGAGCAGTAGCACTGGGACATCCATTAGGTGCATCTGGGGCTAGAATACTAGTCACTCTTATCCATGTACTAAAGCAAAATGGAGGCAAGATAGGAGCTGCTGCTATATGCAACGGTGGCGGTGGTGCTAGTGCCATGGTTATTAAAAATATCTAGGATTTCAATATCCATTTATTCATAAGGCACTAAAATTGATATTTATTAAGTTATAGAAAGTATGAGAGAATTCATAGTTATCACCTTATCATTTTTGTGCCTTATTACTTTTGGGCAAAGGGCTAAAGTAAAACCGGGCGACTCTACCTACATAGACTCTATTCGTAACTATGAGTACCAACTCGAAGGACTCAGTTACAATATCATAAACTCGAAGGATAAAGTAGAGCGAATCACTAGCTGCTATTACTATATTCAGACGCTTAAAGAAGCACTAAAAATCCCAAATTCATTTGATTATGATTTTAATACAATTAAAACGGTATCTACCATAAGGTCTGAAGATGATAAATTTAGACTCTTCACATGGAACCTACTTTTAGATAGCGGTAAATATATGTACTTCGGTGCTATTCAGATGAATAACTCAGATAGCTTAGAGCTTTATGGACTGTATGATAGTTCTGAATTTAATAGAGATATTCCCTACGGACAGTTTGATAATAGACACTGGATGGGATCCTTATGTTATCAGATGCATCACTACAGGTGGAAAAAGAAAGACTACTATATCACCTTTGGGTGGGATGGACAGGACAGCAAGTCTAATAGAAAAATCATTGATGTGCTTTGGTTTGATGAGAATGGAAAACCTCAGTTTGGTGAAGAAATTTTTGATTTTGAAGGAGATTTACAGTCACGGTTAGTTTTTGAGTTTAATGATAGAGCAGCCATGACGTGCAGGTATGACAAAACCGAACAGGCCATAGTATATGCTAGTCTAGTACCTATGAGTCCCAGTCTGAAGGGCAGATATGAATACTATATACCAGATGGTACTTATGACTATATGCGTTTTGAAAAAGGCATTTGGCGTAAATATGAATTGGTTTTTGAACAAAGAGGAAAGAAACACGGTGGTGACTTTAGGAAGTTGTAGTAGATGAGAGCACTTATATCCCCTTGCAGGATGACGCTTCATATAATCACAGAACTTAGTCCTCAATTGTAGTTCTTATCCAAGATTAAAAAATGTGATTGTTTATCACGATATTACGTATAATGAATAACTAGTATAATAGGAAATGGGGGGTAGTGATTAGTAACTTACTAAGTGTGCTATACTATTTTTTTAAAAATGTAACCAATGAGCCTTCATTCCTTCACCAGTATGATACTCTAGTGTAGGCATAGGAAACTTTATAGCGTTTGCCATAATAAGAAGTGTACGGACTCCTTTTCGTTTTGTCTTTATACGTGTAAGATCTATATTTGGAGATAGGTAGAACTGCCTTTCTCTAGGAAACCTGTCAGTAAAATCAAATATGTTTCCATTCCTTTCAAAAGTATTATCATCTCCGCCTACCATACCGTCTGCACCGTATCCAGCAGCTATGTTTAGCCATTTTGGCCATTTGCTATCTTCTTTCAGGAATGAGTTTATATTAGCACTCAGCCAGTAAGTCTGCCCATTATAATCTTTGAGCATACGCTCCGCAAGGCTACTTCCTAGAGCATTAGGTCTTACCTGAGCATAAGGAGAAGCGGAGTAGGAGTATTTCATCCAGATACGCTGCTCGTCCCAAGCTAGACTCTGTGAGATAGCTAAACCTGCTCCAAAGGTATTAGCAGCTACATCTCCCATACTGGCTCCCCAACCTTTAGAGAACCCGTCCAAGACTTCTACACTTGTCTGAATGAGAAATCCATATGACCCGCCAATTAGCGAGTATTGTTTCTTATTGTATCCAGCCCACTTCATCATTTCTATGCCTGCTACACCTTCGTAGTAGCAGGAGAATGCGTGACCTACTTTGTCCATCTGTTGCCAGTCTTTGTTGTCATTAAAGAAGTGAAATTTCTCTAATGGGTAGTCTTTGTACCAAAGGGCATATAGACCAGTCATAGTAGCAGAGTATGCTATTGCATTTCCTCCTATGACTACTTTTTTACGAAGTTTATAATTTACCTGTGCACTACCTTGTGCTTGGCACAAAATGGCAGAGCACACTAGGAGCCAAGCGAATAGATGTCTATGCCAATATGGTAGCCTTAGTTGCATCTAGTATAGCTATGGTGTCTTCTGCTGTTGCTGCTTGAGCATATACACGAAGCAATGGTTCTGTACCACTAGGACGTATCATGACCCAGCTATCATCACTGAGTACGAACTTGTATCCGTCTATGGTTTCTGTACCGCTTACGTCGTACGCACCGAAACTCTTATATTCAGCTACTTTACATTTTTCTATGATAGATAGTTTTTGTTCTTCAGGCATACGCAGATCATATCTATCCATAGCAAATGAGCCAATCATATCATAAATCTCTTGTATTAACTCATCCAAACTTTTACCTGTCTTAGCCATATACTCCCATATGATTAGTCCCATCCAGATACCATCACGCTCAGGAATGTGTGTACTTACGGCTATTCCACCACTTTCTTCACCACCCAGTAGGCTTTGGTTTTCTATCATCTCCTTGCAGATGTATTTGAACCCAATCTTGGTTACGTGATTTTCTATACCATAGTGATCACATAGGTTTTTAATTTTAGAAGTACAGCTAAAGCTAGTATATACATTTCCTTTTACTCCTTTATGCTCAACAAGGTAGCGTATGAGTAATAGTATAATGTGGTGCGAGTCTACAAATTCTCCTTTTGCATTAAATAATCCTATTCTATCTGCATCTCCGTCTGTAGCTAGTCCACAAGCTATGTCACTGTTTTTTATAAGCTCTGAAAATGGTTTAAGGTTTCGAGCTATAGGCTCTGGAGCCTGCCCCATAAAACTAGGATTGTAGTCTGCGTGTAGTAATGTAGCCTCAGGAAACAGTCTGCGTACTACATTCATACCTGAACCATACATAGCGTCATAGCCCAGTTTTATGCCACTGTTTCGTATTCCCTCTATATCGAAATTGGCTTCTATGTGATCTATATATTCTTGCTCCATATCTATAATGTGTACAAGCTTATTTTCACGTAATTTGGCCATTGATATAATGTCTATGGCATATGTATCCGGTATTAGAGCTTCTAAGGCATCTATCTCTTCCTGTATGGCTGGTCCTCCATAATGTGCCTTTATTTTATAGCCATTATACGACGGTGGATTGTGACTAGCGGTAATAACGATACCTGCAAAAGCCTTATGTTTTAGTGTACTAAGTGATACCATAGGCGTACTCACAAAGCTATCGGTAGTATATACCGTGATTCCTTCTTGTACCAATACAGAAATAGTAGTCTCAGTAAATAGTTGACCACCAAATCTGCAGTCGTATCCTATGACCGCACTATGATTATCTGATGTGTTTTTTATCCATTGAGCAGTAGCATAAGCTACTCTAGCTACGTTAGCTGTAGTATATTCTTTAGCAATAATGGCTCTCCAGCCATCTGTTCCAAATTTAATTTTATTCATTTTTTATTTTTTATTTCTTATTTAATGTGGTTCCAGTCTTTGGTTAGCAGTTTTTTATAGTACGTCTCAGACTGTTGAGGCAGAATTTCTTGATCGTTAATTTTTTCTAGTAAAAAGCTAAACCTTTTTTCACTTAGGTATTCTTCTAAGCCCTGAAAATTAATTTTAATTCCAAGTTCTTCTACTTGTTTTTTTGTTAATATGATTTCGTGTTTATCTATAAAGAGCTTCATATTGATTAATTCCTGAAATGGGATGTCTTTATAAAGACTCCATTTTTCCTCAAAGCTTATGTTATCTATCTTCCA
>Ga0206130_10002131_pt1 | contig 27929 bp, 29 predicted proteins | sample Helgoland_Spring_9_FD_148637 | JGI IMG/M metagenome (GOLD analysis project Ga0206130, IMG submission 148637) | Pelagic subsurface seawater microbial communities from Kabeltonne, Helgoland, North Sea - Helgoland_Spring_Bloom_20160512_1 | ecosystem: Environmental > Aquatic > Marine > Epipelagic ...
TGCCTTTGGATTACGTAAATCCAATGAAACAATCATATTGTTATCATTGGGGTCATTATGGACCACACTTTTGCGAAGTTTTTTATAGGAAGCTTGAGAAGCTTCAAATAAATCTTGAAAGTAGCTAAGCACCTCTTTTTTTTGCTCGTCAAATAAGTGCAGATACTCTTTTGTCCAGAGACCTTGAGCAATATCCCATTCAAAATAGTAATGCGCCTCGGGATGGTCAAAATTTTCAAGTGTCTTAGTTAAGATACCACATTGTTCTCCCAGGCTCTGGCGAAAATTTGCTAATTGTGGATTTACAGCACTCCAAACCCTACCTGAAACCCAGGTGAGCATTCTTACATAGCGTTTGTTTCCGTGGTCGTCAATAATCTCAGAAATCGCCTCATCATTTTGATCAAATAGGACCCTGGGAGCTATAATTTTTTCATCAGATTGATGGATATATTGTAATAATTTCTGTTGATAATCTAGATACTTTTTATTTTCATTGGGTCGAGATATTTTTAAGACAAATCGTTCTTCTTTTTTTGTTTTTATCTTAAAATTAAAATCGACATAGCCTGGTAAAGGACTTACTGTGCCTTTAATTCCATATACTTCTAAAAGAATTTTTTCGGCTTGATCTAGACTTATTTTAATACGATTATAATCCATTTGTTGGATGTGATTAGATCTAATATAAGATAATACGAGTAACGTATAGTTTTTTACTTATGTACTCATTTCTGTAAAATAATGATAAAATTGAGGGATGGTTTCGATTCCTTTTAGGTAATTCCAAATTCCAAAATGTTCATTTGGGGAGTGAATGGCATCACTATCCAATCCAAAGCCCATTAAAATGGTTTTACTTTTCAACTCTTTTTCAAACAAAGCAACAATAGGAATAGATCCACCGCTTCGTTGTGGGATTGGAGTTTTTCCAAAAGTTGCCTCATAAGCTTTTTCTGCGGCTTTATATCCCAAACAATCGATTGGTGTTACATAGGCTTGACCACCGTGGTGTGGGGTTACTTTTACAGAAACTGACTTTGGCGCTATACGTTCAAAATGATTTTTAAATAATTCGGTAATAGTTTCCCAATTTTGATTTGGGACCAATCGCATCGATATTTTAGCATATGCCTTGCTGGCTATTACGGTTTTTGCACCCTCACCAATATAACCGCCCCATATACCATTCACATCTAGCGTAGGTCTTATTGAATTACGTTCGTTGGTGGTATATCCTTTTTCTCCATGAACATCATCAATGTCAAGCGCTTTTTTATAAGCTTCCAAGCTAAATGGGGCCTCTCCCATTTTAGCGCGCTCTTCAACAGTTAATTCGTCCACTTGATCATAAAAACCAGGAATGGTTATATGATTATTTTCATCGTGTAAGGAGGCGATCATTTGGGTTAGAATATTGATGGGGTTGGCAACTGCACCACCATACAAACCACTATGTAAATCTCTATTAGGCCCTGTAACTTCTACCTCAACATAACTCAATCCTCTTAAACCTGTCGTAATGGAAGGGACGTCAGGGGCAATCATACCGGTATCACTAATTAAGATAATATCATTTTCAAGTTTTTTTTGGTTTCTTTCAACAAACCATCCTAAACTTTCACTTCCAATTTCTTCTTCTCCTTCAATCATAAATTTTACATTACAAGGCAACTGCCCAGTAGAGGTCATATATTCTAAGGCTTTAACGTGCATGTACATTTGACCTTTATCATCGCAAGATCCTCTTGCAAAAATAGCTCCTTCAGGGTGTAAATCAGTTTTTTTAATAACAGGCTCAAAAGGAGGACTGTCCCAAAGATTAATTGGGTCTGGCGGTTGCACATCATAATGGCCATATACCAATACAGTTGGTAAATTAGGGTCGATTATTTTTTCACCATAAACAATAGGGTAGCCGGGAGTTTCACAAATTTCTACTTGATTACATCCTGCTTTTTGGAGGCTGTTTTTAACGGCGTCAGCAGTATGAATAACAGCTGTTTTATAGGTAGAATCCGCACTAATCGAGGGTATTTTAAGTAAGTCAATTAACTCGTCAATAAAACGTTGTTTGTTTTCTAAAATATAGGATTTTGCACTTTTCATTTAATCGGTTTTTGAAGGACCGCTAAGGTAATAAAAAGCTGTATTTTTATAAGCGAGTTTCTTTGTAAATTATAAATCTTGTTTATATTTGCAATCCCTTTGCGGGCGTGATGGAATTGGTAGACATGCTAGACTTAGGATCTAGTGCTTCACGGCGTGGGAGTTCGAGTCTCCCCGCCCGCACCAAAAAAGCTTCTCAATAAATCGAGAAGCTTTTTTTTGTCTGTTTTCTTGATTTTAACTTCAAAGAATAAGTGTTCAGATTGGCTTATTCTCAGAAAACCTTTTTTAAATTTGTTTTTTAATAAAAACAGATGATACCACTTGAAAATTATATTGATCATACGCTACTTAAACCTTCAGCAACAACAGAAAATATTATTCAATTATGCAAGGAGGCAAAAAAATATAACTTTTTTGCTGTTTGCGTCAATGAATCTTTTGTAGGACTGGCCAAAAGAGAACTCGCTAATTCGAACATAAAAATTGTAGCAGTTGTAGGATTTCCTTTAGGTGCAACGTCTCCATCAATTAAAGTTTTAGAAACAAAAACATGTATTAATAACGGTGCAGACGAAATTGATATGGTCATAAATGTAGGAATGTTAAAATCAAAAGATTTTAAATACGTAGAAAACGAAATATTAGCTGTTAAAAATGAAGTAGGAAATAGGGTTTTAAAAGTAATTATTGAAACCTGTTATTTAACGAACGAAGAAAAAAAAACAGCTTGTAAATTAGCGATGAACGCAGGAGCTGATTTTGTTAAAACATCCACAGGTTTTGGCTCAAATGGCGCAACTACAAAAGATATTTTATTAATGAAAGAGGTGGTGAATGAACAATTAAAGATTAAAGCCTCAGGTGGAATAAGCGATAAAGAAACCGCTTTAAATTTTATTTCAATGGGAGTTAGTAGAATTGGTACTTCTTCAGGGATTAAAATAGTAACCTAACATAAATTATAATGTCAAAGGAATAAAAAAATCCATTCACTTTTAATGAATGGATTTTTTTAAAATTACTTATTTTAATAGTTTATTTAATGTTTATTAAAGGATGCTTTTCTTTTTTCTAGTTGCTTAGCAAGGTCTTTTATTGAATTTTTTGCAGCTAGCTCAAAATTTGTTTCATTTGAGGAAGCAAATATTTTTGGGCCTGGCAAGCTCAATTCGATTTCACAAATATGTCCTTCGCCCTTAGGGTCATTTTCCGATTTAAAAAAAACATTGGCATTAATTACCCAATCAAAATTGGTTTCTAATTTAGCTAATTTCTTTTTTACGTATTCGGTCATGGTATCACTCGAGAGCATTTTAACGTATTGAATATTTACTGTCATCGTATTTTAATTATGGATTAGTTACTCAAAGCTAACAATTTTATTAGATAAATTTATGATTTTAGATATAAATAACAGAGCTTTAACTAAGTTTAACTCCGTTAAATTGAACTTCAATTAATAAATTTTAAAAACTTATTTTTACAATTTAAATTTAAAATAATTTTGAAATCAAAAACACTACCCAATCTATAAGTCAGATGTCATAATAATTGGTGGAGGAGCTGCAGGCTTTTTTTCTGCAATTAACATAGCTGAAAATAATCCTGGTTTAAAAATTACAATTCTTGAACGAGGTGGCGAGGTATTAACCAAGGTTCGAATCTCTGGCGGTGGTCGTTGTAATGTAACTCATGCAGAATTTATTCCAAATCAACTCAGTTTAAATTATCCAAGAGGTGAAAAAGAATTACTAGGGCCTTTTCATACCTTTATGACAGGCGATACCATGCAGTGGTTTGAAAAAAAAGGAATACCTCTCAAGATAGAAGAAGATGGAAGAATCTTTCCCGAAAGTAATTCTTCTCAAACCATTATCAATTGTTTTATAAAGGAAGCAGAAAGACTGCATGTTGAAGTTTTAAAACAACATCCGGTTAAGCTTATTAAAATTGAAAAAAACAATTGGTTGGTTTCAACGGAAAATAAAACATTTGTTTCTAAAAAAATATTGGTTACAACTGGAAGTAATCCTAAAATATGGAATCTTTTAAAGACTTTAGGACATTCTATTATTCCTCCAGTTCCCTCGCTATTTACCTTTAATATCAATGATATTCGTATTAAAGAATTACCGGGAATTTCTACTATGGCAGCGGTAAGTGTATTGTTAAAAGACGGAACCACTAAATTAAAATCTGAAGGGCCATTATTAATTACTCACTGGGGACTTAGTGGCCCAGCTATTTTAAAATTATCTGCTTGGGGAGCGGTCGATTTGTTTGACATGAATTATCAATTTAGAATAAAAGTGAATTGGTTAAAACCCGAGACTAAAGAATCCGTTTTTGAAAGATTAAAAGAATTGAAATATAAGTATGTTAAAAAATCTTTACATAAAAATCCTCAATTAGAATTACCAAAAAGGCTATGGCAGAATTTATTGCTGGCTTCAAATATTCATGAAAATCAAAAATGGGCAGAGACTAACCACCATCAATTATTAGAACTAGCTTCTCAACTAACACAAACAATTTTTCACGTTCAAGGTAAAAGTACTTTTAAGGAAGAATTTGTAACTGCTGGTGGAATCGATTTAAAAGAAATAAATTTTAAGCGATATGAAAGTAAGATTCATAAAGGATTATTTTTTGCCGGAGAAGTACTAAATATAGATGCTGTCACAGGGGGATTTAATTTTCAGAATGCCTGGACAGGAGGATTTATAGCAGCAAAAGCAATTGCAACCAACGACTAAAATTACAGATTTAGCTTTTAAGAACTAAGAAAACATTTATCTTTGAACTCATATTAAATAGTTTATGATTGAATCTGATTTTTTACCAAAAGATTATAGCGATTTGCCATCCAACGGGAATGTAACCTGGGAGTCTCCGAGTAATATTGCACTTATAAAATATTGGGGAAAATATGGGGACCAATTACCTGCCAATAGTTCCTTAAGTTTTACACTAAGTAATTGTAAAACTAAAACAGCTTTAAAATATCAATTAAAAAAAGAAGCCTCAAAAAGTATTGATTTTGAAATTTTACTTGATGGTAAATCTGCACCTGATTTCAAACCTAAAGTGGAGTTGTTTTTTAAAAGAGTGGAACCTTATTTGCCATTTTTAAAAAGTTTTTATTTTGAAATAAATACAACGAATACATTTCCACATAGTAGTGGTATTGCCTCCTCTGCAAGTGGAATGAGTGCGCTAGCTTGTTGTTTAATAGATCTCGAAAAAAAAATAAGTACTAAAGGAACCCCAGATGAATATTGGACTCAAAAGAGTTCCTTTATTGCTAGGTTAGGTTCAGGATCAGCATGTAGAAGCTTGGAGGGGAATATAGTTGTGTGGGGTGATCACTCAAAAATTGAAAACAGCTCCAATTTGTTTGGCGTTAAATACGAAGGTGAAGTTCATGAAAACTTTAAGAACTACCAGGATACCATATTGTTGGTTGATAAAGGTGAAAAGCAAGTGAGTAGTTCAGTTGGACATAATTTAATGCATCAGCATCCATTTGCCACGAAGAGATTTGAACAAGCTGATGAAAACCTAACCCGAATATTGCCGGTCTTAAAAAGCGGCAACCTACCAGAATTTATAAAAATAGTTGAAAGTGAAGCCTTAACGCTTCATGCCATGATGATGACTTCGATGCCTTATTTTATTTTGATGAAACCAAATACCTTAGAAATTATTAATAAAATCTGGGAATACAGAAGGAAACTAAATTCCAATGTATGTTTTACTTTAGATGCCGGTGCTAATTTACATCTTTTATACCCTGAAAATGAAAAAGATCTTATTTTGGAGTTTATAAAAAATGAGTTAGTTGCTTATTGTCAAAATGGGCAGTATATTTGTGACCAAGTTGGAATTGGAGCAAAAAAAATGTAACTTTAACCAACCAAAAAAAATTAAATGTACGGACCGTTGTTTTATTCAAAAATATTACTCTTTGGAGAGTACGGGATTATCAAAGACTCGAAGGGTTTATCGATTCCTTATAATTTTTACAACGGTGCTCTAAAAATTGATGAGTCTCGTGCCAAAGCTCACCAAGAATCCAATCAAAATTTAGAGCGTTTTTCTTCTTATCTAGAAAATTTACAAACAGACCATGCTAAGTTGGTTTTTTTTGATATTACTAAGTTAAAAAAGGATATTGAAAAAGGGTTGTATTTTGACTCTAGTATCCCTCAAGGATATGGGGTTGGAAGTAGCGGAGCTCTTGTAGCTGCTATTTATGATAAATATGCTTCCGATAAAATTACGGTTTTAGAAAATTTAACGCGAGAAAAGTTGTTAAAATTAAAAACTATTTTCTCAAGGATGGAGTCTTTTTTTCATGGGAAATCCTCAGGGTTAGATCCGCTAAATAGTTATTTAAGCTTACCGATTTTAATCAACTCAAAAGATCATATCGAGCCTGCAGGAATTCCATCACAATTAAAAGATGGGAAAGGGGCGATATTTTTATTGGATAGCGGAAAAACTGGTGAAACCGCACCGATGGTTCAGCTTTTTATGGAAAAGATGAAGGAAGCAGGATTTCGTAAAATGGTAAAAAATCAATTTGTAAAACATACCGATGCTTGTGTTTCGGATTTTTTACAGGGAAATATTAATTCTTTATTTAGTAATGTAAAAAAGCTATCTAAGGTTGTGTTGGACAACTTTAAACCAATGATTCCTAATGAGTTTCATACCTTGTGGAAAAAAGGAATAGAAACCAATGCTTATTACCTCAAGCTTTGTGGATCTGGTGGAGGTGGTTATATGTTGGGTTTTACCGAAGATGTAGATGAAGCCAAAAAAGCACTTAAAGATTATAAATTAGAAGTAGTTTATAGTTTCTAATCTCCTTTTTTTATGTTTAGCAGAAAGCAAAAATACTTTTTATTTAAGTTATTTAGCTTGTTTTCAGTTGTGAGAGGTTACAATATATTAATCATCATAATTGCACAATATCTTACCTCTATTTACATTCTAGCTCCTCAACTTCCCATCAAAGGAATTCTTTTTGATATAAACTTATTTATGATCGTAGTAGCCTCTGCAACCGCAATTGCTTCTGGATATATCATTAATAATTTTTATGATAGCGAAAAGGACTTAATTAATCGTCCTACTAAATCAATGTTAGATAGGCTAGTAGGTCAGCGAAAAAAACTTAATTTTTATCTTGTATTGAACTTTTTATCGTTGGTAGCTGCGCTTTTTGTTTCGTATAAAGCAGCACTATTTTTCTTTTTATTTATTTTTGGAATTTGGTTGTATTCTCATAAACTCAAAAAATATCCTTTTATAGGAAATTTGGTTGCAGCCATTCTTGCTGTCGTCCCTCTTTTTGCTGTTTTTGTATACTACAAAAATTTCGACTTGGTTATTTTTGTCCATGCTACTTTTTTATTCATTATCATATCGATGCGAGAATTGGTTAAAGATTTAGAAAATCTTAAAGGAGATCTTTTACAAAACTACCACACAATACCTGTTATTTATGGAAGTTTGGCTTCCAAAAAAATACTAACTTTTTTAAGTCTTCTGGCGTTGCTACCTACTTATTTGCTCATAGTTAAATTTGATATTGGTGCTATGGATTTTTATTTTTTAGGGAGTATAATAGCCCTTCTGATATTTGTTATTTTATTATGGAAATCAAACAAAAAACTACATTATTTGGTATTGCATAATATTCTAAAATTTATCGTCGTTATTGGAGTATTTTGTATTTTTTTAATCAATGCAAATAGGATTTCATTTTAATTTTTTAGTATTTTTATTTAATTAAAAATGATCATCGATAATTTATCATTTAGTATAGCTGAACCGCAGGTAAGTAAAATTGAAATTTAAAAAATGAAACACATAACTATTTTACTTGTACTTATAGGGACCTTTTTCCCGATTTTAGCCCAACAAACCATCAATGGATCTGTCATTCATAATGGGATTCAGCGAGATTATATACTATATATTCCGGAGATTTACGATGGCAGTTCAGATTTCCCCTTAGTTCTAAATTTTCATGGATTTGGGAGTAATGCAAACGAACAAATGTTTTATGGCGATTTTCGCGATATAGCTGATACAGAAGGATTTCTTTTGGTTCATCCTCAAGGAACTATATTAAATGGATTTCAATATTGGAATGTAGGATCTCCAGGGAGTAGTGGAAGTACAATAGATGATGTTGGTTTTACCGAAGCATTAATTGATGAATTAGCAAATTTATATACCATAAATTTAGACAGAGTATATGCAACAGGAATGTCTAATGGTGGATTTATGAGTTTTTTATTGGCTTGTCAATTAAGTGAAAAAATCGCAGCTATTGCATCTGTAACAGGCTCCATGACCCTTGACACCTATGCTAATTGTAGCGCTCAACACCCGACACCAGTTTTGCAAATTCATGGCACAAATGATAGTGTTGTTCCTTATGATGGAAATATTACTTGGACACTATCCATCGTTGATGTTATTTCGAATTGGGTTAATTATAATATTTGCGAAATAAATCCAATAATTACGACTTTTCCAGATTTAGATCCTTCAGATGGAAGCACCGTCGAACATATTGTCTATACAGGTGGGGTTAATGGCGTAACTACAGAGCACATGAAAGTTCTAGGAGGTGGTCATACTTGGCCAGGTTCAGCTATTAATTTACCAGGAACAAACCAAGATATTAATGCCTCAAATGAAATTTGGGAGTTCTTTTCAAGATTTGATATAAATGGGTCATTATCTGTCAATGAATTTGAAAATGGACAAGTGACTATTTATCCAAATCCAACCAGTTCAAAAATTAATTTGTCATTGAGTTTTTCTGAGGAATTGAATTATGAGTTGTTTTCTTCTATAGGAAAGCAATTGATGAATGGGACAATTAAATCAAGTTATCAGGAGATTAATTTATCACATTTAAAGCCCAATATTTACTTCTTGAAAATAGGTAATCAGGTGTTTAAAATTTTGAAGTATGAAAAATAATCATTTATTAAAAGTTGCATTAGCTCAAATAAGTCCTGTTTGGTTTAAAAAAGAGGCGACTCTTCTAAAAATAAAAAATAGTATTTCTGAGGCTGCAAAAAACCATGCAGAGCTTATAATTTTTGGAGAAGGATTATTGCCTGGGTATCCCTTTTGGTTAGCCCTTACTAACGGAGCTGCTTGGAATACAAAAATGAACAAAGAGCTACATGCACATTATATAAATAACTCAGTCACTATAGAAAATGGTGATTTAAACGAACTATGTGCTTTAGCTAAAAAACATCAGATTGCAATTTATTTAGGCATTATTGAATGCCCTAAAGATAGAGGGGGGCATAGTCTTTATGCTTCGTTGGTCTATATTAATTCGCTTGGTTCGATTCAATCGGTGCATCGTAAATTACAACCTACCTATGATGAAAGACTCACTTGGTCTCCTGGAGATGGTCATGGATTAAAAGTACATCCCCTAAAAAAATTCACTGTCGGGGGCTTAAATTGTTGGGAAAATTGGATGCCCCTTCCAAGAGCTTCGCTATATGCTCAAGGAGAAGATTTACATATCGCAGTTTGGCCGGGAAGCGACCACAATACCAAAGACATTACCCGTTTTATTGCTAAGGAGTCAAGAAGTTTTGTAATTTCAGTTTCTTCGTTAATGACCAAGGAAGATTTTCCTAGTGACACTCATTATTTTAAGGAAATAGTGGCAAATTCTCCTGACATTTTAGCCAATGGAGGTAGCTGTATTGCTGGGCCAAATGGAGAATGGTTGGTAGCTCCAGTTCTTTTAAAAGAGGGAAATATATACCATACCTTAGATTTTAATAGGGTCCTTGAGGAACGTCAAAATTTTGATCCTGCAGGTCATTATTCTCGCCCTGATGTCACCAAATTAATAGTTAACAGGGAACGACAATCCACCACAGATTTTAAAGATTAACTACTTTTTGTTTCGTCTTGGGATTTCTTTTTTAGATGCTTTAAACCCACAGACATTCCCTATCTTTGCAAAAATTAAAAAAAGCTGCCTAGGTAGTTAATATATTTATATGGCTAAACAACAAGACAATAAACGTAAAGGGAAATCATTTGATAAAGTTAAAAAATCAAAGTCTTTCAATAAAGCTGGGCGTGCATCTAATTCAAAACCGAACTCATCAAAAAAACCTTCTACCACTGCAGACGGAATTCGATTAAACAAATACATTGCGAATTCAGGGATTTGTTCTAGAAGAGAGGCCGACATGTATATTCAAGTAGGAAGTGTTTCGGTGAACGGTTCTATTGTTAACGAAATGGGTTTTAAAGTAAAACCTAATGACGAAGTAAAGTTTGATGGTAGAAGAATCAGTCCAGAACCCAAAAGATATGTATTGTTAAATAAGCCAAAAGGCTTTGCAACCACAACGAGTGAGAGTAAAGGAAATACGGTGATGGATTTAGTTGCTAATGCATCAAACATTCCGTTGCATCCTATTGGTCGATTGGGCAGAAATGCAACTGGCTTATTGCTGTTTACCAATGATGACGAGTTCATGCAAAAATTTACACGTCATGGCATTTCTCGTTTGTTTCATATTGAATTGGATAAAAATTTAAAAGCAGAAGATCTCCAAAGTATAAAAGAGGGGCTTAAAATCAATGGTAAAACTATTGAAGTAGAAGAGGTAAGTTGGGTAAATAACGCCCCAAAAAAAGAGGTGGGTTTAAAAATTAAACACATAGGGAATAGTATAATTAGAACTATTTTTGATCATTTAAAATACAATGTAGTAAAAGTAGATTGTGTTACAATAGGACCGCTCACTAAAAAAGATTTACCCAGAGGACGCTGGAGGCATTTAAATGAGCAAGAAATGAATAACTTTAGTATGCTATAGCATCTAAAAGCTTTATAACCCTCATAAGGGCCAATATACAATGAGTAACGATTGTATGATAAAAAAGATCAAAAATGGGATGACTAAATACCCCATAATATCTCTAGCTTGGAGTTTTACACCTATTCCCATAATAGGCAACACAATTAATAGATAAAAAGGTTGTAACATATTACTTAAACTTTCTCCGTACGCTGTAGATAAGGATGCTCGAGCTATCATTGCTGTAATTTTTTCTTGGGGTAAGCCAGTGCCAATTTCTGTAATCGCATTTATTAAACTGGGACCTATTACGGCAAATTCTCCACCTGCAGATGGGATGGCAAAGTTGACAATTCCGCCTATCAAATAGGCAAAAAACGGATAGGTCTCTAGTGTTGCCATGGACGCCATCATTTCTCCCAATCGATCCCCTAAGCCTGTATAAAGCATAATTCCCATAATTCCTGCATAAAAAGGATACTGAAATAAAATCCCTGATATATTACTACTTGACCTTTTCATAGAAATTACATACCTAGCGGGTGTTTTATGAAGTAACATTCCTATCATTAAGAAAGTGAAAATCATAATATTGAAATTTAGGTCCAGTCCTTTCGTGCTAAAATGAAAAATTATATAGGAAAGTCCCATTAAAACTGTGATCATTTGTAGAATGACACTATTGTTTAAAGAGTCTGAAAGCGCTCTATAAGGTAAATTTAAACGAGCAGCTTCTTCTTTGATAGTTTGGTTATTTTGGCTTTCATTTGAAACTAGTAAATCTTTTAATTCTTTATTTTCTGAAGATTTTGGACGCAATAAAAACATAACAAAAGGGGCCACAATAACCAATAAAAAAATCATCACAATATTTAATGAAGATTGTAAGGTAAACGATGTAGGAATAATATCGCTAAGGATACCGTTTTCAATTAAAAAATTATTTTCAGAATTTAAAAGTAAGGGAATGGAACTAGAGAGCCCTAAAACCCAGCTGTTGAACGAAAAATAGACACAGGCAATTAAAAAAGGGTAATTGATTCCTTTTACTCGTAAAGCCAACTCTCTAGCTAATACACTGGTAATTACCAGCCAACCAAAGCTTACAAGAGAAAGAATCATTCCGATAAAAACCACGAAGAAATAAACCTGAGCGGGAGTCTTTATGTATCTCGAAAGTGAATCAATTCCATTTTTTACAGCAGGTGATAGAGCAATACTAAATCCAGTGATGATTATTAAAACAATTTGCATGGCAAAGCCAATTAAATCGAAAAAGCCCTGATACCAGGATTTAATGACGTCAAAAAGACTAGCTTCTAACCAAATATAGGATCCGAACCCGGTCATGAAGCTAAGTAATAGGGCAAATACAAATGCATTAGGCATGTATTTGAGATATACATTAGAAAAAAGTATTCCTAACTTATGAATCATTTTTTAAATTTTAATGTTCACTAAATTACTAAAAATGAAGGAAAGTTTGAACGTTCATCAGATTTTTCATTACAGTAACTTTTGTTTGACAAAAAATAAAAGTCATAATATTTGACTTTTATAAAATAATTTATATATTTGTACCAAGAAAAAATTAAATTTATTAAATGTCATTGCCTTTTAATCCTAATAATCCTGATTTGCTTCATTTTAATGATTCATTTATGGATTTGATAAATCAACTCAAGGAGTGGGATATTCCAAAATTCACATTTGTTAAATCTGTGAAATTAAATGATATATCAAGCCTTTCTGTAAGAGATGCTAAACAATTTATTGAAAATGAAGGTTGTGTAAAGTTTGAATTAGAGCATAATAGGATAAAAAAAGAGAGAGACAAATTAATTAGTCGCTGTAATTCGTTTTATACCCATTACAACCCAAAATATTGTAATGATGGAAAAATTAATACAACGCTTCAAGAAATGATTTATGAGTTAAATCAATGGGAGATTAGATTAAAAAGAATGCTATGTATTTTAAATCCAAAATTTAATGTTACTGATGGTTTTAATAAAACCACAAACAAAAGTTACAGACTATTAAAAGGATATTGGATAAACGATCAAAACCAAAAAAAGAGAATTTTTAATAAAAATGTTGGAATCTCAGATGCTTCTATAGAGTATCATTTTGAAAGATTTTTTAAGAATAGAGGTTATGATGTAACTATTTACCTGAAATTATTAAATGGTTTTATAACTGATTTAGTGATTGAAAAAGATGGAGTGCAAGAGGCGGTAGAATTTAAACTTAGTAATAGAAACAAAGATGAATTTTATAATCAGTTCATGAGCTTGGAAATGTGGTTTAAATATAAAGACATTTATGTGAATTAATTTTTTTTGCTCTAAATTTTTAAAAGTCAAATAATATGACTGAATATTAACTATTAAACAATATTAATTTTATGGAAAACATAACAAGTATTAATGATTTATCATTAAAAGAAAGAAGAAAACTGATACGTAAATTAATTACTTATGACGGAGGTAAGATATCAGAATGGGTTGATATATTAATGTGCTCATATGCTGCTGCTACCGTTTTAAATAAAGTCCAATCAAATTTTATTGAAAGTTGTAATGTAGATAGACGTTCTTATAAATTAGGTCAATGCTATGGCAATTCTTCAGAAAAAATTTATGAAGGATTTTTATATGTTGAAGGTATTGCAAGGAGCTTAGATTTGAAGGATAAATATTATCATGCTTGGAATTACAAAAAAAAGCAGGGTTGTTTAGATTTCACATTTGCTGAACTTAGCTCAAACTACACGTATCAGGGTGTTGTGGTTCCAAGTAATATTTTAACTGATGTTGCGATGGATAACGGAGGTAAATGGGGCCCTGTTATCCCATATTTAAATTCCGCTCAGTTAAATGAGGTAATTAATTACAATAAATCTTTAATATTTAAAACCGAAAAGTGTAATAGTATATAATCACGCGCAAAATTTATGAAACACTTACCAAAAATAGTTAAGGAAACAGCAATAGATATTGTGCTTGATTTGCATAATAGTGGGAAGTTGAAGCCAGGGAATTTGCATCGCGCCTAAGTCTAAAAATTTTAAAAAAATTATAAAATGAAAAAACAAAAAGAATTAAAAGGTTTAAAAAATATTGACTACGTCAAATATTTCAATGAAGTTGTAAGAGACGAGTGGTGGGATAAAAACTCCGGGGTTAAGAGAAATCTTTTTTCCTCAATTCCTGTTATGATTTTGACTCAGGATTATTTAATTAAAAACGATTTAAAAACCCTTTACATTGAAAAACTGGCTGGAAACTACAACGCTATTAATTGTAAAATTTCAACTAACGAAAGATTGAAGCCGAATAGTAAAAGCTCCACAAGAGATCATATTATTGGAGTCGCCTTAATAGGAAATACCGTTTGGGAATCTATAAAAGAAGGTTCACTTACTATAAATAATCATAAAAATTGGATTTATAAAAACTTGTTTCTTTGGGGAGGGATTGACATGACAAGAAACCAACACAAAAAACAAGTTGAAGTTAATTCAAAATATGAGCTTGTGGATAAAACAAGCTTCAATCATTACAAACTCATTTTAAAAGAAGAGATTGTTAAAAAATTACAAATAAAACAGATTTAACATGAAAAAAAATAAAATACAATTACATAAAACAAAAAGTAAAAAAGAAACCCATTGGAATAATAATAAAACAATAGAAAAATGAATAGAAATTTAAAACATGTTAATGGGGTCTTTACGAAGATCGTTGGTGCCAACAACCAACTTAGTGAATTTGAGAGATTCTTGAATGATGGGCCAATTAAAATGACACCTGTGCTGTCCAAGATGACGGGAACCTATAAAAACATTGTCACTAAGTGGAAGACGCAGTTCGAAACTGTATCCTTACTTGAGGAAACAATTCTTCAACTAAGAGCTAAGGAAAGTATTAAAGAGATTAAATTGTCTATAGTACGAGGGGATTACATATACGCAAGATCACCGTTCTTTAGAAAAGGAACAAGTGCTAAAGATGTTAGAGTCATCGTTGGAAGAATGAATGAAGATGGAGATGACTTAAACTCACTCGAGAAAGATATCCAATTCATGGAATCGGCCAAGAGGTCCATAGAAGTTGCTATGGACAAACAAATTGCAGTAAACTGCAACGAACTTACCAAACTAATGAACAACATATAGTTCTACGGTAAAAAATATTAATTAAAAACTGAATATTATGTCATATGTTACATTAACAAAACATTACAAAGAAAATCTAATAAAGAAAACAACCACTTACATCAAGAATGAATTAAAAGGTGTGGAGGTTAAATTCGACCGAATGTTCAAAGTAGATGTGGAGTCACATAGGGGGTCCGAGGAGTGGATAGTGGTTGGTATAACTAAAGACGGTGTGTTAAGGGGAAGGAATACAATTGAAGACGATGTTGAATTTGATTTAAATGTAATCGGGGTAGAAACAATGTCTTACATGTTAGATCAATTATTGGAAGTTAATTATACATCAATGAAATGTTAAGTATGGTAGAGGTTGTAAAGGGAGGCTTGTAAAGATTAGTTCTCACGAAAAACAACGATAGAGGAACGCAGAGAGCATTACCTATATGTAGGCGTTGGTTCTAACTCCTTATTATTATCATTGGGCAAAAAGGACTTTAAAACCGACGGCGTCACCCGAATCTAATTGGTAAACTTAGTAGTTATATCATCATATGTATATAGGGTACAATTAAAGTTAGCGAATATGGACTCCACATAGATAATATTATCCGGAGCCAACATACACTGGAAGAGAAAAATTAATTAAAGCACTACGTGAAGTGAAGTAGTTTGGAAGTTTAAATTAATAAAATACTAATTATGAAAAACAATTAATATGAGAGACACAAAGAAATCAATAGTATCTGGATTGTTTAATACATCGGAGTTGAAAGTAACTTCCCAACAAATGGATAGATTTAATGGAGGGAGAGAGTTAGCACTAAATATATTTTCTCATCTGAGCCCCAAACAAATAGCGTTTTTGATTTCAGGCGTGGTTCATGAGGATTGTAATCTCGCATTCAATCAGTTTGTTAGAAATTCTAACAGAATAACAATTAAAATTAAAAAAACTTAATTAATAATCTGTCTAATCAACTAAAAGTTTAAGTGCCTCTTGTTTGTTTTCATACATTATCGGTTGGTTAGATAGATTTTTAACAAATAATCAAAAAATAAAAAATGAGAAAACTCAACACCCCCCCAAACGTTTTATCCGAAAAAGCATTTAATTATGTTTACGAACTCAAAACAAATGGTTTTATAGAAAAATTTAAAATATTAGACATAGGTTTTTGTTTAGAGTACATATATAGGGCTTTGCGCTTAAAATCTTCATTAGGAAATATTTTGGAGAGTAAAACAGAGCTCACCCAACAAGAATTAAATAGAATATTAATACTAATAAAAAAAGATAATAGAATTTTAAAACAATTTAAATATGAAAATAGATAACCCAACAGTAAGCTACCCAAACATTGTTATGGAAGCAGCATCAAACATAGTGACAGACCTTTTTGAAAACAAATGGTACGAAATAAACAACATATCATGCCCTGATTTTTCTGTGTTCTTTTTAACCGAACGCATAATGAGCAAATATCTTGAAAACTGCTATTTTTTACCCAGTCATAATAAAATTTTCACTAAAAATGAATTCCAAGGCATACAAGACAGAATAGTAGAAAATAATATATTAGCGAGACTTAAAGAAAAAAAATTTATTTTAAATGATGATGATGATAATGGATTCCGATTTTATTTAACAAAAAAAGGCGTTGGTTGTATTTTAGAAATTATTGATGAAAATGTATTAAGCAAGGCTAATCAGTTTGATAAAAAAAAATCACTTACGCTTAAACAAAATGTAATACTGTGGCTTGTTGAACAAGAATTTCTTGAACCTAGTGTTGACACCTCACAAAAAGTAATAAAAAAAACTGAAGAAATTTTATTTATGTTAACGCCTAAAGGGACAGCTCATTTAAGATATATAATCAATTTTGAGCTAATAAAAATTTAATAAATGTGACAATTTTCAATAGTATTATTGATAAAAATAGTGTTAAAAAATATAGTTTTAAATGAAATATAAGCTTTCTAAATCGACTTTTATAAGAGGACTTCAATGCGAAAAATCTTTGTATTTGTACAAAAAACATTACAAATTAAAGGACCCTATTAGCCCATCTTTACAGGCTATTTTTGATCAAGGTAACCAGGTTGGATTATTAGCTCAAGAGTTATTTCCTGGAGGGATTGATTCTTCCCCGTCTAGTCATTTAAAAATGATGGAATCTGTAATTAAAACTAAGGAGTTTTTAGACAATGGAGAATCAATTATATATGAAGCTACATTTACTTATAATGAAGTGCTAGCCGCATTAGATATTCTGGTAAGAGATGATAAGGGTTGGAAAGCTTATGAAGTTAAGAGTTCAACATCTGTTTCAGATACTTATGTTAAAGATGCAGCTATTCAATATTATACAATAGTTAATTCAGGAATAGATTTAGTAGATATCTCCATAGTACACATAAATAATAATTACGTATTAGATGGTGAATTGGATATTAGTCAGCTATTTACAATCAAGTCAGTTAAAGATAAAGTGTTAGACTATCTCCCTAGAATACCTAAAGAAGTTTCACGACTTAAAAATGTAATTAAATTAGATTCCACGCCAAATATTGATATTGGTAAGCATTGTATAAATCCTTATCAATGCGATTTTAAAGAGACTTGTTGGAAACACATTCCAGATTATTCTGTGTTTGATATTTCTATGCTCAAAAAGGATAAAAAATTTTATTTATATAATCAGGGAATACTTACTCTAGATCAAATAGACCTTTCCATTACAGAGTTAAGCGCTAATCAGGTTTTACAAGTAAATGCCGAAGTTAATAATGAATCGTATATAAACAATGATGAGATTAGTAGGTTTATTGAAAACCTTAATTATCCATTGTTTTTTCTTGATTTTGAAACAATAAACCCTGCTGTTCCAAAATACCAAGGCACAAAACCTTATCAACAAGTTTTATTTCAGTATTCAATTCACTCAAAACAAGATATTAATTCGCAGCTTGTTCATAAAGAATTTCTTGCAGACCCGAGTAAAGATCCAAGAATTCAATTTATTGATCAACTTATAAAAAATTGTGACAATAGTGGAGATATAATAGTTTATAATATAAGCTTTGAAAGAAGCAGATTAAATGAATTAATTGAACAATTCCCAGAATATAAAACTCCGCTTCAATCCATAGTTTTAAGATTAAAAGACTTGATGATTCCGTTTCAAAAAAAATGGTATTATACACCTGAAATGAAAGGTAGCTATTCAATTAAAAATGTTTTGCCTGCTTTGGTTTCAGATCTAAGATATGACAATCTCAATATTAAAGAAGGAGAGATGGCATCCTCAATATTTTTATCCATGGCAAACAATACTTTTATAGGAGATGAGTCAAATGTTAGAGATGATCTTAAAGACTATTGTAGGTTAGATACATACGCTATGGTTAGAATCTTAGAAAAGTTAATAAAGACCACAAATCAACGATTAAAATAACAAATGCTTACAAATTTTAAACTAAAAAATGCGTAATACGAAATAAATAAAATAAACACGAAATTTTTATTAAGCGTCTTTTAAGCTATTTTCTGAACATACAATTAAATTATTAAATAACTTTTTAGAAACTTATTGAAATCAAAAAAACCCGTAATAAGCTTATTACGGGTTTTGTACTGAAGACGGGACTTGAACCCGTACGGACATTACTGTCCACTGGATTTTAAGTCCAGCGTGTCTACCAATTCCACCACTTCAGCTTGTGGATTTTTATCTAAAAATTCGAATCGAGCGAAAAACGGGATTCGAACCCGCGACCTCCACCTTGGCAAGGTGGCGCTCTACCAACTGAGCTATTTTCGCGTTTAAATGAGCCAGCTTTGTTGTCAAAGCGGTTGCAAATTTAAAACTTTTAAAGGAACATCAAAGTATTTTTAGAGAAAAAAAATTAATAATTTATTTAGTTGGATGTCCCAATTAATCGACGATTATTGATATCTTTTTTGTGTATTATAATCAAAATTTAGCTAAAACATGGAACAATTCCATAATTTAATTGGAATTATTCCATGTTTTACTTATATTTGAGTATGGATAAAGAGATAACTATAGCTGCAAAACGTTTCAAAAAAGTTCGAGAGGAGCAGAACTATACACAACAAGCCTTTGCTGATTTTTTAGAATTAGGAAACAGTACCGTTGATATTGAACGTGGTAAAACAAAAATTCCTGGGAAAGTTGTTATGAGTTTATTAAAAAATTTTCAAATTAATCCGCTTTGGTTATTTGGGGAAAGTTTTCAGCAATACATTACCATTGATGGTAATGACCTAAGCCCAAAAGTTATTAGTATTAAAGAAGATAATACGGATGCTATCCTACTGGTAAACCAGAAGGCAGCTGCAGGCTATCCGCACAATATACAGGATGTAGATTGGTATCAAACCTTACCCGTATTTAATTTACCCCTACCACAATTTAGAAATGCTGCCTACAGAGGGTTTCAGGTAGAGGGTGATAGTATGTTGCCTAATATTCGTCCTAATGATTGGGTTTTGGGAAGATCTGTTTCAAATATTGCAGAGGCATCAAATAATAAAATTTATATTGTAGTACTTCATGATTCTGTATTGGTTAAAAAGCTTGAAAAAGTAAATCATTCTGCAAAAATTAGACTACTATCCCTTAACCAAGAGTATTTGCCTATCGAGGTTAATATCAATGATATTCAGGAGTTATGGCAGGTCAATAGTAAATTAACTTTTGGTATTGATGAGCCCTCAGAAAGCACTTTGCTCAAACAGTTGCAGCAATCTATGGATGATTTAAAAGGGCAAATTAATCGACTGCAATAAGTGTTTAAATTTTTAACTGTTGTAGGTAGCTAAGTACCCTATTTGTTGCGCCTCTGTTGTTCAAAATAAAATTTTTTGAGATCATCCCTGTTTTTTCACAAAATGATGTATCTGTTTTTAATTGATTGAAAACATGTGTAAACTCTTGTGGAGTTGCGACCGAAAACAATCCATTTAATTCTTTTAATTTTTTTGCTTCTGGGAAATGGGTATAATTTTTACCTATTATAATTGGAACTCCGAAGGTTGCAGCTTCTAGGATATTATGCAATCCGGTTTCACCCATTCCTCCACCTATGTAAGCAACATTTGCATAGTTATAAATTTTAGTTAAAAGACCGATGGTATCGATAATAAGAACTTGACAATCTGAAATATTAGTAGTTCCTATCTCAGAGTACAATACCGTTTTTACCTTTAGTTTTTTCTTAATATTTTCAACTCTTTTTTTTGTTACTTCGTGGGGAGCGATTATAAACTTTGTATTGTTTGAAAAATTATTGATATGATGGATTAAAATTGATTCGTCTTCAGGCCAAGTACTTCCGCACACCAAACAAAATAGGTCTTGTTTAAATAAGTTCATAAAATCCAATTCGTTATTCATCGATAATTGATCGTCAACTCGATCAAATCGGGTATCACCACTAACGGTAACTCCTTCAAATTTTATCTGCTCTAACAAACTTTTCGAAAGTTGATCTTGTACAAAAAAGTGACTAAAACTATTTAAAGTTTTTCTCATAAACCCTCCATAAAATTTGAAAAAAACTTGGTCTTTTCGAAATAAACCTGAAACCAAAATAGTAGGTATGTTCTTCTTTTTTAACTCAAAAAGATAGTTTGGCCAAAATTCATATTTAATGAAAATAGCCACTGATGGCTGTACCAAATCAATAAAGTTTTTTGCATTTTTTGGAGTATCCAAGGGAAGGTAAACTGTGCAGTCTGCAAGCGTATTGTTTTTCTTGACTTCAAAACCTGATGGAGAAAAAAAGCTGACAATAATTTTATAATCAGGAAATTCTTCTTTTGTTTTTTTTATAACAGGAACTCCTTGCTCGTATTCTCCCAAAGAGGCACAGTGAAACCATACCGTCTTATCACCTTTTTTAAGGGTATTTTTTAATGTATTTGTTACAGATTTTCTTCCTTTTACAAATAAATCCATCTTAGGACTAAAAAGCGGAGAAAGCAAAATTAACTTGCTCGCTAAAAATGTAGAAAAATTATAAAGTAAATGCATCGATAATTACTGTACAGCTAAAATACGTTTCTTTAAGGAATTAGATTGTATGCCGATTTCAAATTTTGTAATTTTGCGCTAAATATTTTAGAAAGTTTCGCATTTTTAATTAATTATCTCACGTACTAGAAAAAAATGAAAAAGATACAAATGGTTGACCTCAAAGGTCAGTATAGCGGAATAAAAGAACAAGTTGATAGTTCTATCTTAAATGTCATCAAATCTTCAGCGTTTATAAATGGTCCTGAAGTTCATGGATTTCAGAAAGAATTAGAAGACTATTTAGGGGTTAAAAATGTTATTCCTTGCGCAAATGGGACCGATGCATTGCAAATAGCCATGATGGGATTAGGTTTAAAGCCAGGTGATGAAGTGATTACCGCGGATTTTACTTTTGCTGCAACTGTTGAAGTTATTGCTTTATTGGGGTTAACCCCCGTTTTAGTAGATGTGGATCCAGTAAGTTTTAATATTGATACAAGTGCAATTAAAAGAGCAATTACTCCAAAAACTAAGGCAATTGTACCGGTTCATTTATTTGGTTTAGCTGCAAATATGGATGAGATTATGGATATTGCAAATACTCACAACTTATTTGTAATTGAGGATAATGCTCAAGGAATAGGAGGAGTTTATACGTCCAAAGATGGAACTAAAAAGAAAACAGGGACTATTGGGCATGTAGCCTCCACTTCTTTTTTTCCTTCTAAAAATCTTGGTTGTTATGGAGATGGAGGAGCTATATTTACAAATGACGACGAGTTGGCTCATACCCTCAGGGGAATAGTAAATCATGGGATGTATCAAAGGTATCATCATGATGTAGTTGGTGTAAACTCTCGATTGGATTCAATTCAAGCAGCAGTTTTACGAGCAAAGTTACCAAAATTAGATGCTTATAATCAAGCACGACTTGAGGCAGCTATAAAATACAATAAAGCTTTTTCTGGAATAGCAAATATCATAACTCCTAGTTATGGTTGTGAACATTGTTCCTGCGATATGAAGAATTGTGACTGTCATGTATTTCACCAATATACCTTAAAAGTTGTCAATATCGATCGAGATGCATTAGTTGCCCATTTAAACGATAAAGGAATCCCTTGTGGAGTGTATTACCCTATTCCATTACATCTTCAAAAAGCTTATGCAGACAAGCGTTATAATGAGGAAGATTTTAAAGTTACAAATCAGTTAGTAAAAGAAGTAATTTCTTTACCGATGCATACCGAATTAGACAACGAACAAATTGAGTTTATTACGAAAACCGTGATTAATTTTATAAAAAATAATTAATATGCAAAAAGTTTTAGTGACAGGTGGCTTGGGTTACATAGGTTCTCATACTGTTGTTGAACTTCAAAACGCAGGGTTTGAAGTGGTGATTATTGATAATTTGTCAAATTCTTCTTTGGAAGTTTTGGATGGAATTATTGAAATTACAGGAAAAACACCTCTATTTGAAAAAATTGATTTGCGTCAAAAAAACGAAGTCATTCAATTTTTTGAAAAGTATCAAGATATTTCAGGAATTATTCATTTTGCTGCTAGCAAAGCGGTAGGAGAAAGTGTTGAAAATCCATTATTGTATTACGAAAACAATCTATCTACATTAATTTACTTGTTGCAAGCGTGCAACAACTATACTATCGAAAACTTTATTTTCAGTTCTTCATGTACGGTTTATGGAGAACCAGATAAACTGCCAATAGATGAGAGTGCTCCTATCAAAAAAGCGACTTCACCCTATGGAAACACCAAACAGATAAGTGAAGAAATCTTGAATGATTCTTGTAAAGTATCCAATTTAAAATCGATTGCCCTTAGGTATTTTAATCCAATTGGAGCTCACGATTCGTCTAAAATAGGAGAATTGCCTCTGGGAATTCCACAAAATTTAGTTCCATTTATAACTCAGACAGCTGCTGGATTAAGAGATCAGTTGTCCGTCTTTGGGGATGATTATCCAACAGAAGACGGAAGTTGTATCCGAGACTATATCCATGTGGTTGATCTAGCAAAAGCACATGTAGTCGCTTTAGAACGTTTATTAAAAGATAGAAATTCTAACCAATTCGAAACATTTAATATTGGAACCGGCAAGGGAAGTTCCGTTTTAGAAGTAGTAAATGCTTTTGAAAAAGTAACGCAGCAAAAATTAAATTATAAAATCGTGGACCGTCGGGAAGGGGACGTAATTTCGGTTTATGCTGACACCAAAAAAGCAAATGATGTATTGGGGTGGAAAGCAGAAAAAAGCATGGAAGAATCCTTATTATCTTCTTGGAATTGGGAAAAAAAAGTAAGAAATATTAAATAGCAGCTTTTTCTGTTGCCACATTTCGGTCAATTTTTCTCATTAAGCCCTGTAATACATTACCTGGACCAACTTCAATAAAATTTGTAGCTCCATCATAAATCATTTGTTGCATGCTCTGTGCCCATTTAACGGGAGCCGTTAATTGCGACACTAAGTTTTCCTTAATAATAGCTGGGTCTTTGGTAGCGATAGTACTTACATTTTGATAGATTGGACACTCAGGAATCGAAAATTTTGTATGTTCAATTGCTGTGGCTAATTCCTCTCGTGCTGGTTCCATTAAAGGACTGTGAAAAGCTCCTCCAACAGGTAAAACTAGAGCTCTTCTGGCACCAGCTTCTTTCATCGCTTCACAAGCTTGATTAATAGCGTTTACTTCGCCAGAGATCACTAATTGCCCAGGGCAATTATAATTTGCAGCGACAACAATTCCAGGGGTATTAGCACATATTTTTTCTACAACAGCATCATCTAAATTTAATACAGCGGCCATTGTTGACGGTTCAAGTTCACACGCTTTTTGCATCGCTTGTGCTCTTTTAGATACTAAAAGTAATCCGTCTTTAAAAGCTAATGTTTTATTAGCAACTAATGCAGAAATTTCTCCCAAAGAATGTCCCGCAACCATATCTGGTTGAAAAGATTTGTCAAGTACTGATGCCAATATAGTTGAATGCAAAAAAATTGCCGGTTGCGTTACCTTAGTTTCTTTTAATTCTTCTGGAGTCCCTTCAAACATGATTTTCGTGATATCAAAGCCCAATAATTCATTCGCTTCTTCAAATAATTTTTTAGCCTTTGACGAATTCTCAAAAAGATCCAATCCCATTCCTGTAAATTGTGCTCCTTGTCCAGGAAAAATATATGCATTCATAATTGTGAGTTTTTCTTATATGTTAGTATCTGTGAGCGTATAAAAATAGCTTTTTAATTGAATTAATTTCTGACGAAAGTTTGAAATGAAAAATCAAATGGATGTTTGTCATCTTTTAGGTGATGTTCCTCTTTTACTAACTTCCAGTTTTCCTTAGGAATTTCAGGAAAAAAAGTATCTGCCTCGAACGAACCAAAAACTCTAGTTAATTCGATTTTATCCGCAACGCCCATTCCAATTTTGTAAATTTCTCCACCCCCAATAATAAAAGGTTGATCATCATTATTAACAAGGCTTAAAGCCTCTTCCATAGAGTGTACAACAATAGCTCCTTCTACTTGGTAGGACCTATTCCGAGTTATTATGATGTGAATTCGGTTTGGAAGTGGTTTTGGGAAGGATTCAAATGTCTTTCTTCCCATGATAATATGATGATTAGTAGTGAGTTCTTTAAATCGCTTAAAATCAATCGGTAAATGCCAAACTAAGTCATTATCCTTACCCAGTTCGTTATTAATGCCAGCAGCAGCTATCAAGGTTATCATATTTCTTTATTCGGGGCTAGTTTTTTTTTCTTTATTCAAATCTTCAAGCATTGGAGTTTTAGCGTTGACTTTTTTACCTAATTCTAAAATTCGTTTTTCTTGTAAAGCTTTTAATTTTTCTAATTGACGGTGTTCCCATTCTTTACCCATAAATCTATTTTTTATAAAAACATTAAATACATGAGTCAGAAGAATAAACCCCCACAATACTGTTACCCAAACAAACCAATTGTAATTTAGAAATGTAATTTCTATACCAATTGCTAACACGAGATTGACAATACAAAGTATAATAGAACCTGCAATGAAGTAAATGAAATGAGATAACAATCCTTTTTTTTGCTCGATTCGTTCACTAGCATACACGTATTGTTCTAGTTGTTCGGATTCTTTTTGGTTTTCTTTTTTAGATGTAGAGAACATATTTTTATTAATTAAATAGTTGTGTAATTTTTAAATAGCTACAGCCCCTTTAATGTGTGGGTGGTGCTCATAATCTACTAGGGTGAAATCGTCAAAAGTAAAATCAAAAATATTTTTGATGTCGGGATTTAAAATCATTTTTGGTAATGGTTTTGGATCTCGAGATAGCTGAAGTTCTATTTGTTCTTGATGATTGCTATAGATATGTGCGTCTCCAAAAGTATGTATAAAATCCCCTGCTTCTAGTCCACAGGCTTGTGCCATCATCATAGTGAATAAAGCATAAGAAGCAATATTGAAGGGGACTCCTAGAAAAATATCAGCACTTCGTTGGTAAAGCTGACACGATAATTTACCATCGGCTACATAAAACTGAAAAAATGCATGACAAGGAGGTAATGCGGCCTTCCCATTGGCAACATTATCTGAAAATGATTTGCCGGTATCTGGTAAAACACTTGGATTCCATGCAGAGACAAGCATTCTTCTACTATCAGGATTGTTTTTGAGAGTTTCAATGATTTCACTGATTTGATCAATTTCATCTCCATTCCAATTGCGCCATTGGTAACCATAGACGGGACCTAAATCTCCATTTTCATCGGCCCATTCATTCCATATTCGAACGCCGTTTTGCTGAAGGTATTTTATATTGGTATCTCCTTTTAAAAACCATAATAATTCATAAACAATAGATTTTAAATGAAGTTTTTTGGTAGTAACCATCGGGAATCCTTCACTTAAATCAAAACGCATTTGATAACCGAATACACTCTTTGTTCCAGTTCCTGTTCGATCTTTTTTTACAGTTCCATTTTCAAGGACATGTTTAATAAGCTCATGATATTGTATCATAGATAATTTTTCTAAAAAATAGTATTCAAATAACTCTGCTTATAAAAATAAATAAAGCCATGATTTAATATTTCTATTAGTCTTTATTATTATTAAAAGTTATTAACTAGAATAATTTATCCAATAATCATACCTGCGATGGTAGCAGAAATTAGAGATGCAATACTACCGCCAATGAGGGCTTTCATTCCAAATTTAGACAAAGTTTTTCTTTGTCCTGGAGCTAAAGACCCAATCCCTCCAATTTGGATACCTATAGACGCAAAATTAGCAAATCCACATAGCATGTAGGTGGCCATAATGATTGATTTTTCATAGGTTAGATGCGCGGCATTTTCAATATTTTTTAAATCAGCTAATTGTATATAACCTACAAATTCGCTAGCGGCTAATTTAATTCCTAATAATTGCCCCATCATCATCATGTCTTCTTTCGCAACGCCAATTAACCACATGAGTGGTGCAAAAATAGTTCCTAAAATAGCTTCTATTGAAAGCTCAGAATAGGAAGAATTGGCAGCAACCCAACTATTTAAAGAGGTCCAATCGCCTAGCCAACCCAAAATTCCGTTAAACATAGCTATAAAAGCAACAAACACCAACAACATAGCTCCAACATTTACAGCTAAACGTAGACCTTCTGTGGTCCCGTTTGCGATTGCATCTAAAATATTGGTGCCTATTTTTTCAACAGAAACTTCTACAGTAGAATTGATTTTTTCGGTTTGTGGATATAATATTTTTGAAATAACTATGGCCCCTGGTGCAGCCATAACTGAGGCCGCTAATAAATGTTTTGCAAATAACAATCTAAGATTAGGGTCATCACCTCCTAAAAAACCAATATAGGCCGCCAAAACAGCACCAGCAACAGTTGCCATTCCTCCAATCATTACTAAAAGCATTTCAGATTTATTCATTTTTTCTAAATAAGCTTTTATTAAAAGAGGCGCTTCGGTCTGGCCAAGAAATACGTTTCCAGCGACACTCAAACTTTCAGCACCGGAAATTTTTAATAACTTAGATAACATCCAGCCAAATGCCTTTACTAGTTTTTGAATAATTCCTAAATAAAATAAAACCGATGTTAGTGCTGAGAAAAATATAATAGTCGGTAAAACTTGGAAAGCAAAAATAAATCCAAAAGTATCCATATCTACTACCAAGCCTTCAAATAAAAACTTACTACCAGCTTTTGTAAAATCTAAAATACTTACAAATATTTTTCCGACTCCTTCAAAAGCATTTTGAACAAAAGATACTTTTAAGACACCGATCGCTATAATTAATTGAAAAGCTAGCCCAATTCCAACAGTTTTCCAGTTAATCGCTTTCCTGTTACTACTAAATAAAAAAGAAATAAACAACAAGGAAAACATCCCTAGAACACCTTTCCAAACACTGGTAAAAGTAATCCCCTGACTTGGGATAATTTCCGAAGATTTTTTGTTTTTAGTAGGTGTTAGTAAACCTCCCTCTGTGCTGTCATTGTTCGAGTAAAATTTATAATAAATTTCCTTTTCTTTAAAAACCAAAGTAGAATCAGTATGTTCTGTAATCTTATATGTTCTGATAGTGTCGTTAGGCAATGTATAATAAAACACCAATAAGTTATTTTGAAATATAAGATCTCCTTTTGCTTTTAAGTTATTTTTTGACTCGACGAAGTATGAAAAGGAACTTTCTGTTATGTTGAGATA
>Ga0206130_10002132_pt1 | contig 27923 bp, 10 predicted proteins | sample Helgoland_Spring_9_FD_148637 | JGI IMG/M metagenome (GOLD analysis project Ga0206130, IMG submission 148637) | Pelagic subsurface seawater microbial communities from Kabeltonne, Helgoland, North Sea - Helgoland_Spring_Bloom_20160512_1 | ecosystem: Environmental > Aquatic > Marine > Epipelagic ...
GTAAAGATTACGTGCCTTCAGATGCGTATATATTAGGTCCAGGCGATGTTGTTACGGTAAGTATATTCGGGCGCTCTCAAGCGGATCTCCAGTTTACGATCAAGGCGGACGGCTTTATTGAGCCTGCAAACTTGCCAAAAATATATTTAAAGGGCATTTCATTAGGTCAGGCCAGAGAAATTGTAAGAAGAAGGTTGCAAAATTTCTATCAGTTTGAAAAGGGACAGTTCGCATTGACCCTTACCACTGCACGAACATTAACTATACAAATCACCGGCGCAGTCGAGCGGCCAGGCACCTATACTATTAGTGCATATAATACAGCATTTAATGCACTTATGGCTGCTGGAGGCCCATCGAAACTGGGAACCGTCAGAAATATTCAAGTCATTAACGGACGAAAAGTAAATAACCTTGATGTCTACGAATACCTTTTCAATCCAAAAAAGCAAAGCGACTACTATCTTCAAAGTAACGATATCCTTTTTGTGCCTTACACCGGCGCTCTTGTTGAGGTAAGGGGATCCGTTAAACAAGAGGGTGTTTTCGAAATGAAAGAAAATGAAAGCTTTACTGAATTACTTCAATACACCGGAGGGTATGTGTCTGACGCTCTAAAAAACGAGATTCAGTTGGTGCGTAAAGATCAAAAAGGCTCCTATGTGAAAGAATTTTCGGGCGAAGAGCTTAACGCGCTGCGCTTTCAAGATGGAGACCGCGTTATTGTTGCCACCCAAACTTCCGATAGAAAAGATTACGTAGAGGTAAAAGGCGCAGTGAACTACCCAGGCATTTATGGTATTCGTGACTACCCCTCACTCAAAGGGTTGCTCGAGAAAGTAATTGTCAAAGAAGAGTCGCGAAAAGACATCGCCTACCTATTGCGCATTGCAGCTAACGGCGTCTCCTCTGTTCAGCCGTTTAGCCCAGAAGAGGTATTAAATGGGAAATTCAATATTACTTTAGAAGCGGAAGATGTGCTGCAAATTTTAAACCAACGTGATTTCACGGACTCCACTATTGTTAAAGTGAGTGGCGCCGTAAGAGATTCTGGCTCTTATTTTATCGATTCCAACGTTACTATTGAAACCTTGATTAATCTGAGTAATGGACTTACTAAGGCGGCTAAGAAAGACCTTGCTTACGTCTATAGAACGTCTCCAGATGGAGAGACTGAAATAATACAAGTTCCTTTAACGGACAACTCCTTCCTTTTTAACGATGGCGATGAACTCCGTATACTTTCGGAGCGCACTTTTTTCGACGGTGCAACAATCAACGTCTCAGGAGAAGTGAAAATTCCATTAGAACTTCCCTATGACAAAAGCATCACCTTGGCGGCAGTCATTGAACTGGCCGGAGGACTTACCTTCGCGGGAGATAGTGCGCAGCTTGTTGTCTACCGGATGCCTTTTAAAGGTGCAAGAATTGGCCAGCTTGAGGAGCGCGTTCTCGCATTACCTAGGGACGGTGAGTTCTCGTTTCAGCCCTATGATGCCGTTATCGTTAGACGAAAACTTGGGTTTGAAAATCAAGAATATGTTACTTTAAAGGGTGAATTTGTTTACCCAGGACGTTATGCACTTAAAAAAGGTGAGACTGTAAAAGACCTTCTGCGCAAGGCAGGAGGACTCACAAGCGAAGCATTCCCAGAGGCCTCAGAATTCACAAGAGTGGGTAAAGGAAAAATAAATATTAGCATCGATAAAGTTCTCAAAAACAGCGCCTCCTTTGAAAACATACCTATACTTGCCGGAGATGAGATATTTATTCCATCAAAAGACTATACCGTCCGTATAGTAAAGGAAAACACTGAAGCTGAGAACTTTTCATCAACCCAGACAGAAAACCTTCACGTAGCATTTATAGCTGGGAAGAGTGCAAAATGGTACATTAAAAACTTAGCCGGCGGCTATGCTGAAGATGCCAAACGCTGGAAAACTACTGTAATTTATGCCAACGGTTCGGCCAAACAAACCAAACCCTGGAGACTAGTAGGAAGGTACCCTAAAGTAACGCCTGGATCCACCATTTCGGTCGGAAAAAAGTCGGAAAAAAAGAAAAAAGAACGCGAAGACATGGATTGGCAAGGATTCGCTCAGAATTTAATAGCTCAAGCCACGTCTGTCTTAACGGTATGGACCTTGGCTACGAGATTGTAAGATTACCTAACTTCACAATACGAACTCACAAAAAAAACCCGCGCACAGCGACGGGTTTTTTTGTGCTCTATTGGCCCGAAAGCAATATTTTATTTTTAATGTACCTTACCCACTTTAAAAGATTGAACCATGCAATCACAATTTAAAACATTCGTTTTCGCATTACTTGTGTGTCTTTTTAGTCCTTCGGTGTCAAAAGCCTCGCACTTGCTTGGCGGCGAAATAGTATGGCGCTGCCAAGACAATGGTAGCTACGTTTTCACGATGACATTGTACAGAGATTGTGGCGGAATACTTCTACCCTACACCAGTCAAACGCTTCAAAATAATGCGGGTGTTTCTATCGTTTTAGACAGTGTAAACAGCGAATACCTATTGCCGAGCTGTTACACGAATACTACGCCAAATTGCGGCAGTGCAATCTCAGGCGAAGGCTACATGGAAAAGGTCACCTATCAGTCGGGTGAGATTGTCCTTCATGGCGCACCACCCGCGGGAGGTTGGTACTTCAACTGGAGCAGCTGCTGCAGACCCAGCAGCGTAAGTAATCTACTAAATCCCAGCTCTTTAGGATACCACCTGCGTGCCTACATGTACCCTGTTTACCCTGCGGGAAGTTCCTCCGCCCTGAGTGCTGGGGACACTGCCACAGGTATAGGTACTTGTTATGATTCCTCACCGTACTTTCTCGAGGGACCACAGGCAAGAACGTGTGCAAACGAAGACAACATGTTGATTAATAATCTAGGCCTAGATAGTGACCTAGATTCCCTGTACTACCGTTTCGCTTCACCTTTGACCGACTCGGGAGTTGTCGTGCCTTGGGACACGGGCTACTACGACCTAAGCCCATTGCCTAGCGGCATTGGGTCTGCACCCGCTCAAATAGATTCACTAACTGGAGTAATTACCTTCAACAGCAGCATGACAGGATCATGGGCGACGTGTGTAGAAGTAGAATCCTGGCGCGGGAATTACATGGTTGGTAAAGTCTACAGAGATATCCCAATATTTACGTTGAACTGTTTACCGGATTCTGGACTCTGCGCCTCAAGTGCCAGCAATGAACCGCCTTCATTTGAAATTATTAATGATACTGCGTCAAATCCTGTTTCGGTAATACAATCGCTTTCCGGGGACACCTTGTTTTATAAAATTGCAGCTATACCTGGGGATAATATTTCATTTTCTCTCTTAGCGAAGGACCTTTCCCCGCATGCAAACTGTCAAAGTGAGCAACTTTCATTTGTGGGCTTCGGCGCAACGCTCAGTGATTCCTTAAACTATTCGAGTACTAACTCATGTTTACTAAACGGTCCTTGTGCCACACTCTCCTCTACCATGTTTAACGGAGCATTTACTGGCAATGATTCGCTTCGAATTAATTTTGATTGGACTGTTTCAACGTCACATTTGAACCCTGTGGTAATGGGTACTATAGCGCCAGCTATTTACCCTTTTTACTTTAAGGTTTCTGACGATGAATGCCCCGTGAATAAATCTTCGGTTATCATTGTCATCGTTGAGGTTGAGGATCCCGTCTCAGCAGCGCCCAATGTGCAAAGCAGCTGTATCTCTATTGATTCAACTGGGTTTCCGGCATTGAACTGGACACCTAATCCGGATACGTCTAGTTGGGGTAGTTATGTAATCTATAGTTTTGACAGCACTTTCAGCCCTATTCCTTTAGACACAATATACGACTGGTCAATAAACTCCTTCATTGATACAATCAACGCTCCAGCAAGCGTCTATGGATATGTTATCGCCGTTACAAATCCCACTTTTACGAATTGGGCATATTCAGCACCCATTAACTCTGTAGTGAATACAAATATCTTTTATAACGGAACGCAATTCCTCGCTTCTCCTGGGTATACTTTTTATCAATGGGTCAAATGCGATTCAACCGGCTATACGAGTATTCCAAATGCAAATGCAAGTTCTTTTACACCGTCCACGAGTGGTGATTACGCGGTTATTATAATAGACGGTACCTGCAACGTAATTAGTGATTGTTTAAATTTCACCTCCCCCATTGGTCTTAAAGAAGCCGCAGAGAACGTCAACATGTACCCCAATCCAAATATAGAAGGTAGTTTATACTTTGATGCATGGGGGTTCTATGCTAGTGTGCACGACCTAAGTGGGAAAATTGTGATTTCAAACGAATTCATTTCGGAAGATCACCGCGCTTTAACTGTTGACAGATTACCTAAAGGTTCCTATATCGTTACGCTAACGAGCGACTCGGGAGTCTACAGGAAAACTTTAATTATACTATAGATGAAGCTCAATCATTGGCTGAATACTGTCGTATTTGCTATTGCAATTAATGTCAATGCACAGTCGTTAACAATCCCGACGCTTCAAACCTTTTATGGTGTAAACTCTGATCATCATCTTATTGGTTTTAGCAAACAGTATTCAAACGGTTTGGGATACCTAGGTTTTGGAACTATAAGTGCTGTAGGTCCTTCCCAATATTCGGATAAATTCTTCGCAGGTCCATCTTATACTTTTTTTGATATCGCCAATACGAATTTCACCGCAACCGTTAGTCCTGGAATATGGACTACAGGCGCCATATATAATTTCCCCATATACCCTGTAAACTATGGTGTTGCTACGCAAATAAGCTATAAACTCAGCGACGCTTATTTCCTTAGGTTAGGGATTAATGTCAATAAAGAGAAAGATTTTAATACCAACACCATCGGTTTTGCCTACAGCTTAGGAGAGCGATTTTTCCCTGTTAAAAGAGATTCAACAAATAAAAGAGTCAATCTCGCATTTACCTATGGGGGGAATCTTAATGGACACATATTCCTACTAGAAACCACGTTTTCTAACTCCCTAGGCTTTCATGCAATTACCTTGAGTGATGCCTTACACCCCTCTACTGGGATGGTGGATCGTTACTACTTGGGTCCCTCGTTCACCTTAGAGGAATCTATTATAGAGCCTTTCAATGTTTCCATGAGTTTAGGAATTTACACGAACGGACTAATCTATAATTTCCCTAATTACCCAATCTTACCTGCGTCTAACATTAAAGTCAGCTACAATTGGAAGGAACGTATAGCGTTTTCTTCTGGACTTGTCAGTTTACCTTTGGATGGTTTGGCATACGGTTACTTAGGAATGACCTACTCAATCTAATTATTCTCCGTATCTGCAAGGCCAAGACTCATAGTATATAGCTTTAGCCTCTAGCAAGGAACGCACATCGTTCAAATAAACTCTGACCCATTTATCCGTAACATAAAACTTTAATGGATGGCCTATTTCCTCCTGTGTTATCCAAACCTTTTCTTCAATAAAACTTGCTTTTTGGAAACAGGCTACGATGTATACTGTTTCACCTGTCATTTCCGCTAACTCGGGCTTTTCTAATTCCTTGTATTCTGTGGTGTTATCAGGTACTTGTGCAGATGTAGCTGTAGCCGTTAAAGAATCGGGTGCAGTGTAATCTAAATCAGCAGCTTCATCGTCAGTGACCTTCACTTCAACTTCTTCAACCTGCCGTCCCTCAAGAGTACTAATACTGGAGATATTAATCGCCTTTTCAGCAGTCGATACCTGAGGATTTTGGTTTTTAACTTTTTCCAACAGTACTGCCAGCTTTTCCTCTTCACTATAGAGCTCCTCTTTCAACGCTAAAGGTTTTTCCTGTGCACCGCCCTCGACACTATCGGTTAAGGTCTGATTAGGATTGTTTTCCGATGTGATTTTCGTGGAATTAGGATGTACTTTGCTGATCGGCTTATGATTTATGATAAGGTTCATCTTATCACGAATAACTTCTCGTAAAACCAGATCAGCTTCAACTCTATAGACGGTTTTAAACAACCCCCCTTGTTCGGACTGGGACAAGTTATGTATGTCATAATCCGAATAATTGTAACGTGCCTCTGAAAATAAAGAACCTCTTAACTGATCATAAATATTTGAATCAAATTTATCGTATTCGCCAGCAGAAAACACTCCTAAGTAATAGGTACATGATTTATCGATACTGACAGTCGCAGGCTTGGGTAAGAGCTTGTCTTCTAGCGATTTGCTCTTCGTATTTAAAAATAAGTCTGTGGTTTTTGATACGCAAGAACTTAACCCCGCACCGAGGGCTATTATAAGCACATTAAATGCAAATGCTTTTTTATATATTTGGAAGAACCGAATCATAGTAAAACTAATGCTCAAATATAAGAATCCTTTCCTGTTAGCCGTGCTTTTCGCCATCCTCGCGTCTTGCCAAGGTGATTTTGTTCGGCAAGGTGATTTTAAACCGTCGTTAGGCGGTGTAGTCAAAATTACAGAAGGAAAATTTGCAATACTAGATCTCTTCAGCGTTGACAGTGTCCCTAGTGCATCCAATCAAATCATCGAATTATCCAATGAGCTTAGTAAAGATGAAATAGACTTTAGCGCTCTAATCCCTAATGATTCATTATACTCGGGTTCAATCTCAATCTTAAGCAATAACAAAAATTTCTTGATTGCTGATCATGGGTTTTTATCGCAAAGCGTAAATCAACTACAATTCATTCAGGTCTTCGCGCCAAATGATTATAGCTATTTCAATGCTAACAACGGTAATAGTATTAGCTGGAGCGGTTTCAATTCAATCAACAACTATTATTTTCCATCTTCCACCGCAACACAGATATTTGACGATGTTCACATAGATTCTGGGTCATATGAAATTACTCTAGTCAATAATTTCGATTTTGACCTGACTATTGGGGTATCGTTAAAGTCGAATCCTAGTGTTCTTTTTAGTCAGGTAGTTGCCATAGGTAAAAATGACTCAACAACCATTGCTTTTCAGGTAACTAATAAAGATGCTAATGCTATTTACAGCTGGACCCTCTTTCAGGCGAGCTCTAACGGCATTCCTTCGAGTGCTCCGGTACTAATTGACAATTTAAATACGTTTGATGTCCGTGTACGCAGGTCAAACACTTACCTGTCTTCTGGTAAATTCAGACCCCTCTCAAATACTTTTGCAAATATTGATGTTCAACTACCAATTCCCATAGAGCATTCTAAAACTATAAATTATCTCGAAGCGGCGGATATTGATTTAGACAACTTTTTTCTGGGAAATGGCTTAAGTTCAACAAACTTTGAATTGCATAGAACTATAAGCGATGACTCAGGAATAATTTATTCAGATCTCGTCTATGTTATATCTAATCCTACCCCTATTAACTGGTTAATGGGTTTATCGTACAAAGCAATTCAGCCTACCAAAGGCCTTGTAACGATCAACTATTTGTTGAAATCTGCGCAAAACGCGATCATTGATATAGAACCCAATAAATCTATGTCAATAGATTACGGGTTCAATAAAGCTCCTATTGTCTTAGGGCTTGGTTTTAACGAAGATTGGCAGTACTCTTTTACGAGCACTACCTCCCCTTACAAAGATTGGCCAGAAGAGCTTACTCTGCAGTTTGTCCCGCAACAATCATCTATAAGCAAGCAGTTTTCGGTGAAAGGTTGGGGAGAAGTGGTTGTTAATTCTCAATATCATAATCCTACTGGCGCTTTTGCAAACGATTCAACAATACTCAATCTAGGTTCTTCTTATTTAGATAGTGCTATTTCTAGTGTTACTAATTGGTCGATATCAGGATTTGACGTGAACGCTTTTAATGCCCTCACTCCGGACAGTCTTAATGTGACTACTAATTATACATTTAAAGCGCCTTGGGGGTTTAAAACAAATTCGAATCCAACCATTTCTTCAACTGCATCAACTTCACTTAGCTCGAATAGTGGTAATGCTTATTTATCTTCCGAGAAACTATTAAATCTTAGTGCTAATCAAAAAATAGATTCCCTCATTTTGGCATGTGATAGCATTGCGGTGTACGCCTCAATTCGTTCGAAAGCCGCATCACCTGTTGTAAATTCAGTAGCCCTTTCTTTAGGTTTCGATACAATTGTCTCCCTTTCAAACATCTATCTTTCACCCAACGATAGTGTTGAGTCAGAGTGGAATAATGTAGATGACATCTCAGCCTTGACAAATAATTTACGTTTTAATTATAGTGCCGACTTTGCACTCTCAAACATTCAACTATTCAGTCATGATAGTCTGTTTCTTGACTTTTATTTGAACTTTTATGGACTACCGTGATGCGTTATAAATTACTTTTCATTTCGGTTCTCATAAGTTTGAACCCACTTAAAGCGCAATGGTCTGTTCAGATGAATGAACTATACGATCACGTTGCGGATACATCGGGAATAGAATTATCCTTCGGAAATTGGGAACAGAAAACACTCTCTAATACTTCAATAGAACACTGGCACGGACACAAACCCGTATCGATAATTGGAAATGTCTACGCTTTTAACGAAACAACACAAGACCTTATTAATCTGCGGTTTCATCGGAGAAAATGGCAATTTGGTCTAGCAACAACAAATTATAATTTTAATTCGCGTGAATTAAGCCCAACTTTATTTAATGCCCTGTATTTAGACGGAAATACAGGCAGTGGCTCTTACTCATTTACGGCATTTAGTTCTCTTAAACACAGCCTAACTATTGGTCGCTCACTGTGGGGAGTTATTGATCTTACCGCCATAATAAATGGACATCAGTTAAACTCGCTGTCCCATTTAGATTACAGTGGTAGCTTGACCCAGTCCATTACAGAGCTTTCCGCTGATTTTAACGGTAGCTATTATTCGTATAACTCTGATTTTACAGATACAAGCAGAGGTATCGCCAACCTCCCGCAAGCTATAACTGCAACGGATTCTGGGCACTATTCTGTTTATCGCTATGCGCCATTGCATCCAACATTCGGATTTTATATGAAAATCAACCTTGGAAAACGAATAGCAGTTACCGCTTTTGGAAACCATCTGGGCGGCAGTTCAGATGTGACAGCCATCAAACAAGATAACGCATATAAGCTAAGCTTGAACTCAGCAGTAATTGAAACCATAGATCTACTTAACACAAGTATTAACCCAATAATCAGTCCTACCGGTAATTATTCTTATCAAGAGACTAGGGGAAATATAAGAGACACCGTTTTTTCTGCACCTTTACAACCACAAGTCCTGGGATCAAGCTTGTCCTTTTTCATAACTCCGGATTTAGAATTAAACTTGAGTACCTCTCAAACCAACTATTCTTCGTTTGTAAACAATAGAAATAGTTTTCTACTCAAAAAATACTTCGAAACCAATTATTTACTAGCAGGTGTTTTAGTTGAAAACCTAAATTCTAATCAATCTTTTTATAATCTCGTCCTTGGCGCTCGATATGAAGTTGCCCCAAGGCTCAGTATTCGCTTTTACAGTAATACTGCAACAAATTTCATTTATTTAAATCAAACAATGGCTCCTAAAGGAATTTCGCGAATGCAATTCACTATCGGTGCAGAAATAACATTACCATGAGAAAGCTTTGTACATTAATTTTCTTATTTCTTTTTGTCTTTAGTTCTAAGGCCCAAGAAAAAATTGAAGCCGTTGTGATTGGACAAGGCGTTATCCGAACTCAAGATGCTAGAGAAATCGTTGGACGGTTTTACAAAAATAAAACCGGAGATACGGTCACCATCGATTTGAAACAATATATCCCTATTAAAAAATCCTTGCCAAGGATCGCTCAAAATCTCGGTATTGAAAAAGACAAAACAACCATCTTAAAAATAGCTGAACCAAATAATACCATAACGTATCAGACTTTAAATATTTTGGCGCCAGATTCGAATGAAGGTTCTGACAGCACCTACAATAGTCCCATATCTTTGGGCTACGCTATTGGTAGACATACGGACCAATTTAATGTCCGATTACGCTATTACAAGGGGTTTGGCCTAGACTTTCATTTAGGTACTTCAATATACCGTGGCGATTTAAATAGTCACTTCTTATTTGTTGGACTTTCTAATGATTTCCAATCCCTATTTGGATCAGAATGGGGCGGTGTCTTTTCTGCAGGTGCTCTAGGAATGGTCTTTTACGATAAAGAAGAAGTGATAACAGGACCAGTTGGAATCATCAAAATTCAAAGGCCCTATTCTAATAATTCTTTTTTCGGTCCTAAAGTTATTTTTGGGGCGCACAATGAAGTTGGTTTTTCAATTAGCACAAGATTCTAAACATGAGAAATATTCTAGCATTGCTGAGTATTATATTCTTAGCGCCCCACATTCAAGGTCAAAATGTGTTAATAGAAAAAGTACTTTACACTGCGCCAAATTCCATTGATATACTATCTGTAAATAGAACGAATGGACTAGTTTATTTTAAGTCTTTTGACAAACCAGGCTTGCTTTACGCGGATGTCAGAAAGAGTAAAATTGTTCTAGATAGTACAGTGAACAACATAGAATTATTGGGGTATACAAAGATTAATCCTGTCAATTCTATAGTTCAACTACCTGATGGAAGTCTGTACTTACTTAATAGTATTAACAATGAATTGAAGTTGATTAAGAATTCTGCCGAAAACGTTACTCTTCCGAAACTCCATTACGATGAGTCTGATGATTTATTTTATGGCATTGCAAACAATAAGGTCATCGCCGGTAAAGTCACGGAACAGGGATTATCATCTTTTGATACCATCTTCCACTTGGATGGTATTTCATTATCTGGTGTACACTCTTATAATGATGTTCGGTATTTGTCTGTTACGGACGGAAATAAAACATTCATTGCCAAAGGTGGGAAGACAAGTATACAGAAACTACGTTACCCTGTTAATTATGGTGAGAGCACTAATAATATCGTTATACTTAATAAGGATTCGCTTTTAGTTTCAAGAACAGTGCGTTTAGGAGAGCATCAATTAGCCTTAATTTATGCAACAGAAATCGTGAGCACTCTAGATACCGTTGAGTTAGTGAAGATTAAAGAAGTTGAAACTACACAAATTGATTCTGTCATCAATGAAAACTTCATTCCTTTAAACGAATACACGGCACAAAAGCAAAGAGACATTGGCAAAGGCCGATGGTCAACACTTATTAGTCAAACTTCTGATGCCTTAAAAGCTATGGTAACTCTAAACGAAGCACTTGCCGCAAATCCTCAATCCTTTTCTTATAAAAAGGATAGTGTCTATTTCATTTTAGGACCTAAAAGAGAGATAAAGGCAGACGCACAAGAAGATAGCGTTTTCTTTAGTCGTAGAGGGATTAAGACAACGACTTACGATGTGGTTTATGATACACTGATTAAACCTGCTGATGTCATTTTAAGATTGACATGTATTGATCGTCTTTATGGAAACATGCCAGGCTACAAGGCAAATTTCTACGAGTATGAAACTAATACTTTAGTAAAATCTTCTACTGCTTTCAAAGAAGAGGTAATGTACTTCAGCTATCTTCCTGAATACACTCTTGGTTTAACCGTTACCTCAGATGGGTATCTACCGCATTCATTAAGAGTTGATCCAGATCTAGAGTATAAAACCACAGATCAAATAGAAAAAATCATATTCTTAGATCGTAGTCAAAATACATCGATGGATAATCTCTCAGAAAAAAATATTAGCACCGCTATATCTAGTACGGCACGTCCAGATGATGTTGAGAATAGTTCTACTAGCAATGCTTCACGACCGGTTGTATTGAAAAATATTTTCTTTGAGTTTGATAGTGACGCCCTTTCCCCCGCTTCGAAAAGAGAAATTGAGTTAGTATTCAACAGCCAAAAAAACGCAAAACGCTTAAGTATTGTAGGGCATACTGACAGTAAAGGTCCTGCTACATACAATCAAAGGTTGAGTGAAAAACGAGCGAGACAAGTAGAAGAATATATTTATAGCCTTGGATTCACAGGTGAAATAAAATCCATAGGTATGGGCGAGTCAAAGCCAATTGCTACCAACGAAACTGAAAAAGGTAGAAGCCAGAACCGTAGAAGCGAGATTACAATCACCTACTAAAAGGCTAGTAGCCGGTATATGACGGTAGATTGTGAGTTGCCAGATGTCCTTGTGATAAATGCATCTTTTTCTCCCACTTGTACATAATTCAAATCATCTAAACGACTGTTAATGGGTGAAGGTAATCTGATTGGTCGATTCAATCCATCATACCAACAGAAGACATCGAATCCGTTCTTGCCTGTGAGCGTACTATAATAAAGCCTGCCGTCCCCATCTAAAAAGGGATAAACATCGTTATTAGTAGTGTTTATATCATCAAGAGCCTCAACTTCCCCCCACAAATTAGGACCAAGCATTTTCACACGATAAATGTCTAGACCACCTTGTCCTCCTTCCATATCGCTTGCGAAATATAAATAGTCCTCCTTACTGTCAAAAAATGGCTGGGTGTAGGAAAATCCGAGTTGAACAAAAGGAGGTGTTGCACATTGACTGAAACCGTAACTTAAATCTATATGGCTGAGGATTATTCTACTCTCTGCCATAAATTCATTTGTTCGGTAGTCGTTCATAGCGGCAATCATAAAGGAATTACTATCATTCACTGTTAATCCGGCTATATTGTAATTATTATTGTCAATATCGCATAAGTTCCTCGTGTCTAATCTTGTAATCTCATTAGAAACCAAATCGTATACAAACGCTCGATACTTCTTAGACACCGATGGCAAGTTCACATATGGTTTGTCTGAAATAAAAACAACATTTGCACCTCCGGTATAACAAACACCTATGCTATTATAGGCCTCTTTGGTAATTGACGAGATATTAAAAGACTGAAAGAAAAACGACGGTAGAAGCTCTTGAATACTAGTTTGTTCTACAACAATTTCCTTTTGTCCGTACGAAAGATTAGAATAGAATAGCGCAAGGCTTAAAACGAAATAGGATAGTCGCTGCATTATAAAAAGAATACTGGGGTTTCTACTATACGGTTACCATAGGTTTTCGCTCGAACAAAATGGAAACGAATACAGGCCGTATGACTTTGTTGTGAAACATAACGTATCTCCGTCAAGGGATAGGCGTACTGATATAAAAAATTAAACCCACTGGAACTGTTGACTTGATATATAAACCCTGCTTTATTCGGTGAAATCAATAGACCAGCGCTAAATATATCTTTAGCTCTTAAAAGAAAATGAGTGTTTAAGTCAATAGGAGAGTTAACCGTCACGTTTATCAGGGTAGAATACAGAAAGTCAATCCCGCCATAAGCAGTAGGGTATTCTCCTCCTCCAAACAGATGAATTACCTGAGCACCGTAATTGTCGTTAATAAAAAATGATGTGCGGACTGCGTTTCTAAAACTTAAACCTGCATACTTTGATTTTCCATAGTAAGCACCCCCGATATCAACGTTCTGGTACCATTTCTGAATGACCCCATTCATAATTACAAAGTCATTCGGATCTATATATTGCTCACTGACTAAATCTATACCCAGCTGATTCAGAGAATATTTTACTCCTGCTGAAAAGTATTCGGATTCACTTATTCTAAGGTGATATGCAGTCGTGATAGAAAACGAGGTGTTTGCAATAGGTCCAACAGAATTTTCCATAATCGATATGTTTAGGCCAAACCGGCCCTTTGTCATACTATCGTAGGAGATATTTGTTGTGACCGGCGCACCATCCAGCCCAATGAGTTGTTGATCATGACTGAAGCTCAAGGAGCCACTTTGACGCCCGGCATAAGATGGGCTAACAGACACCGGGTTAAACAAATAGTTCTCGAGTGCCGGGTGTGTTTGTGCCATCAAAACAAGGTTTGCAAGAATAGCTATGAATAGATATAATACTCTCATCAGCGTGCTATGTATATGTATCCGGACTGTCTCCATTTATCTGGGCGAATTTCTAAAACATAGAAATATGTTCCTGACGGCAATTCGCCATCGTTATTAAACCAAACTACCTGGTTTTGATTAGTGCCGCCAAATCCTGATCCTTGATTTACCGACTCAAATACCTTATTACCATAGATGTTATATACAGTGAACTTGTAATTATTAAAGAACTGTAAACCCGGAATTTCTAGAGCATCATTTTTACCGTCAAAGTTTGGAGTAATTACTGACGGAATGAAGAACTCACATAAATCTGGATCACAATAGTTAGGCACCCCATCCCCATCGCAGTCGTCACCAACAATTCCATCTCTATCATAATCATATTCTAGAGCATCAGGAAGACCATCATTATCGCTATCTAAATCATATGCGTTTGGAATACCATCCAAATCACAATCGGAGAATGTCTCTACAGTGTCTGGTATTCCATCACAATCTCTATCAAACGAACCTACAACAGTACTATCGAAGGCGTAACAATCGTTACCATCAATTACCTCTAGATAATAAAGCCCCCCTGCTACGGCACTATCCCATAGTGCTATCGTTCCATTTGACCAAAGTATATCGTATGGCAATGTACCGCCGGAAACCGTACCAGAAATAATACCCGTTGTATCTTCAAAACAAGTAACGTTACTATCAGTAAGTGCAGTTACTTTTAATCGGTTTGGTTGATCAACAAATACCTTTCTATTAAATGCATAAACCGGGGTACATGAATTAGTATCGGTAACAGTAATATAAACAGTGTCTGATGGTAGACTATTGAATGCCAACGAATCTGAGTAAATAAGTGCCGTACTGTCAATGTTAAGCAATGGATAAGATCCCCCGTTTACCAATACCTCGATCCGACCGGTGCTGTCATTGAAACATAGCGGTTCGGTAATGATGACATCAACTGCTTCAAAAAGTGTTAAGCTATCAAAAATCACTGTACGGTTATCCTTGTATGAAACGAAACAAGAATTTGTGTCTTGAACGGTAATAAATAGTGTGTCACCTTGTGATAAGTTGTCCCAATACGTTTGTGTGGACAACGAGGAAGAAAGCGTGTCCAGACCGTAGGATAGACTAGTTCCACCATTAGCGAAAATCTCTATGATTGCATTACTACTATCAAAACACGTTACATTTCGACTATATATACTATCAACTATCACACTGTCTGGTTGATTCAAAGTAACAGTATCCGTTAACCAACAGCCTTTATAGTCCGTGACAGTTAAAAAATAATCTCCAGCCCACAAAGAGTCCATAATTGGGTTGTGAAGATTTAAATGGTAGCCTTTTTGTCCGTATTCAGCAGTTGTGGAATCATATACCCATAAATAATGCCAACCGAAGTTAATCTCTGTTGAATCCCAATTTCCACCTTGTATTGTTGCAGTAACTTTTCCATTAAAGTCATTAGCACAAAGAAGGTCTTCGGTAACAAAATTCACATACATCGGATCAGGTTCTATCAACTCCAATGAATCGAAACGCGAACTATTCATCCAATCACAACCTTTGTTATCGCGAATAGTCGGCCAGTATTCAGCAGGGCCTAGTCCTGTAAATAATGTACTGCTTTGGAAATTAAGAGAGTCAACGCTGTACTCAATGATATTCCCTCCACTAGCCCAGAGTTGAATAATTGCATCTGTACTATCATAACATTGAATTTTTGAAACAACATGTACGCTATCCAACGTCAACATATCTGGTTCTTGAACTATGAAGTAGTCAATGGACGTATCTCTGTGGGTTTCACAGCCCGCAGTATCTCGGGTATAAACAAAGTATTGACCAGCAGGAACAGTTGCAGAGGTGCTATCTGCAAAAGTGGCACTCTCCCATTCGTTTTGATTGACATAGAACCATTCCGTAATGAATGGACCCTCAACATCGACGGTAACAACAGCATCGGAATCATTAAAACAAGTGGTTGAATCATCAAATAGTACAGATTCTATATAATGTTCGTATACAATAGCTTCTATTAAGGTTAATTCTGAGAAACATCCAGTAATACGATTTTCGTTTCTCACTTTAAAATAAAAATGACCTGTATCTGAAGTGGATATTACTGGGGTAGAAATAAGACCATTATTATCCATATCGAACCATTCCAGTCTATAAAGGCTATTGTCAGCGCCAAAACCTTTATCGACAACCAATGTGTCTGGCGTGCCTAAACAGAAGTACTGTGTTCTCTGTAAAGGTGGTCTAGGTCTACCCAAAACACGAACTACAGAAGTGTCTAACTCGCTCACGCAACCCGTGATTGAGTCATATTGCGCTGCGTAATATTTAAATATACCTACACTATCTGTCGGTGGTACGGGTAGGAATGTTAAAGTGTCTATCTGTGTCAGAGTATTATAGAACAATAATGCATTCCCTGCATACAAACTATCTGCTATGATTGTTGTAGCATCTTCATCTTGACAATACTCATAATCACGGAGGTGAGGGGACAATGGTAACGGCTGAACATTTACACTCTGGTAGTAATCCACGAAACAGCCAAGAGCCGTGACCGTACGAGCCAAGTATAGAGTCGTTTGCCTTGGATTTACACTTATAGTAGATGAGGTATCTACAACTATGGTATCGAATGGTGTTATTCTGTACCAAACTACTTCATTATAGCCTTGATAAGGTTGTAATGTTAATGTGATGTAATCGCCGAGACAGACTGTAAAGTTGTCTACGCCTCCACTAATTTTTCCATCCGGAAGGTATTGTATTGTTATTGGTGCTTCTGTTTTTTCTGAAATACAGCCTGTGATTGTATCCATCTGAGCAACAAAGAATCTATCATTAGAGTCCAACGAAGCTCCGCTAACAGTAGGAATGCCAGAAACTCCAGTAATAGTATCCTTCTCGAACCACAACAGTTCTGTATTTAAATTATTGACAAACGCCGTTAATTCGATCTGGTTAGTGTCGTTTTCACAAACAACTAATGGCTGAACCACAGGTCTATTGGGTCGGCCAACAATATTTACTATTGACGTATCTAACTCGCTTACACATCCCGTGATAGAATCATACTGACTCGCATAGTATCTGAACATCCCGATGGTGTCAGTTTGAGGTGTCGGCAAGAACGTTAAAGTGTCTATCTGTGTCAGAGTATTATAGAACAATAATGCATTCCCTGCATACAAACTATCTGCTATGATTGTTGTAGCATCTTCATCTTGACAATACTCATAATCACGGAGGTTAGGGGACAATGGTAACGGCTGAACATTTACGCTCTGGTAGTAATCAACGAAACAACCTAAGTCTGTGACCGCACGAGCTAAATAAAGCGTGGATTTTACAGGGTTGACACTTATTGATGCCGATGTATCTACAGGGATAGTATCTAACGCGGTAACACTATACCAAACAACTTGATTATAGCCTTGGTAAGGTTGCAATGTTAACGTTATGTAGTCACCGAGACAAACTGTAAAGTTATCTACGCCTCCAATAATTTTTCCATCCGGAAGGTATTGTAACGTTATTGGTGCTTCTACTTTTTCGGATACACAGCCTGTGATTGTATCCATCTGAGCAACAAAGAATCTATCATTAGAGTCCAATGATGCTCCGCTAATAATCGGAACACCAGACACACCGGTTATTGTATCCTTCTCAAACCATAAGAACCTGTAGTTTGCAATAGTTGAATCTGCTTTTAATTCAATTTGGAGCGTGTCATTCTCACAAACAGCAATTGGATGAACTGTCGGAGGCAATGGTAATCCTTGCATTCTAAATACTACTTTTTTCAGGTCACTAGAACAACCAAAAATTGTATCTCGTTGAGCCACATAGTAAATTTGATCCCCTGCGTAAAGTGAATCTAATACAGGTGCGTTTGCTCTCAGACTGGTAACATTATTATAATTATACCATTCTACTTCATAGCCTGCTGTTGGTGTTGCTCCTAGTGCACCTACCCAATCGCCGAAACAAACGATTGGTGTGTCTACAATAGGTGGATCTGGTTTAGGCAATACCGTTATATGGGTAGCCGTTGTGTATTTCTTCACGGTATGGTCATATACCGCCCTTCTGAAGATTTGACTCTCAATGAAGCCCACGGTTGGGTCAAATGCTAATATTGGATCGGTGACTTTGGCTCCTGACGTATCTAGATATGGTTCCCAAATAGAATCCACTCTATTCCAATACTCCCAAGAATAGAAATATTCACCACTACCTCCACTCGCGCTATCGAGCACATACAGATCTTGAGGTTTCTCATTGTAACAAACCGTCTGCTCTGGGTTTAATACACCCGGTAGGAGGTCGGAAACATCAACAACAACCATCGACTTACGGTTACAGCGCATTCTGCCTAAAGTATCCACGTAGTAAATGCGGCCTTCGATTTCGTGTCTGCCTGAATCCAAGTATACGCCAGTTAGCGTGTCATTATACACCCCTGCATCTATACCGTCAATAAGCCATTTGTGCGCAATTGTATAATCTACTTGGTGATTGAGGTACATCGCATAGTTCGTCAAATGGCCCGTAGGAATCTTGTAATCATCATCAATCTCCACAATATTCACTGGTGGAATATTGACGATACTTACGGTTACCGTATCCGAGATGGCAAGTGCTTCACTATCTATGGCACGACGCATCACGCGAAGCGTATCCTGGTAATATTGCGAAGGCAACAAGCCTAGCGGGAAGGTCAAAGTAGACGCATCAACTTGCAATATCGTATCTCCTGCCGGGCTACCTATCCACCATTCGAAAGTATAGTTACCAGAACCCCCACTTGGGTAAGTGATATTTCTTACCTCCGTAGGTCGCTGACCAGAACATAATTCGACATCATAGCCTATTGTGCCTGGATCAAACGCATTCACATGAACTTTTACGCTATCAATACCTACACATCCTGTTGAATCACGGGTACCTCTAACTTTATACCATTTTGTGCCAACAGAGTCTGGTTGCAAAGTTAATTGCGCAGGAGAGGTGGAGTCTGAGCCAATTGCTCCGTCATCCCAGCTACCTGGACCATAGAAAACATACGTATTTGCACCTGTCGCTGTTAAAGTAGTAAGTCCACCGTCTGGAATTACGACTGGAGCGGCAGTTATGTAAACGCCTGTATCTTTATAGATGTCTATACCTATCATAGAACGGTCACTTTCACAACCATAAACATTAGTTGCTGAAACGTATAGGTATACATCTTCTTCGGGTTGATTCAAAGTGTATACTCCAGTTGCCTGACCAAAGAATGGATCATCGTAATAGTTATAAATCAAACCCGGTTGACGCTGAATTAGATCTTCAACTGGGGCTAAATCACCACCAAAACAATAGGCAGTATCTCTAGTTACTGGAGCGGCAGGTGTTATTGACTTACGCATTAAGTATGGCGTAATAGGACCTGCGCAATTCTCTTTATCGACCAACCCAACGTAGATATCAACACTATCTGTAGAAAGGAATGGTATGTAATATGGGGCAATCAATGTTGGATTTGAACCTCCGGTGTCTGTATACCATACGAGATCGTAGTTTAAACTATCGTAATCAAATAGCTCGTTTAGCCCAAACGGTGCTTGTGACGAACAAATGACAGTATCAATGCCTCCGAACAATGCTCGAGGCGTTTCTTGGTTAATTGAAATACGAACTTTAACACTGTCAAAGTCAGATTCACAACCGCTAATAGCATCAACTTTTGTTGCGTAGTACCATTGTTCTGTAGGGGCTAAGCCATTGAGAACAAAACCTCCAGTAGTGTCTCCAGGACCAAACGGTTGGTTATTGTACCATGAAAGCACTAGTGGCGAATAAATCTGGTTCGTAGCCAACTGATAATTTGGTTGATTACAAAGAACAATTGAATCGTCCTTAAATACTGAACTTGATGGTTTTGGATTAACGCCAATCTGAAGTTGGGTAGGTTGACTTTCACAAACCCAATTTCTTCTAGTCAGCCAATATTCATATACCATCGGGCCGGCACCAGGAAGAACTGTTGAAATAGCAGGCGCCGAGATTAGCACTGAATCCGGATTAATATTAGGGTTTGTGTACCAATTAAGATTTGCCGTAATAGAGTCATTGATATACGGTGACAAGCGATACAACATATCGCCTGCGTCTTCACCTTCACAGTAACTAAATGCTATTGGATCCGTACTTGGCGTAGGAGGTGTTGCCTTGACTGTAAGCATTGCTTGAGTATTACCGGAGTAACATCTCAAACCATTCATGGTCAGGTTCGAACCGAAATTAAAGGTGTATATATAGGTAGAATCGTGATCCAATGTTATAATCTCGTTATTCCACTCTGAAACGGCATTGCCATCCACATCATATATTCGCAAAGCATAGTTTGAGCCTGTCCAGTTTTTAACCATGTTCCCAAGATTAAAGGCAGCGCCACTACATACCACTGTATCCTCTACAATAGGAGATTCTGTCGGCGTTTGAATGGTATAGAGATCCATCTCTGTACGAGCGGAGAAACAACCCGTTTGATCATCCTTGTACGCCACCCATAAGCTCGTTGTATCGGTACCTGTGAAAGAAACCTGATCGAGGAACACGTTATCTCCAAAACCTAATGGAATTTCTGTGTCCTCAGCAATTCCTGATCGAGGAACACGTTATCTCCAAAACCTAATGGAATTTCTGTGTCCTCAGCAATGTACCAGTAAGGCGTCAATCCAAATGGAACATTCAAGAAATCACTCAATGGCGTAACATAATCATCACTACACATGTACAAATCAACGTGAACAGGTGTAGACGGCATCAAGTGAACCGATATAGGTACAAATGCACTCGCCTGTGAGCGACAAGTTAATGCCGTGTTTCCAGTTGCGTCCGTGGATCCTTCGCGGTATCCAATAGTGTAATATGCTCCTGCAATGGATGGTGCGTAATAATTCCATCCTGAATCTAGGACATTGGACGTTCCATCTCGGTACCACTTATACTTAATTCCTGTCTCTGGGTTAACGATCTGCAGCAACAATGAATCTTGAGGACAAATAGTCCCGTCTTGTGGAGTTACAATTGGACGATCTATGTCTAATTGAAGTATATCGAAATCGAATGTGTCAGAGAAGCAACCATTATTTTCTGCTACAATTTGGTATTCACCTTGAGGAAACTGTGCCATTGATCCCTGACTCTTAACTACACCAGGGTTGTTTTTATCGTACCAATAGTAGTTATAATATGAGCGCAAGGTTACAGTGTCAATACGAACTTGCTTGGTCGATAGACCATTTGTAGTGCTTTCACAAATATAGTACGGAGGAGCTCCTTCGGTATTAGGATTGATTGGACTAATATTCTCAACAATCAATATATCATTTGATACAACCTGACAAGTACGAGGGTTTAAAGATGTAGAGTCCGCTCCGTATTTTAAAATAGCGTAATACGTCCCCCCTTGAGAAACAGTCAGTGTCCCAGTTGTTATAGCGACTAATGGATCAGTGGCATATAACCCTGTAACATCTCTTCTATACCACCAGTATGAAGCTCCGGGACGAACTGTTGGGTCAGGTAAATTCGTTACATATAATGTTGTGGAGCTTGTCACAGGTGTTCCTGTCGGTGGAGAAGTACACAATGATAAGTTCGTAGCCGTGATGATTGGATCCGGTTCTTCGTCCACTCGCACATAAACAGGAGCGCTAAATTTGTTTTTACAGGATCCTGCATGTACTCCGCTATACTTCTGCGCTCTAACTCTATAATTTCCAGTTAAACTGATGTCAAATCCATAATTCTGCGGTACAGTTGATCCTGTTGCACTAGGATAGTCAAAATAGCGACCGGGAATGTCTTGCCACTGGCCATTAGATGCTTGCATCTGAAGATGATACCTGTTACCCACATCATAAGGGTCAAGATTAGTAACAACAAAGAAGGAGGTGTCATTAGGACAAATTAACCACTCAGGTCCTCGACCTACCGGCCAGTTAGGCGGCAGTGGCGCAGGCCATATCTGAGGTGCGATTAACGGTCTGAACCCCGGCGTCTGAACACTATCAATATCTACTTTTGAGTAATATGACGTTTCACTTTCACAGCCTTTGGTTGAGATGTAGTCTGTACTGTAATAACCTGAAGCTGTTGTAGGTACGTCATTAATAGTCAATACAGCAGAAGTATGTGAGATTAAAGTATCTACAACTCCTAAAGGTGTTTGTTGATAGTACCACCTGAATCCAACAGATCCAGACAAGAAGTTAGAATCTGCCGTATTATCCATTGTACGAAGCACCATAGACTCTCCTTCACAGAAGCTATATTGATCATGAAGAACCGGTGCCGGCGGATTAGGATTAACAATTATTTTGAAATCGTTATCAGGAGATTTAGGACATTTATAGTCCCCGTTTACCTTGCCATAAACTTCAGCTGTATAATACAACCCGCTTGAAGGAGTGGCACTTGAAGTAGGGACAATTAGTATTTCAGTATCATCAATAAAGTTGCCATTTTCATCATACCACCTTACTATTTCATTGAAATTTCCTCCTGTCGCTATTTTTTGCAAAGGTCGAGTCAACTTCAATTTAGTAAGCTCATCTTGACAAACTTCTTGGTTGTATCCTTGTACTAACTGAATATCATAGTCTTGTATAGTTATACGCTCTATTTCTATTGATGCGTCGCTTAAAATAGGGTTACATAAATCTTCATCTACCTCTACCTTATATATCCCTTCACCCAAACCTGTAAATCTTGGCGTCGCTCCTAAAGAATGGGTAAATGATGTCGCAGGTAACCTCACGAAGGCGCCGTTAGCGTCTTCTTGGTATAATGTGTACTCTGCACCAATTACTGGATTCGAGACTTCAAGCGTTCCAACAGAATCAGCACAAATTTGATAAACACCATTATCAGGATCGGCAACAGCTTCAAACTGAGCTTGTACAGGAGCTACGAAATCATACTCCATAATAAACGTACGATTACTCATACATCCGTTCGCATCCGTCACTGAAGCGTAATAATAACCTCCGCTAGATATAGTTAGAGCGTTACTATTTGCACCATTAATCACATCTGTCTGACTTGGCGCCAAACTATTATTTGTCTTGTACCATGACCAATCATAAACAGCTGATGTTGGCGCATCTGCTTCGAGAATGTCATTTGCACCTATACAAACTTCAATGATAGGTGGGGTCAGGGCTGTACCTGCATACTCTGGACCTGCTGGTCTATCGTAGGCTGTAATTCTCAACGTGTCTGAATACGTTCTACAAACTTTACCATTCGAAGCGCTCATAGCGCTCGTTAAATAGTAATCAGTCAGTTTCGTACCAAGGCCACTAAATCCTGGCGTAACAGAGAGGTCGTTGGTGTTAGGAACGTTAATTGAATGATCAGAACCATTCGTTACGAGTGAAGTCCCTCCAGAAGTTATATCAATAGCGTTCCATAAGTAATATGCTCCCACGGTTTCACCACCATCCAATTCTAGGATAGTTGTACTGTCCGTACACAAGCTGCTGGGTTCCGAAGGTGCATAAGTGATGTCTGGTTTATTTAACAGAATTTCATCTATTGACATAGAAACTGTTCCAAATTCTTCACAGTTACCCTGTATCACCTTAACTCTATATTCACCTTCTTCTACATCTGGGAATACATTAGAATTAGGTACCGATGAATCGTAAATAAACTGTAAGACGTTTGATTGCGTTGGGTAAGGGTTGAAGTTTCCGCTTATTAAATCCTTTCTGTAGAGCTCATAAGTTGCACCGTCTAACATAGGGGTACTCACTCTAAGATCTATCGTTGAATCCTTACACACATTGAACACTCCTCCTGACCAAGCCGTAACTGGCTCTAATATTGGTGGTGTTAAGTCACGAACAAAGAAATCAATAGTGGTCGCTGGCCCGGGACAACCAGAATTTTCTGCGACTGCGGCAAATGTATATGTTCCTCCTACTGAAGGTGCTCTAGTTAAAGTGTCGCCAATCCCAACCTGAGAGTTTAGAGTACCATCAGGATTCACATAATACCACTTGTAATTTGGGTTAGGGATAAGAGCGTCAGATGACAGCGCAACAAGGTCAATATCTTCTCCTAAACAAATAGTGTCTGTTGGGTAAGCTGAAACCACAGGTGCCGATGGTGTGTTGCGAACATCGATATTAAAGGTATCTGATGTCATCGCACAAGCACCCATAAGCACATGTTCTGCAACAACATAAAACTTAGCATCAAATGACAGAATGCCAGTAGTGTTCTCTCCTACATTTACTTGTTTAATTGAGCTATTGGATGTTCCTAAGAAAACATCACCCGCACTTTCAACTCTGTACCAACTAAATACATAGTCAGTTACCGTAGATAAATTGCTGTAGGCGATCCAGTTATTCAACTGGAGATTAACATCATCGTTTTCACAAACTGTTAAAGGCAAGTTTGTTCCGGATGGATACGCAATCTGAGGCTTAATTACCTGAACGGCTTCCATGTAAAGGGAGTTACCAAAGTCGCTTTCACAACCGTTTGAATCAATGGTGAATGCTCGATACCTGCCGATTTGATTCATTGGGTCGAACGTATCCCCTTCTTGTGGGTACTCTATAGTAGATACCGCCGGTCCTGGTGTTGTATTATTTACTCTATATAGTTCGTAGCGATTCCCATTAATTGGTGTTTCTATTTCAATATCGTAGCTCACAATACCAGGGATACTAGAACAAATGTATTCTGTATCATCAGCAGTGTGTGAATACCTTATTGTAGGTGGCGTTGGAACCGACTTTGAAACAAAAATCTCTCCGAAGTTTGAACTCATACAACCTGAAATAGTATACCCTACGAGATATAATCTTTTAGATCCAATATTTAATAAGTTGAGGTTGTATACAGTTGAATCAAATACTTGCGCTAGCGGGGTTACATTGGGGTAATTCAAGTCATATAAATCAGCATCGTACCACTCGTATCTTACGAAAGGAGTTAACTCATCTGGTTGAAGATCTACCACGGGGTCTGAACTACAAACGTTGTATGTTGTACTTGTCACACCATCTGCAAGAATTATTGGACGCTCAGTTGGACTGTAGTATTGCTCAACGAGCAATGTATCTACAGGTGAAACACAACCTCCAGCGCTTGCTTGTACATAATACTCAATGAACCTGTTAGTATGCGTAGAATCTTCGTAATGACCATTAATCACAGAAGGTGACCATGGAGCGTAATTTCCATTTGCTAATTTGGTAAATTGATTTACATTACCAATTGTCGAAGAATCAGGTGCAGAAGAAGTTACCGTAAATACTGCTCCTGGGAATGCAGTATAGGCTTGTTCATTATCTATATTGATATTTAAGTCGTTAATATTACATAACGCCCCGGATCCAAATACCTGTGATAATTGAGGCTTTGGAAGATCCGTCAATACAACCACAATCTCTTGAGAGAATTTGTGCGAACAACCATTTTGTTCTGCCAATATTCTGTATCGTCCGGATTGTGTTGGATTATAACTAGGATCCGCTGAGGTCACTGAAGCGACGCTGTCCCACTGGCTTGCTATAGCGTTATAGCGAAGAATAGTATAGCTTGCATTAGCAACAAACGGAGCGTTCATTACTATTTCTGCACTGATAGCACAATTTGTGTACGTATTATTACTGCTATTGTAGAACGTTGGTGACTGGAAGAATGAAGGTTGAATCAAATCCTCAACATCTAGCTGAATATAATTATCACTGATCTTTGAGCAGCCCAGTGCGTTTTCATAAACAGCGAAATATTTACCCGCTTGATTAGTTTTAGGCACGTTAAATCCAGTGGCAAAGAGAACAGTATCGTTCGGGGTAACGGCGGTATTAATTTTATACCATGTGACTGTACCCGTTGTACTAGAAATATTCGTTGATAGCTGAATACTATCTAAATCACATATACTTGAGATGTAATTAACTCCAGATTTAGTATCGTAAACGTCAGGTGTAACTTCGAAAGGCAACGGTTCGGGATTAACAGTAATAGTAACCGAAGCAGTATTCTCACAGGTATTGCCATCAACACCTGTAACAGTGTAAGTTGTTGTAGCAGTTGGAATAAAGGCTGTCCCGTTATTCACCCCATTAGTCCAATTATAAGTCCCGCTAAGTCCCGCTCCTTGTCCAGAAAGAGTGATTTCATCTCCCTCACAAATAGTCGTTGTGTTTGAAGGGGTGGTTGCTACAGCTGTTATGGCAGGAAGGTCATGGGTAACTACATCTAAAGTGCCCTTAACTCCCTCACAACCTAGTGCTGTTGAGCCATTTATGGTTACAGTTGGGCTAACTTGACTAACATAATAAGTAACAGTACCCACAGTGCTCGTAGATGGAGTTGGCGCACCTGTATTTAAATGCGTTTGTCCATCTGTATCGTACCATTTTAATGTGTATCCGGCCAATTCTGTCGCAATCAAAGGCAGAGGATTAGTATCGTCCAAACAATATTCCACTGTGCTTGTCACAGGAGCAACCGGAGTTTCGTGGATAATGACCTTTAGTTCTGTTTTATTGCTTTCGCAATTCACACTACCCCCAGAACTTTCATAACTCACATAATATGTAATGGGTCCTGCAATACTTGTATTTATTGTAGGTTCACCATTGATCAATAAAGTACCGTCTGCTGAGTACCACTTGTATGTACCTGCGATTGAATACTGAACTGACTGATTTTTAAGTAATCGACTTAAAAGTAATGGCGAATCTCCTTTACAGTATTCGTCTATTGAAGTTGTAAGTACTTGTGGAGCGGCGGGTAATGATAGCGCATAGACAATAACCTGATCATTATTCATACACCCGTATGAATCTGTACCCGTTACCGTATAGGTTTCTCCGGAAGGGTTAGTGGGAATAAATGCATCACCATTAGAAATGCCGCCTGTCCATGTATACTGAGGGCTAGGGCCATTAATTCCCGCACCTGTGCCTTCTAAAATAACTGACTCACCAAAACAAACTACAACATCACTGCCGGCAGAGACATTGGGAAGCGAATGAGTTGTAACAGTTAATGATGCCTTCGGACTTTCACAACCGCTAGGATCTGTTTGACTAACGAAATACGTTATCGATTGAACTGTCGTATTCACTGAAGTAGGAGGACCAGTCAATAAGGTATAGTTAACTGAATTACTGGGATCCGGAGCGTACCAATTTAAACTGTGTCCTGATAAATTAATCGCTGTTAAACTCGAGCCGTTGCTTGAGCCCTGGTTAAAACAATTATCAATATCCGTTGTCACAGGAGCCGCCGGTAAATCATTAATCTCCACTGTAACCGTTGTTACCGGCCCTTCACATCCTGCAGTGTCATTTATCAGACTTACTCCAAACTGTACAGTACCTGTATTGAGTGTATTCGCTGTAGGTGCATTCCCAATATAGTTTCCATCTTCATCATACCATTTAAATGTAAAACCAGATGCCGGCGCAGTAAAACCTAATTCGTCTTGTAAATTCTGTGTTGGTATTGCTCCCTCGCAATATTCAATTACTGTTGTTGCGCTAGATGGTGCTGGTGGTGTCTGGTGCACGTTGATAACCATTGTATCTTGGCCAACACATCCATTAATGTCTGTTCCAGTAACTGTGTAAGGTGTAGTCGCGAGAATATTAAACGGCTCATCGTTTTGCTTTCCTCCAGACCAAGTGTAAGCACCGCCTGGACCTGCACCCGACCCCAAAAGAACAACTTGCTCGCCCTCACATGCCCATTGATCTGATCCCGCAGAAACAACCGGATTTGCATGAATGGTTACATCTATTGGAGCCAATGGTCCTTCACAACCACTTGTTGTTACTTGGCTGACATAATAAGTCTCAGTACCTACAGGATTATTATTTGGAGTTGGGGGTGAAGCACTTGCAGGTAAAGCCACAGGACCCGGAGGCACTAAGTTGTAATCCGTTTTGTACCATTTCAAAGAATATGATACATCAGT
>Ga0206130_10002136_pt1 | contig 27897 bp, 24 predicted proteins | sample Helgoland_Spring_9_FD_148637 | JGI IMG/M metagenome (GOLD analysis project Ga0206130, IMG submission 148637) | Pelagic subsurface seawater microbial communities from Kabeltonne, Helgoland, North Sea - Helgoland_Spring_Bloom_20160512_1 | ecosystem: Environmental > Aquatic > Marine > Epipelagic ...
TGCTGAGAAAGCATCTCTTTATGGCTTAAAACTTATGATATCAGCTGGTCCTACGCACGAGCCAATTGATCCAGTTCGGTTTATTGGAAACCATTCTTCAGGGAAAATGGGGTTTGCATTAGCAGAAGAAGCAGTAAAAAGAGGTGCAGATGTGACTTTAATTGCTGGTCCTGTTAGCTTGGAAACGCCACATGGTGTAGAAAGAATAAATGTAAAAACGGCTCAAGACATGTTTAATGCCTGTACAGGTAATTTTGATAGGCAAGACATAATTATAATGGCTGCTGCTGTAGCAGATTATGCGCCTATTGAAATAGCTTCCGAAAAGGTTAAAAAGAGAACTGAGGGCTGGAATATTGAGTTGAAGAAAACTAAAGATGTTTTGGCTTGGATCGGAGAGAACAAAAAAGTGAATCAAAAATTAATTGGTTTTGCTTTGGAAACCGAAAATGAACAAGCAAATGCATTCGGAAAATTAGAAAGAAAAAATTTAGATATAATTGTACTTAATTCATTGAAAGATGAGGGTGCAGGTTTTCAACACGACTCGAATAAAGTAACAATTATTGATCGGAATAATAAAGTGACTAGTTTTGAGTTAAAGAGTAAGCAAGATGTAGCCATAGATATTTTGGATACAATAGAAAATTACTAAGTTTGGTATTAATGTATTTGATTAGAATAAATATAATATGGTTGATGATTGCTCTTTCTAGCTCCTTAAAGGGGCAAGAGATGAATTGTCAGGTACAGGTTATTGCACCAACATTGCAAAGTTCTCCTGCAAATTCAGAGATAATGCAAGAGTTGCAAGCAACGGTTTTTGAGTTTATTAATGGTACGAAATGGACAAATGAAGTTTTTCAGGATGAGGAGCGTATAGAGTGCAGTATTTTAATAAATATTAATTCAAAAACAGGGAGTGACCAATTTAAGGCAAGTATACAAGTCTCATCTTCTCGTCCTGTTTATGGATCAAGTTTTAAAAGTCGCTTGTTAAACTATAATGATAATAGTCTTACTTTTCAGTATCAAAGGGGGGCCTCGTTAGTTTTCACCCCGGATAGACACCAAAACAATTTAGCGGATGTTTTGGCTTTTTATGTTTATATGGTTATTGGATATGACTATGATTCATTTTCATTAAAAGGAGGAACGCCTTATTTTGATAAAGCGCAGCAGATTGTATCGAACTGTCAAAATGCACCTGAGTCAGGTTGGAAACCACAAGAAGGTACTAAAAACAGGTATTGGTTGGTAGTTAACCATGTACAGAATTTGTTTGATCCTTTACGCATTTGTTTTTATGAATACCATAGACAAGGATTTGATTTGTTGTATTCTAAACGAGATGAAGCAATTAAAAAAGTAACAAATGCAATACAATTATTAGAGACTATACATAAAACGAGACCTAATTCCTTTAATGTGCAAATGTTTTTTACAGCCAAAGCGGATGAGATAACGGCTCTTTATAAAGGGGCTCCCGCCGATGTTAAGAATACCGTTTTTAACACTTTAGTGAAATTAGATCCGGGAAATATTTCCAGATACAACAAAATGAAACAGGGTAAATAAAATCTGTTAATTTTAATTGAATCAATAATTTTTTATAATCCTTTCTCTACCTTTGTAATTAAATTAATAATTAGATAACATGAATATGTTTAAAGGAGTTGGAGTAGCTTTAGTAACGCCGTTCCAAAGTAATGGACAAGTTGATTTTACTAGTCTTCAAAGACTTGTTGAGCATCAAATAAACAATGGTACGGATTATTTAGTTGTACAAGGTACTACTGGGGAATCGGCAACGTTATCTTCAGGTGAAAAGAAGGCTGTACTGGATTTTATAATTGAAATTAACGCAAAACGATTACCAATTGTTTTAGGAGTAGGAGGAAATAATACCGGAGCAGTAGTAGAAGCAATTAAGTCAACCGACTTAAAAGATGTTGATGGGATCTTATCTGTTAGCCCTTATTATAATAAACCATCGCAAGAAGGGATTTATCAACATTACAAAACGATTTCAGCGGCTACTTCAAAGCCAATTATCCTTTATAATGTTCCGGGGAGGACAATGAGTAATGTACTGGCCCAAACAACTTTGAGAATAGCAAGAGATTGTAAAAACATTGTTGCTGTAAAAGAAGCATCTGGAAATTTAGAGCAAGTAATGGAAATTATTAATAATAAACCGGAAGGGTTTGTTGTGCTATCTGGTGATGATGCATTAACCTTGCCTCATATGGCAATTGGTGGTGACGGTGTTATTTCTGTCGTAGCAAATGCCTTCCCAAAAAGATTTTCTATGCTGGTTCATGCCGCTATGGAAAATAATATGGATTTAGCTAGAGAAAAGCATTATGAGCTGTTTGAAGTAATTCAACAATTGTTTGCGGATGGTAATCCAGGGGGAGTAAAACATGTTCTTAAATTATTGAATATTTGTGACGACAACCTGCGCTTACCATTGGTTCCAGTAAGTAAAGATGTTGCAGACAAGTTATATGCGTTAACTGCTAAAATAGGAGAGAAGGTAGTTTAACTAAACTTATAGTTAATATTTTGAATAAGCTCTAGCTTGGACTCCAACTGGAGCTTATTTCGTTTAGGACAATTTAGCTTTATTACACAGTCTAACTCAAATTGTTGTTCTACAATTTCTAACTCAAATGTTTTTACTAATCCCATTATGCTGTTCATGGTTTCGTATTTAAAGCTAATGCTTATGGACTCAGTTACTTCTTGCTCGATAATTGTAGCATTATTAAGAGCATCTTTAGCAGCTTCTTTATAGGCTGTAATTAAGCCTCCAACTCCTAATTTAGTTCCGCCAAAATAACGAATAACAATAATAGTAATGTTAGTGACTCCAAACGATAATAGTTGTCCATAGATCGGCTTTCCAGCAGAGTTGTTGGGTTCTCCATCATCACTATATCTGTAAAGTTTCCCTTCGGCTCCAATGCTAAATCCATAGCAATGGTGGCCAGCATCGTGATATTCTTTTTTAATGCTGGAAAGTTCTTCTTTGAACTGAGGTTCCGAATTTATTGGAATTGCAAATGCGATAAACTTGCTTCCTTTCTCCTTGTAGATTCCTTCGGAAGGAGCTTTTATTGTTTTGAATGAATTCACCCAAATATGTAATGTCCAAAACTAAAAACAGCAATTGCACCGCAAGCAAATAATATCCCGATCCAGTTTCCTCTAGTCAATTTTTCTTTAAATAAAACTAAACCAATTACAGAGGAAACCACAACAACACCAATACTTACAAGGGGGAATACTACCGATCCTCCTCCGAGACTTTTAACTTCTAAAGCTTGAAGCATAAATGATAATGAGAAAAAGTTGGGTATGCCGAAAACAACACCCCAAAATATATTTTTTAGTTCAAACTTAGGAGGTGAAGCAACTGACTTTCCAAGTAAGATTAATAATCCACTTATTCCTGCAATAAAGAAAAGAACAACAAAATAAAGCATGTCTTCTCCTTCGGGTAAAAATAATTTTGAATTTTCGAAAATGGAATCAGCAATTCCTTGCCCAATGAAAACCAGAATAATAAGCCACAGATACTTAATGTTAAAACTAAGTTTCCCTCCTTTGGTTGAGGCTAAATAAATTCCAATTAGAGCGAGTACAAAACCAATCATCTTTTCAGGTGATAATTGCTGTTCTGGATAAATAATTATTGCTGCTGCAACGGGAATTACTAACGACATTTTATTTGCAACAGTAGTAACTGCAATGCCTACTTTTTGCGTTCCAAAAGCGTAAAAGTTAAAGACAATAATAAATAAAAACCCAATTACCATAGCATGATAAAGCCAAGGAGCAGAAAGAATATGTTGTATATTAATTGGCTGCTCTGACAAGATAAAGCCAATAGTTCCTGCAGTAACATAATTTACAATAAGTGCCTGAAGATTATCTACTTTAAACCTTTCGAAAAGTTTAAAGATAATAATCAAAAGGTTGAATAACAGTATTGTTAATATTACGTATATCATTTAGTGTAATAAGTGATTTTGTCTTTGCCAAATGTAAACTTTTCAGCGGATTTACTATTTAGTTGTGGAGCTTTAACTCCTTCCGCAAAGAACGGATTTCCTGTTAAAACTCTTGCTTCATCCCATAAATCTTTTTCAATAAACTGATTTAGGGTAAACGTACCTCCTTCGATAATTAATGAAGTGATGTCATTATCGGCACAAATTTTCCATAAGTCATCAAAAAAAGACTCAAAAAGTATTTTTCTGTACAAAATTGATTCATTTCCTTCATTTTTCAATTCATTAAGAATGATAGTTTTCGCTGCAGTATTGAATATTTTAAGGTCTTTTGACAGTTCCAATTTTCTATCAATAACTATCCTGATGGGATTTTTCCCATCAACTGCTCTGGTTGTTAATTCAGGGTTGTCGTTAATTGCTGTTTTTTTTCCAATTAGTATAGCATCTTCTTCACTTCGCCATTTGTGGGTTAATTGATTTGTGTTGGGGTGGGTTATCCAATTTATAGTTGGACAAGTATCTGTTCTTTTTTTGTCTATAAATCCATCCTGAGATTGGGCCCATTTTAGAATTATGTAAGGTCGTTTCTTTTCGTGAAAAGTAAAGAAACGTTTATTTAATTCAAGACATTCTTTTTCAAGTATTCCTACTATTACGGTTACGCCAGCATTTTTTAGTTTTTCAACTCCCTTACCAGCAACTTGTGCAAAAGGATCGGTACAACCGATTACCACATTTGGAATTTTAGATTCAATTATCAAATCGCTACAAGGTGGAGTTTTACCAAAATGGACACACGGTTCTAATGAAACGTAAATTGTAGCCTTAGCAAGAAGTGACTTATCTTTAACTGCATTTATTGCATTGACTTCGGCATGTGCTTCTCCATAAAGTTCATGGTAACCTTCACCTAGTACCTTATCATCATACACTACAATTGCACCAACCATAGGATTAGGTGATACATTGCCAGCTCCATTTTGTGCTAGTTCAATACATCGTTGCATATGTGCTTCGTGCTTCATTTATGCGAAAATACGATTTTGAGGGCAATAAAAAAGCCTCTTTTTGGGAGGCTTTTAATATTTAAATAAGCTTTAAACTTATTCTGGGAGATGGTATTGATTTCCCTTCTTTAATTTAATCATTTAAAGGCAAGCCTTCGATTATTTTGTATTTGAAATAAGCAGAGTCCCTATAACACGCATTAAAATGCCACCATTCTGTTTGAATGTTAAAAAACCTTCCAGCACGCATAGACCTTCTTAAAAGTTTTCGATTATCAACCTGCTGCTTAGTAAGTAAGCTATCTTCCAGCATTTGTTTTTCTTTTATGGGCCAAGCCAGTATTCCAAAATAATCAAAATCCGTTCCCATATCTAAAGCTTTTTCTGAAAGACTATTTGCCAAAGTAATATCCACTGCAGCACCAAAATTATGTAATGACCCTTTTTTGGGATTCGATACAAATTTGGTTTTTTCATTGATAGGCATGTCTAATAGATCCCACATATATTGTTGAACGCTTCTTGGTCGAACACCATCGTAAATTAGTAATGTAAGAGTAGAATCTTTCTTTTTAAGATATTCTTGACAAAGCTTTAACCTATCTGCTATGTCTGGTTGTAAGTAGCAATTTGTTAAGCAACCATACATGTTTTTTTTCATAAAATTGTCTGTTGTTGAGTACTTTAAGTCAACTAAGATGGAGGAATCGAGACGCTGTATATTAATCAATCCTTCGTTAATAAGGTACTCATCTAATAAACAAGAAGACTCTTTTATTATAGTTTTTTGAATTGGAGAAATTGAGTCTAATTTAATAGTATCCATGGAAATGTTTGGAGATGGGACTGCATTTTCATCCATCAACTCCGAAGTGCATTGTAGTAAAATGCCAGAAAATAAAAAGATGAAGAGTATATAGCTTGATTTACTCATTCCTGTAAAAGTAGAAAAACAAATTCAATCCTACTTTTTTATTTTCTCCTCATAGCTTATATTTGACCATAACAATAAAAACTGATGGATGGCTTCATTTGATATAGTTAGTAAAGTTGACGGACAAAGTTTAGACAATGCAATTAACTCTGTAAAAAGGGAAATTCAAAACCGTTATGATTTTAAAGGTTCAGACACTACTGTTGAGTTAGATAAGAAAACGAATCAAATTCATGTGGTTACGGATAATGACATGCGGATGGGACAGGTAGAAGGTGTGATTATTGGACAGTTAGTGAAAAACAAGATATCACCAGACTATATGGATATGGGAAAAGAACTATATGCAGCCGGAAAGATGCTTAAAAAAGATATTGTGATTAAACAGGGTATCGATAGAGAGACTGCAAAAAAGATTGTCAAAAGTATCAAAGCTACTAAGTTCAAGGTTCAACCTTCAATAATGGATGATCAATTAAGAATTGTAGGAAAGAAGTTAGACGAATTACAGGGAGTTATTGCTCATTGCAGATCTGAGGACTTTGGAGTGCCTTTGCAGTATAACAATTTTAAATAGGAATTGTTGTTTGCGTATTTAATTTACAAACTCAGCTAACTCCATCCATCTATCTGATTTAGTATCTATTGCAGTTACTGTTTCTGTCAGTTCATTCGAAATTTTTTCAATTTCAGAATAGGGAAGGTCTCCTTTATTCAATTCCTCCGAGAGTTTATTTTTTCTGTCTTCTAGCTTTGCTATATCTTTCTCTAGGTTATCAAATTCTATTCTCTCTTTGTGGGTTAACTTAACTTTTTCTTTTTCAGCTGTTGCAATTGGTTTTTCGTTTTGAGTTTGGATTTTCTTTCCGAGACTTTTCTTTTCTCTTTTAAATTCTCTGTATTTGGTGTAATTACCAAGAATATCATTAATAGAACCATCACCATTCATTACAAATAGGTGGTCAGCAATTTTATCCATAAAATACCTATCGTGAGAAACGATAATTAAACACCCTCCAAAAGAAAGTAGGTAATCTTCCAAAATTTGAATGGTAAAGATATCCAAATCATTGGTAGGCTCATCCATTATTAAAAAATTCGGATTTTGCATTAAAACAGTGATGAGATAGAGCCTCTTTCTTTCTCCTCCACTCAATGTTGAAACAAATTGATAATGCATTCTGTTATCAAATAAAAAACGTTCCAAAAGCCCCGTAGCACTTAATTTTTTTCCATTACTCATAGGAAGGTATTCTCCTATGTCTTTGATGACATCAATTACTCTTTTATCCTCCTTTAATACTAGTCCTTTTTGGGTATAATAACCATATCTAATCGTCTCTCCAATAACAACTTTTCCACTATCTACAGGCTCTTTTTCAGTTATAATATTCAAAAAAGTAGATTTTCCTGAACCATTAGCTCCAACAAGACCAACACGTTCTTTACGTTTAAAGATATAATCAAATTTATCCAATATGATTTTATCACCATAAGCCTTTGAAACCTTGTGCATTTCTAGGATTTTATTTCCAAGGCGCTCCATGTTCACCTCTATTTCAACTTGGTCCTCTTTTATGTTTGTCTTCGCTATTTTTTCGGTTTCATAAAAGTCACTGATTCTAGCTTTAGATTTTGTCCCCCTTGCCTTAGGTTGACGCCTCATCCATTCTAATTCCTTTCTGAAGAGGTTTTTTGCTTTGTCAATGTTGGCTTGCGTATTCGCATACCTTTCAGCTCTTTTATCTAAGTAATAGGAGTAATTTCCTTTGTAACGATGCAAGTCACCGCCATCCAATTCAAGAATTTCATCACAAACTCTTTCTAAAAAGTAACGATCATGTGTTACCATGAAAAGGGTAATGTTTTTAGCAGCTAAAAATTTCTCTAACCACTCAATCATGTCTAGGTCAAGGTGGTTCGTAGGCTCATCCAAAATGATAATATCTGGATCTTCAATGAAGATTTTAGCCATTGCCAATCTTCTTTTTTGTCCCCCCGACATATTTCCAACCGTTTGGTTATGGTCGTCTAATTTTAACTTCGATAGAACCTCATCTATAGAGCTTTGAACACCCCATGCATCTAGCTCACTTAGTTTTTCAAAAACTTCTTGCATTCTATCTGCTTTCTCAGGCTGAGAGAGAAGCTCCTCGTATTCTTTTGAGAATTTTATTTTTTCACTCTCTGTGTCATAAATAGTTTGAATAACTGTTTTAGAATTATCAAAGTTTTGTTCCTGTTCTAAAAACCCAACAGTAATTTCCTTTCGATAAACAATTGAACCTTCATCCGGAACATCCTTTCCGGTTAAGCAGTTTAATAAAGTAGATTTACCAGACCCATTTTTTGCAACCAAGGCAATTTTTTGGCCTTTGTCTAGTCCAAAAGAGATTTTTTCGAAAAGAATTTTTTCCGCGTAATTTTTGCTAATGTTTTCAACCGACAAGTAATTCATGACTGCAAAGGTAGTTTTTGAATCGAGTAAACATAAAAAAAGCGTTGAACCTTTTGTGAACAACGCTTTTTAATTTATAAACCTACCGTATTAATTGTAAATCTTATCAAATACAGTTGAGTAATTCGCCATAATGATTTTTCTTTTAAATTTAAGAGTAGGTGTTAATTCTCCAGTTTCAACTGTAAATTCAGCAGGAAGTAATTCAAACTTTTTGATTTGTTCCCAATTTCCAAAATTTGTGTTGTATTTTTCAATTTCTTCTTGGATTCTAGCAATTACCTTTGGACTTTCAATTAATTCTTGATTTGAACTTAGCGTAAGACCTTTTTCTTTTGCCCATGCCGTTACAAATTCAAATGCAGGAACAATAAAAGCAGCAGGCATTTTCTGACTTTCACCAATAACCATTATTTGCTCAATGAATCTAGATTCTTTGAATTTATTTTCCATTACCTGTGGCGCAATGTATTTTCCTCCAGATGTTTTAAAGATTTCTTTCTTTCTATCTGTTATTTTTAAATATCCATCGTCTGATAGGGTTCCAATGTCTCCAGTATGGAACCAGCCGTCTTTATCAATAACTTCGTCTGTTAAATCTTGACGTTTGTAATAACCCATCATCAAGCAAGGTCCCATGGTGCAAATCTCACCATCTTCCTCAATTTTAATTTGAACGTTGTCCAGTTTTTTTCCAACTGATCCAAATTGAACTCCGGTAGCAAACGAGTTTACCGAAACAACCGGAGAAGTTTCTGTAAGGCCATATCCTTCAAATACAGGGATGCCAATGGCGTGATAAAACCTTGCTAACCTTGGCTGAAGAGCCGCTGCGCCAGAAGCTATTGCTAAAATTCTTCCGCCTAGTTTTTCTCTAATTTTACTGTAAACTAGTTTGTCTGCAATCTTTCTTTGGAAACTTGGATGTTTTCCATACTCATACGTATCTGTTAGTCCAATTGCCCACGAAAATATTTTAGCTTTCACACCTCCTCCAGCAGTTCCTTTGGTAATTACACTGTCATATACTTTTTCTAATAATCTAGGTACGGCAGTAAAAACATGAGGTTTTAGTTCAGAAATGTTATCTACCAATGTATCTATTGATTCAGCATAGTAAAGCGAAACACCCGAAATTTGATACAAATAAGTAATCATCCTTTCGTAAACGTGGCAAATAGGTAAAAAACTTAATCCTATTGAGTCTCTTGTTACTGGCAGTCTAGGGAAACTTCCTTTAGCATTTTCAACTAAGTTTTGGTGAGAAAGCATTACTCCCTTTGGTGTTCCAGTTGTTCCAGATGTATAAATTAGTGTAGCTAAATCTGTTGCTTTTATTCCATCTTTTAATTGTTGGACTTCTTCATCACCTCCGTCTTTACCATTTTCTAGAATTTCTGTCCAATGTTTAGCACCATCAACTTTGTTGAATGTATAGATTTCGCCAAGAGTAGGAACGGAGCTTTTAATGTTTTGAATTTTTTTAAATAAATCAGCATCAGAAACAATACACATTTTAATTTCTGCATCATTGAAAATGAATTTATAATCATCTTCAGAAATAGTAGGATATACTGGTACGTCAATAGCTCCAACTTGTAAAATTCCAATATCCATAATATTCCATTCAGGTCTATTGTTAGATATCAAGGCAATTTTATCACCAGGCTTAATTCCCATTTTTAAAAGGCCTTTGCTTATCAAATTTGCTTGATCTACATATTCTTGGGTGGAGTATGTTACCCATTTACCAGTATCCTTTCCTGCGATACAAACATCTTGGGGGAAGTTGTTAAGTTGGTAATAAGGGACATCGAAAATTCTAGTAATATTTTTCATTGTAGTATCTTTATTTTTGCTAAATATAGGGAATAGCAATTAGATAAAAGTAAAAATCATTTAGTTAAGAATCAAATAATTGTGGATGAATGTAAAAAATCCCCATTTATATAACTATTCTTTTCAAATACCGTATTAACTATGGTTTTAGTTATTCAGATTTTTCAATAGAATTAGGTATGTTTGTTTGAAGGAAATGTCATTTGATATTTTTAGGGTTGAAAAATAATTAGAATAGTTATTAAATTAGGCTTATGATGAAAACTAATGGAATGTTAATTTGGGTTCTGTTGCTATTTATATTGGTGGCAGGGAACAAAACAATTATTGGACAAGATCCTATATTTACACAGTTTTATTCAAATCCAATATATTTGAACCCAGCTTTTGCTGGTTCAAGAGTATGTCCTCGTTTTGCTTTAAATTATAGAAACGAATGGCCAAATATCTCGGGAAACTTTATAACTACCGCTGCTGCTTATGATCAAAAGGTAGAAAGTTTATCTGGTGGTTTAGGCTTAATTGTTTTAACGGATAATGCGGCTAAAACCGTAAAAACAACTAGAGTGAGCGCTGTCTATGCCTATAACCAATCTATAACAAGAAAGTTTTCTATTAACTTTGGCATTGAAGCCACTTTTTTTCAAAAATCACTAGATTGGAATAAGTTAACTTTTGGTGATATGATTGATCCGCGTAGAGGGTTTGTCTATCCAACTAACGATTTATCTAGAGGAGGGACTTCTAGTGGTGTTGATTTTTCTGCTGGGGTTATTGGTTATACAGATAAGTTTTTCTTTGGATTTGCAACGCATCATCTAAATGAGCCAAACGAATCATTAATGAATAGTGTAGATGTTCCATTACCTATGAGGTATACGGCTCATCTAGGGGCTGTGATGCCATTAGAAATGAATGGTGGGAGATATGCAAAGAATAAAGATTTCATTTCTCCTAATATAATTTTCACGCAACAAGGAACATTTCAGCAATTGAATATGGGATTATATATTAAGAAAAGTTCATTGACAGGTGGTATCTGGTATAGAAACAAGGATGCGTTTATTATTACCTTAGGATTAGAATCTGAATATATCAAAGTTGGATATTCCTATGATATCACAATTTCAAAATTATCTTTAGGTTCAGGTGGCTCTCATGAAGTATCGATGGGTTTTAATTTTGCTTGTAAGCCTAAAAAGAAATCATTCAGGACTATAAGCTGTCCATCATTTTAATCAATATGGCTGCGCCCAATGAAAACTCTTCAATATAATATATCAATTATCTTATCTAAGTGGGCGTATTCCTATTCGAGATAATTTTAACTATTCTATGAGTTATGTATTGCAAAAAAATACTTTACTTAACTGATGGCAGTAGAAAAGGTTTATTTGTATATTCAACCTGTATACCAACTAGAATACTTCACGTAATTATCTGCAATTCTCATAATCTCTCCTTCAAATAAGGATTGATCAACTTCCTTTATTTTCTTGGCTGGAGTACCAGCATAAATGCATCCGGACTCAATATGTGTTCCTTGCGTAACAACTGCTCCTGCGGCGATAATAGAATTGCTTTCTACAATACAATCGTCCATTACGATTGCTCCCATTCCGATAAGAACGTTGTCTTTGATAGTGCAACCATGTACAATTGCATTATGACCAATAGAAACATTATTCCCAATTGTAGTTGGATGTTTTTTGTAGGTACAATGAACGATTGCTCCATCTTGGACATTTACTTTATTTCCCATTTTAATGAAGTGAACATCTGCTCTTACAACTGCATTAAACCAAAAGCTACAATCGTTTCCACATTCTAAATCCCCAATTATTGTTGCATTTTCAGCTAAGTAGCAATTTTCTCCAAATTGCGGAACTTTGTCATTTATTTGTTTTATTAGTGCCATAGGTTTTTCTTTCGAATCAAAAGTAACTAGTTTTGCATCACAACAAAATAAAAATTATGAAAAGGCCTGTTACTATGTATGCTGAAAGTACTCCAAATCCTGCAACGATGAAGTTTGTAGCCGATGTTATGCTGGTAACAGATGGTAATACTGCGGAGTATGTTAATCAACAAGAAGCTAAAGGAAGCTCGAGCCTAGCAGAGGCATTATTTAATTTCCCTTTTGTTAGTGGTGTTTTTATTGCTTCTAATTTTATTGCAATTACAAAAACAGATGCCTTACAATGGGAATATGTTTCAGAAGAATTAAAAGCATTCGTTTTGGATTGGCTACAAAACAATGAGGTGATTATAGAAAATGTTCCTGAGGAAAGAGAGGTTGAATTAACGGAAAAGGGGAATACAGAAAAAGTAAGTTCTGCTCCACAAATAAAAACAGATACGGATAAGAAAATATTTGAATTATTGGAAGAATTTGTACGTCCAGCTGTTGAGAGTGATGGAGGTGCAATTGACTTTCAGTCATTTGACGAAGTAACAGGTACTGTTACAGTAGTTTTAAAAGGAGCTTGTAGCGGCTGTCCTTCATCTACAGCTACTTTAAAAGGTGGGATTGAAAGCTTATTAAAAACACATATGCCAGAAGTTCAGGAGGTTGTTGCTCTGGAGGGATAGAATTAAACCTTCTCAACCAGATTAGTCAAGAAGGTTTAATCAAGTTTTGTCTATAAACAGGTTTGGGCTTCTTTAATCATCCATTCCATATTTATTTTTAAAGCTTCCTCAGGTGTAGGATATTCTTTTATTACTTTATCCAGCATACAACTACAGTAGTCTTCTGCATCAACACCCGGTTCATTCATGTTTTCAACACATTCTGTTATAAATCCTTCTTTTTCAGACGTTGGCCAAGAGTCAGTTGTTACTGATTCTTCACCGCAAGATGGCAGTATAAGTAGTGATACAATCATAAGGGCAGCGGCAAATAAGATATTTTTTTTCATATTTTTTAAATTTGGTTACATTAATAACTTCAATCTAGTAATAAATTTGTAATCTACTGCTGGTTTTTCTTTTTTATTAGAAAAAGAATAAAGCTCATTAAAACTAACCCTAGAATTCCAAGACTATAGAATATTAGTTTTGAGCTTTTTTTTTGAAGCTTTAGTGTTCCATTTAATTCGAGAAGCTTTTTATTATTGTCGATAATTATTTCTAGCTGTTCCTGTTGATTTTGAAATTGGAATTTAGCTTCCATTTCATGCAATTTATCAAATTGGTTTATAGAGAAAATATCTTCTTGCAGTTCTGAGTATTGTAAATGAAATTCATACGCTTTTTTATAATCCTTTAAATGATAATGCAATTCAGAAAGACTTTCGTAAATTTCTTTAATATTTGATTTTGAGTCAATTAGTCTAGATAATCGCAAGCTATTGTTGTAGTAGAATAAAGAGCTGTCATAGTTTTCTGTGTAGAGGAAGTAATCACCTAGATTTCTTAAACTTTCCGAATAGGTAAGTGTGTCTCCTAACTCTTTACGCAAATTCATTGCATATAAAAAGTTACTATACGACTCTTTCATGTTTCCATTTAAGAAATAGATTATTCCTAGATTATTATATTGATGCGCAATTTTATGCGTGAAATCAATTTCGGAATAGAAAGCGAGCGCTTTTTTATAGTAGATTTCTGCGGAGTCAAGTGTTTGAAGGTTTTGAAAATAGATTCCTCTAAAATTACAAGCATTGGCATATTCTAAATTATCGTTTGTTAACTTACTTATAATAAGTGATTGCTTATTATATTCAAGCATTTTTTCATTGTCTCCAATATCTAGATAGAGGTAGGTAATGTTATTGAGGGTTGCAAGTAAATAAGAAGAATCAGGATCTTCTTTTTGTAATTTTTGAAGTGATAAAAAGTAATATTCTAAAGCTTTATCATAATCTGTTTGTTCATGATGAATTCGTCCTATCCAATTAAGTGTGTTTGCTGTTTCTGTTATTTTTCCATGTTTATACCTAATTTGTAAAGATTCCATAAAGAACTCTAGGGCACCCATTCTATTCCCTCTTCGGTATTCAATGTGCGCGAGATAATTCAATCCATGATGTTCTTCTTCTTTGTTTAAGTTAGTGTAGCCTGAGTGCAATAGTTCTTCACTGTATTTTTCTGCAGAATCTAAATCAGTTTCCAAATAGTTTTCGATGATTTGTTTTAATTCTTGTAGTTTATCCTGTGAAAAGCCTAAATTAGAAGCGCTTAAGATCAGTATAAGGTATATAATACGATGCCTCATTATTCAGTAAATTTTGGCTTAATTTTAAGCATCAAAACAGATAAAGAATGTGCAATAAAGAATGAAGCGAAAATATCTATGCTATAATGGCCATGCGACATCAGTACAATAATAACCATCGTTATAGAGTAGAGTATGGCAGTCCATTTTATAATTTTCACACTTGTTAATAATGCATAAAAAAATGGAGTACCAACATGAGCAGAAAAGAATAGATCTGCGTTAAAAGAATAATAGGATAATTCATCAGGGATAATTAATAGATTTTCTGGGGGTCCGAGATGTGTAAGGGCGATGAAAAAGCATCTTACCATTACAAATAAGCTCATTGAAACCAGAATAAAGGGAAGTTCTTTTGGGAAAATTAATCTATATATAATGTTGCCTGCCCAAAATAAAAGAACCGCCCAAAAGAATATAAAGTTTAAATCATAGATAGGGATATTATCTAGTATTAAATCTCCAACTGCTGGTCCTTGCACATGGTCTACATAAGTGGAAACTTTATTGTTAACAGCGAATGCGGACAATAGTGCGGCAATTCCAACAAAGAGAAGGGCTATTTTTTTATTTGAAGAAAATATTTCTTTCCACTGAGATTCGTTGCATGTCATTTAGTAATTGCTAATTTTTCGTTTAGGTATTTACCTGTATGGGATGAATTGCAATTTACTAAATTTTCTGGAGTTCCTTCAAAAAGGATCATTCCTCCTTTTTCGCCACCTTCCGGGCCAAGATCAATAACCCAATCTGCGCATTTAATTATTTCTGCGTTATGTTCAATTACCACTATGGAGTGTCCGATTTCAATTAAAGCATTGACCGCGGATAGTAACTTGCGAATATCATGGAAGTGCAATCCAGTGGTTGGTTCATCAAAGATAAAAAGTGTTTTAGATTGTGTTTTTCCTTTCGAGAGAAATGAAGCTAACTTAACCCGCTGAGCTTCTCCACCACTAATCGTATTACTCGATTGACCAAGTTGAATGTAACCTAAGCCCACATCTTGTAATGGTTGAATTTTCGCAACAATTCGTTTTTCAATTCGTTCGTCAGACAGAGAAAAGAACGCAATAGCGTCATCGACAGTCATGCATAAAATATCGAATATGTTTTTCTCTTTATATCGAACTTCTAAAACATCGTCTTTAAATCGCTGAGAATTGCAAGAGTCACATTCCAAATAGACATCTGCCATAAATTGCATCGAAACTTTAATTGTCCCTTCTCCTTCGCAGGCATCGCATCTTCCGCCTTCCACATTAAAGCTGAAGTGCTTGGGTTGGAACCCATTTATTTTTGAAATTTGTTGATTACTGTAAAGTGCTCTAATTTCATCATAAGCCTTAACATAAGTAACTGGGTTTGATCGAGAACTTTTTCCAATAGGGTTTTGATCAACAAATTCAATGTCTTCTATCAATTTAAAATCTCCAGAAAGGTTATCATATTCTCCAGTTCTGGCAGAAGTTCCTCCTAATTGTTTTTTTAATGCTGGATATAATATCTGCCTGATTAAGGTTGATTTTCCACTGCCGCTAACACCTGTTATAACAGTAAGTGTTTCCAAAGGAATCTGAGCTGTAAGGTTTTTAAGATTATTTTCTCTAGCACCTTCAATAGTTATCGAGTTTTTCCAAGGCCTTCTTTTTAACGGAACAGGAATAACTTCTTTTAAAGTCAAATACTTAGCAGTTAAGCTTTTCTCTGAATGAATCAAGTCATTGTGATTCCCCTGAAACACGATTTCACCTCCATGCGAACCAGCCATTGGTCCCATATCAATTATTTCGTCAGCATTCTTCATGACTTCTTCTTCATGTTCCACTATAATAACTGTGTTACCTAGTTTTTTTAATGAGTTTAAGACCTTAAGTAATCTTTTGGTGTCCCTTGGGTGTAAACCAATACTTGGTTCATCTAAAATATACATAGAGCCTACTAGACTGCTGCCTAATGATGTTGCTAGGTTAATGCGCTGTGATTCTCCACCAGATAGTGAATTAGATTGCCTATTTAGTGTTAAATAACCTAATCCAACATCGCTCAGGTATTGCAGTCGAGAATTAATCTCCAAAAGTAGCCGTTTAGCAATTATTTGGTCATGTTTATTCAATTTAATTCCATCCATAAACTCCTTGCATGAATCAATATTTAGAGAGGCTATGTCCATTATAGCTTTGCCCGAAACGGTAACATAGCTAGCATCTTTTCGAAGTTTATTTCCGTTACAATCAGGGCATAAAGTTTTCCCTTTATACCGACTTAACATTACGCGGTATTGGATTTTATAAATTTTACTTTCTAAATATTTGAAGAAGCTATTAAGTCCGCTGAAATATTTGTTGCCTGTCCATATTAGTTTGACCTGTTCTTTACTTAACTCATGAAAAGGTTTGTGAATAGGGAAGTCGAATTCATTTGCGTTCATTACCAATTCATTTTTCCAAACTTGCATTTTCTCTCCTCTCCAGCAAATTACAGCATCATCATAAACTGATAAATTCTTATTTGGAACAACCAAATCAGCATCTATTCCAAGCACTTTTCCAAAACCTTCACAAGTAGGGCAGGCCCCAATAGGATTATTGAAAGTAAAGAAATTAATCGAAGGCTCAGTAAATGCTATGCCGTCTAGTTCAAACTTATTTGAGAATGTCTTGACAACTTCTTTATCACTAAAAATAATTACACTACAATCTCCTTCTCCTTCTAGGAATGCTGCTTCTGCAGATTCACCCATTCTCGCCTGATTTTCATCACTTTCATCGTCGCAGATTAATCGATCAATTAATAGCTGAATTGTTCTGTTTTCCTCTAGTTTTTTTGAAGCTAATATTTCATCTATTCTTTCAATTTTTCCTTCTAAGTAAATTCGACTAAACCCCTGAGCGATAAATATTTCCAATTGTTTTTTTACGGTCCTATCTTTTTGAATAATAACAGGAGATAAGATTAAGGCTTTTGTTCCTTTTTCAAATGAGTTTAGGAAATCAACAACATCTGTCGCCATTTCTCTTTTGACTTCCTTGCCAGAAATAGGAGAGTGGGTCTTTCCGATTCGAGCATATAGTATCTTTAAAAAGTCATATATCTCAGTGCTCGTTCCAACTGTAGATCTGGGATTACTCGTGTTTACTTTTTGCTCAATGGCAATTGCTGGTGATATTCCTTTTATTCCATCAACATCTGGTTTGTCGAGTCTCCCTAAAAATTGGCGAGCATAAGAACTTAAACTTTCAACATAACGTCTTTGGCCTTCTGCATATAAGGTATCAAAAGCCAATGAAGATTTACCAGATCCAGAAAGCCCAGTAATTACCGTCATTTTATTTCGTTGAATTGCGACGTCAATATCTTTTAAATTATGAACTCTCGCTCCTTTAATTAAAATGTGGGTTTTATGTGTTTTACCTTTTAGCATTATTCAAACAATGAAGCTAAGTAAAAAAGTGAATTTATTAGCTAACCTCGAGTACTATTTATGTGCTCATAACTAATAACGAACCATTATCCTCTAAAACGACCCTTTAAATAATTGAAAGTGCCAAAAGATGTTAATATTTTGGCATACTTGATTCATAGATATATATTTGCTGAACAAATAAAAAATGGGTTTTGGGCAACCTTAATTCATTTTTTAAGTTAATAAAGAAATAAACCTTAAATAATAGTCTATTGATATAAAATCTACTTTTTAACATTTTGAATTAAAGTTAAACCTAAAGGTAGATATTATGCTATTAAGTAAAGTTGAGGATAAGCAATTGGTGCGCGAGTACCTAAATGGAAAGGAAAGAGCATTTGAAGTTCTAATCTCCAGATACAAAGACAGAGTTTACGGGTACGTTTATAAGATGGTCAAAGATGAAGATTTGACCAACGATATATTCCAGGATACCTTCATCAAGGTAATTAATACACTCAAAAAAGGAAAGTACAACGAAGAAGGTAAATTCTTGCCATGGGTAATGCGAATTGCTCATAACTTGGTAATCGACCATTTTAGAAAATCGTCAAAAATGCCTATAGCTGGTCGTGGAAAAGGAAATGAAGATGATGAGTTTGATATTTTTAATGTTTTACGATTGGAGGACTGCACGGTTGAGGATGATTTAATTGAAGAGCAGATTCATGAAGACGTTAGAGCATTGGTAGAGTTATTGCCAGATGACCAAAGACAAGTTGTTAAAATGCGTCATTATATGGGGATGAGTTTTAAAGATATTGCTGAAAGCACGGATGTATCTATTAATACAGCTTTAGGTAGAATGCGTTATGCATTAATTAACTTAAGAAAACTAATTGAAGAAAAAGACATTATGCTCACCGTGCATTAATTGCTGCTTGGAAATGTAACGCATATTTCTGATTATCAAGCAACAAGTTATGTGTGACTTCTTGGATGTATGGCGAGTATAATTAATCACTTTGGCACAATTATTTCTATAAAGATAATATGCCTTTTTTAGGATTTGTAAAGTAAGACTCATGGTGACGATTACTGAGCACATTAAATTTTGAAAAAAATCCCATCAGGTAATTGAAATTTTGAATCTATTGATTAATGCAAACCATACCCGCTGGGTAATTAAGTGCCAATAGAATTAACACAGGTTAGTAGCATTTTGGCAATGCTCACGGAGACTGTTGCCAAGCTACGACCAATCGTGTTTCAAAAAAATACTCCTTTCAATAATAAATAAAAAAACTTCACGTTACTTAATAAGCTTGAGAGACACTTGAGCGTATAATTTAAACGAACCTTGATTACGGCCTATGAAAAAAGTTTTTACTCTTAATGAAAATGCCTTATTTACTCAAATTGAAAAAAATCTCTTTAACGAAGTCTTAAAAGAAAAAGCTATTCGTCCAAAAAAGACAACAATTGATACTATTTTAAATTATTCTAAAGCTTTGAGCGTAAGGGAATCGTCAATAATGAACCATATAGAAATGGTTTTAAACTAATCAGTTTAACTTTTAGTAAAACCCCATTAACATTTTGTTAGTGGGGTTTTTTAATGCTATAAAATTAGAAAACAAAAAAGCCTGCTACAAAGTAACAGGCTTTTTTTGATAGTATTTACTAAATATTATCCCTCAACAACTTCAAATTCGATTTCTACAGAAATCTCTTTGTGCAATTGAACGTTAGCTTTGTATTTACCAACTGTTTTGATAGCGTCTCCGATAAGTTTAATATTCTTACGTTCAACTTCAAACCCAGCAGCAACAAAAGATTCAGCTACTTGTACGTTAGAAACAGAACCGAAAATCTTTCCGTTCTCTCCTACTTTCGCTGCAACTTTAATTTTAGCTTTTTCTAATTTAGCAACAGATTTTTCAGCCTCAGCTTTAACTTTCTCTGCTTTGTGCGCTCTTTGACGTAAAGTCTCTGCGTTCATCTTCTTGATGGACTCAGTAGCCAATACAGCCTTTCCTTGTGGGATAAGGTAGTTTCGTCCGTAACCGTTCTTTACAGAAACAATTTCGTCTTTATCCCCTAGGTTATCTACATTATTTTTTAATAAAACATCCATGATTTGGGTCCTCCTTATTTTAATTGATCTGCAACGTATGGTAAAATAGCTAAGTGACGTGCACGTTTTACGGCAGTCGAAACTTTTTTCTGATACTTTGCTGATGTTCCTGTTAATCTTCTCGGTAGAATTTTACCTTGCTCGTTTATAAATTTTAATAAAAAAGCAGGATTTTTGTAATCTACGTACTTTATTCCTGATTTCTTAAATCTACAGTATTTCGATTTTTGAACGTCAATACTGATTGGGGTTAGATATCTAATATCTGATTCTTTTCCAGCCATGTTAAATAGTTTAAGTTAATTAATTAGGCTTTCGCCATTGTTCTTCCTTTGTCTGCAAATGCAATGTGATCTTTATCCATTTTCATGGTTAAAAAACGCATTACCATTTCGTCTCTTTTAAATGCAACTTCTAAGTTTGCAATTACACTTCCTTCAGCTTCGAACTCAATTAAGTTGTAAAAACCTGTGGATTTCTTCTGGATTGGATAAGCTAATTTTTTTAAGCCCCAATCTTCTTCATGAAGAACTTTTGCACCACTGTCTTTAAGAACTTTCTTAAACTTCTTTACTGCTTCCTTTGCCTGATCTGCCGACAAAACGGGAGTTAAAATGAAAACAGTTTCGTAATGATTCATATTCTTTGTTTTGTTATTAAGAACCATGGTCTATCCATGATTCGGGCGGCAAAGATATATATAATTATCGGAAAATGAAACAAATATGCTTATTAACATATTGTTGATAAGTAATGAATGCTAAAGTACTGTAAATATTGGTGTATAGGAAGAATTAATTTAGTTTTGTAATTCGGTAAATGGCAGAAGAACAATTCATAGTATCCGCAAGGAAATATAGGCCAACGACCTGGGAAACCGTGGTTGGACAAGGGACGATTAGTTCTACGTTACAACATGCCATTGATACTGGGCATTTAGCACAGGCCTATTTGTTCTGTGGTCCAAGAGGAGTAGGTAAAACTACTTGTGCTCGCATTTTTGCAAAAACGATTAACCAACAAGACGGAAGTGAGCAGGAAGATTTTTCCTTCAATATTTTTGAATTGGATGCTGCTTCAAATAATTCAGTTGATGATATTCGATCAATTACAGATCAAGTCCGAATTGTACCCCAGGTAGGAAAATATAAAGTTTATATAATAGATGAGGTACACATGTTATCGACAAATGCTTTTAATGCATTCTTGAAAACATTAGAAGAGCCACCTCCTCATGCTATATTTATATTAGCAACGACAGAGAAACACAAGATTATACCAACAATATTATCGCGTTGTCAGGTTTATGATTTCAACCGTATATCGATTCAAGATATGGCAAATCACTTGGCTTATGTCGCAAAACAAGAGAATATTAAGTTTGAGTCAGATGGATTACATGTTATCGCAGAGAAAGCAGATGGAGCTTTACGCGATGCACTTTCTATATTTGATCAAATTGTAAATTATTGTGATGGTAACATTACCTATGATGCAGTAATTAAAAACCTTAATATTCTTGACTACGATTATTATTTCAAAATAACAGATCATTTATTAAAAAACGAAATTCATCAATCGCTTTTGGTTTTTAACGAAATACTTGAGAATGGATTTGATGGTCACAATTTTATTAATGGTTTAGGAAGTCATTTGAGAAACCTCCTTGTAAGTAATGACGCGATTACATTGAAGCTTTTAGAAGTCAGTGACAATGTAAAGGCTAAATACAGTGAGCAATCAAAATCAGCAAATCTCAAATTCCTAATTGATGGACTCAAGATAATTGGCGAAACAGATGTCCAATACAAATCCAGTAAAAATCAACGATTACATGTTGAATTAGCCTTAATGAAATTAAGCTCTCTAACTGCCATAGAGGGAGAAAAAAAAAAGTAGCTCACCCCACTGGGAAATAATACCACCTAATTTTTTATCAGAAGGTTTACCAGTTCCTCCAAACCCCGTTAAAATTACTCCAGAAAAAATTAAGGAGGTTGTGAAACCTTTTGAAGAGAAAAGTTCTGATAAGGTGGCAATAGATGTTGAGCCTGAACGTAAAATACAGGGAGAAAAACCAGAGACTGGAAATGTGGTTAGCGTCCAAAGAGGGTATATTGGTAAGAAGCGTTCCGGAATTTCTATTTCTGCAATGCAAAACCAGAAAAAGCAAGAACAAGAGGCTGAAGTGGTTGAAGATTTATCCAATAAACCAAAAACTGTCTTCACATCAAATGAACTAATGTCAAAATGGAATGCTTTTGCCTATCAATTAAAAGACAGAGGGAGACAGGGTTTGTATATTACCCTGACAAAGAGAAAACCAGAGATAAAACAAAATTTCCTTTTAGAGTTTACGATAGATAACGAAATTCAAAATATCGAATTGGAAGATGAGAGATCTAACTTACTGACTTTTCTGAGAGTTGAGTTAAATAATTACGGTATCCAATTAAAAGTGTTGCTCAGTAAAGAAGATAATTCAGTAAAGCACCTTTCTAGCAAGGATAAGTTTTTAAAAATGGCTGAAAAGAACCCTGCTTTGCATGAATTAAGAGAAAGATTGAATTTAGATATTGAATATTGATTTTCACATTTATCTCGAGTTCTTATGGTTCTGATAAATGGTTTTTCCTTTTTCTACTAAAGTTTTTCTTTAATTTTTAGTTACTCAATTATACACCTTTATTCATCAAGGCTATTGCGATTAAATATGCTCAAGCAAAAAGGGAACTAATAATTTTTAGCTCTCTTTTTGCTATAGTTAAAAATGTTATACCAATGAGTAGTTACATCGAAGCGAGTATGCTATTTAATGTTTTACTTGGTCGCATTGCTTTTGCAGATAATGCATCTTTAGGATAGTAGTAGCCACCTAAGTCTACAGTGCTACCTTGGGCATCATTTAACTCTCCAATTATTTTATCCTTATTATTGGTTAATTGGTTAGCAATATCTGAAAACTTATTGCTAAGGTCTGAATCAATAGTTTGATTAACTAATCCTTGAGCCCAATACATAGCTAAATAAAAATGACTTCCTCTATTGTCTAGTTCACCCACTTTTCTTGAAGGAGACTGTCTATTCAATAAAAGTTTTTCGGTGGCGTCATCCAATGTGTCAGCCAAAATTTTTGCTTGGTGATTGTTGAATTTTTCGCTTAAGTGATCCAAAGAAACCGCTAAAGCTAAAAATTCACCTAAAGAATCCCATCTTAAGTGTCCTTCTTCATTGAATTGTTGAACATGCTTTGGTGCCGAACCACCAGCTCCAGTTTCGAATAAACCACCACCGTTCATTAATGGAACAATAGAAAGCATTTTTGCACTTGTTCCTAATTCCAGAATAGGGAACAGATCTGTTAAGTAATCTCTCATTACATTTCCAGTCACAGATATCGTATCTTTTCCCTCCTTAATTCTGGCTAAAGTAAATTCTGTAGCATCTTCCAAAGACATTATTCGAATGTCTAAGTTGTTAGTGTCGTGATCTCCTAAATATTTATTTACTTTTTTTATTACTTCAGCGTCATGAGCTCTATCATCACATAACCAAAATACAGCAGGAGTTCCGGTTGCTTTAGCTCTATTAACAGCTAATTTTACCCAATCTTGAATTGGGGCATCTTTAGCTTGGCACATTCTCCAAATATCTCCTTCTTCTACAGAGTGCTCAATAAGTACATTTTTATTTGCATCAATAATTCGGACTGCACCATTGCTTTTTATTTCAAATGTCTTGTCATGAGAACCATATTCTTCTGCTTTTTGCGCCATTAATCCAACATTTGGAACTGTTCCCATTGTTGTTGGGTCAAAAGCACCATTTTTCTTGCAGAAATCAATCGTAACTTGGTAGAGTTCAGCATAGCTATTGTCCGGAATAATAGCTTTTGTGTCTTGTGTTTTTCCTTCTGCATTCCACATCATTCCTGAAGTTCGTATCATTGCAGGCATTGACGCATCAATAATCACATCACTAGGAACGTGTAGGTTAGTGATACCTTTGTCTGAATCGACCATAGCTAAATCAGGACCGTTTTCGAAGCAAGTTTTAATCGTAGTTTCAATTTCCGATTTTTTATCAGAAGGTAATTGTTTTATTTTGTGGATTAAATCTTCAAAGCCGTTATTAACATCAACTCCAAGCTCCTCTAGAAGCTCTTCATGTTTTTCAAAAACTGGAGCAAAGAACACTTTTACAGCATGTCCAAAAATGATTGGATCAGAGACTTTCATCATTGTTGCTTTCATGTGTAAGGAAAGTAAAACACCCTTTTCTTTTGCATCTTTAAATTGATCATGGAAAAAACTTACTAAAGCTTTTTTACTTAAAACCGAAGCATCAATAATTTCACCTGCTAAAAGTGAAAGGTTGTCCTTAAGTAGGATTGTGTTGCCATTTCCATCAATAAATTCAATTTTAACCGAATTGGAATCAGTCATAGTAATTGACTTCTCATTCGAACGAAAATCTCCGCCATTCATGTGCGAAACATGTGTTTTAGAATCACTACTCCAAGCACCCATAGAATGCGGATTGTTTCTAGCATATTGTTTCACCGCTTTTGGAGCTCTTCTGTCCGAGTTTCCTTCTCTAAGTACGGGATTTACCGCACTTCCTTTAATTTTGTTGTACCTAGCTTTAATTTCTTTTTCTCTATCACTTTTAGGGTCTTCTGGATAACTAGGTATGTCATATCCACTTGATTGTAACTCCTTTATAGCTGCTTTCAGCTGAGGTATAGATGCACTAATATTAGGGAGTTTTATAATGTTTGCTTCTGGACTTTTAGCTAATATCCCTAATTCAGCTAATGCGTCTGATTGTTTTTGGTCTTCAGTAAGGTTTTCAGGAAAATTTGCAATTATTCTTCCTCCTAATGAAATGTCCTTAGTCTCTATTTCAATACCTGATGGTCCTGTAAATGCTTTTATAATTGGTAGAAAAGATTGAGTTGCTAAAGCCGGTGCTTCATCGGTTTTAGTGTAAATGATTTTAGCCATGTTATTGATTTTTTTTTAAAGGTTTTTATCAGGGGTAGCAAATGTACTATTCGGAAGAGGCTTTTCCTAATGATAACATTGATTTTTAATGGGGTGTTTTACTGCTGAAATTAACAACTTTATTACAACAGGTTATTTTTGGTTAAGCAATAATTTCACCATTATTAACTGCTCGTTCGTCATTGAAAATTAGTAGTTAAAACAAGTTTATTTTACGTAAAATGTGTATTTTTTTGTTTTTTTTTATCAATTTTTTCTCTTTGAGAATCCAATAATTTATTTGGTTTACAAATTAACTTATCAATGTTTGTAGTGGTTTCAGTGGCTTCTGCTAATTAATAGCGTTTGATTTGAAGTTAAATTTTCCAAACATAAGGAAGTAAATGAATCATGTATTTAATCGTTACACAATTTAAATGTCCTATATTGGAATCGAAATAACCAATTTTAATCGATATGTCCATTAAATTTTCTTTACGCGCAGTCCTTTTTTTCGCCCTAATATTTTCCTCAATATCTATTAAATCTCAGCAATGGGTAGATTTAATGTTGCAACCAAATGCCAACTTTTATGATATCAGAGCTGCTTTTGAAACAGAATGGGGGAGTGATGAATACGTCAGAGGAAAAGGATTTAAACAATTCAAACGATGGGCAAATTTTTGGGAAACGAGAGTGCTAGAAGATGGTAGTTTCCCGCTTAATAGTAGAGATTGGCGTGACTTTAAAAATTTAATTATAGGGAACCAAACCAAGTCTGGTGGAGTTGGGGACTGGCAACCAATAGGTCCATTTTCTCACGTTAATACAGATTCTTGGAGTGCTGGGTCGGGAAGAGTAAATTGCATTGTAGAAGATCCTAATGATCCTAATATCTTGTTTATTGGAGCTCCTGCAGGAGGTGTTTGGAAATCAACAGATGCAGGAATTACTTGGACTCCATTAGGAGACGAACTATCTGTAATAGGTGTTTCCGGTATAGCTATTGATCCAAATAATAGTAATATCATTTACTTAGCCACTGGAGATACGGATGGAGGTGATACATACAGTATTGGTGTGTTGAAGTCTATCGATGGCGGTGCATCATGGTTGGCAGCAGGAAATGTAGCTGGAGAAACTACTGAGTTAATAATTGACCCTACAAATTCAAATGTGATTTATTTAGCTACAAGTTCAGGTGTTTATAAATCCACTAATGCAGGAAACTCCTGGAATAATATTCGAAATGGAAATGTAAGAGATATAGATATGAAACCCGGATCACCGAATGTCCTGTATGCTGTCACCTCCTCAGATTTTTTTATTACTACAGATAGCGGTACTAACTGGAATACTATTGCTACTGGGTTACCAAATACCTCAGGAAGATTGGCAATAGCAACTACTGCAGCAAATGCAAGTTATGTATACGTATTAAGCGCAACTACTGGAAACGCTTTTCAAGGGGTATATCGTTCTATAAATTCTGGTACTTCATTTACAGCTATGAATACAACTACGGATATTTTTGAATCTACCCAAGCATGGTACGATATGGCAATAGCGGCTTCTCAAACAAATGCAAATGAAATTGTAACTGGGGTTTTAAATCTATGGAAATCAACCAATGGAGGTAGCTCCTTTACGCAATTAAACAGCTGGAGTTCACCTTCGGCCTCAGCATATACGCATGCTGATATTCATTATCTAAAATACTACGGTGGAAATTTATATTGTGGAAGTGATGGTGGAATTTATCAATCAACCAATAGTGGTAATGACTTTACTGATTTAACTGATGGCCTGCAAATAGGCCAGTTTTATAGAATTGGAGGTTCTCAAAATGATGTTAATACCATTAGTGGAGGTCTTCAAGATAATGGAGGTTATGTTTTAAAGTCAGGTGTCTGGAAAAATTATTATGGTGCTGATGGAATGGAAGCAGGAGTGGATCGCAATAATTCTAACCTTATTTTTGGAATGATTCAAAATGGAGATTTATATAGGTCAACCAATGGAGGCAATACCAGCAGTGGTCAAGGAAGTCCAATGTCAGGTAGATGGGTGACGCCAATGCAAATGGATCCAAATAATGATAGGTTATTAGCAGGATATGATGATTTACATGAATTTGATTATGCCTCTGGATGGAATCAATTATCAGGATTTACTTTTCCTGATCAATTGCGCTGTATAGAGATATATGATGGAAATTCAGACATCATTTTTGTGAGTACGGATGATAATATTTATAAAACGATCAATAATGGAGTTGTTTTTACTGACATTACAGGTTCATTGCCTACTAACTCAGTGATAACTTCGATTGAAGTTAATCCTTCAAATTCGGATGAATTATGGGTTTCTAGAGGTGGATGGGATGGGTCAAATCATTTATTTCACACTTCTGATGGTGGAGCAAATTGGAATAACCTTACCGGAAACCTTCCTAACTTACCTTGTAATATTGTTAAATATGATGATGGAACCAATGGTGGAATTTACGTTGGTACCGATATAGGAGTCTATTACAGAGATAATGATCTCGGTAATTGGATTCAATTCATGAATAACTTACCCAATGTAATTGTAAATGACTTAGAAATACATGAGGCAAGTAATGTTATTCGTGCGGGGACTTATGGGCGTGGTGTATGGGAATCTCCCAATTACAATGCATTTAATAATGATGCGGGAATAAGTGAAATAAGTAGCCCAGAACTCTCTATCTGTAATTCATCTAGTTTCGACCCGGTTATTACCTTAATAAATTATGGATTAGATAATTTAACTACAGTTGATATTGTTTATGATGTAGATAGTATAAATATACAAACCTATAGCTGGATTGGAAATTTAGCGCAGGGAGGAACAGAAGTGATTACTT
>Ga0206130_10002140_pt1 | contig 27875 bp, 21 predicted proteins | sample Helgoland_Spring_9_FD_148637 | JGI IMG/M metagenome (GOLD analysis project Ga0206130, IMG submission 148637) | Pelagic subsurface seawater microbial communities from Kabeltonne, Helgoland, North Sea - Helgoland_Spring_Bloom_20160512_1 | ecosystem: Environmental > Aquatic > Marine > Epipelagic ...
CAGTGACATCTAAAGTAGTGTCTAATGTGACCGCTTCATCTACATTTAATGTACCTTTTACTGTGGTCATTACACCAGTGGAAGAAATATTAACAACTCCACCACCAGTAGCTAAAGATGTTGCGCCCGATGAATCTAAAGTGCTTACAGATGTATCTCCAGTGACATCTAAAGTAGTGTCTAATGTGACCGCTTCATCTACATTTAATGTACCTTTTACTGTGGTCATTGCACCAGTGGAAGCAATATTAACAACTCCACCACCAGTAGCTAAAGATGTTGCGCCCGATGAATCTAAAGTGCTTACAGATGTATCTCCAGTGACATCTAAAGTAGTGTCTAATGTGACCGCTTCATCTACATTTAATGTGCCTTTTACTGTGGTCATTGCACCAGTGGAAGCAATATTAACAACTCCACCACCAGTAGCTAAAGATGTTGCGCCCGATGAATCTAAAGTGCTTACAGATGTATCTCCAGTGACATCTAAAGTAGTGTCTAATGTGACTGCTTCATCTACATTTAATGTGCCTTTTACTGTGGTCATTACACCAGTGGAAGAAATATTAACAACTCCACCACCTGTAGCTAAGGATGTTGCACCGGATGAATCTAAAGTGCTTACAGATGTATCTCCAGTGACATCTAAAGTAGTATCTAATGTGACCGCTTCATCTACATTTAATGTACCTTTTACTGTGGTCATTAATCCAGTAGAAGCAATATTAACAACTCCACCACCTGTAGCTAAGGATGTTGCACCGGATGAATCTAAAGTGCTTACAGATGTATCGCCAGTGACATCTAAAGTAGTGTCTAATGTGACCGCTTCATCTACATTTAATGTGCCTTTTACTGTGGTCATTACCCCAGTGGAAGAAATATTAACAACTCCACCACCTGTAGCTAAAGATGTTGCACCGGATGAATCTAAAGTGCTTACAGATGTATCTCCAGTGACATCTAAAGTAGTGTCTAATGTGACCGCTTCATCTACATTTAATGTACCTTTTACTGTGGTCATTACACCCGTGGAAGCAATATTAACAACTCCACCACCAGTAGCCAAAGATGTTGCGCCGGATGAATCTAAAGTGCTTACAGATGTATCTCCAGTGACATCTAAAGTAGTGTCTAATGTGACCGCTTCATCTACATTTAATGTACCTTTTACTGTGGTCATTACACCAGTGGAAGCAATATTAACAACTCCGCCACCAGTAGCTAAAGATGTTGCGCCCGATGAATCTAAAGTGCTTACAGATGTATCTCCAGTGACATCTAAAGTAGTGTCTAATGTGACTGCTTCATCTACATTTAATGTGCCTTTAACAGTTGTAGCAGATCCAGTAGCACTAAGATCTAAGGCACCCCCTCCTAATGTTGTTTTACCTGTTGTTGTAGCAAACACATTGGCGGCATTACCGGCTGTAGCACTTGTAATATCTCCGCCATTTACAACTAAATCTCCACTTAATGTTGTTGAAGCAAAGTTGACATCTGCATCTGTAGTTAAGTCTTGATTTATGAGTGAATCATCTTCAACCACCAATTTCTTACTGGTACCCGCTCCTGCTGTTTGAGCTAATAGTAATATAGCATCATTAGCCTGATCAGAATGAGCATCTACTGTAAGATTTCCGTTAGTCCCTTCTAATTTAAAATTTTCAACTGTAGTTGTCGTTGTGTTTGTGATAGCATTAAGATTCCCTACTACAGTTAAATTACCTTTAATTTCTACATCTGAACTTGCTACTGTAGCATGTGGAGTTATTGTCATGTGTGGTACAAATGTATCTTGTGTAGCAATGTCATTGCTAAAACTCAACACACCTCCATCCGCTACCTGAACTTGCCATTTGTCTCCAGCATCTTCTCCCGCATCTGCTTGCAGCGCTAAATTCATAGGTGTTCCCGATTTTGCATTTAATACTAAATTTCCTTTCTCTCCTATATCCCCAAACTTTAATTCATAGTCTTGTCTTCCAAATTTCATGGCTTGATTTTTTGGTAATTTAATCTCACCTTGAATCTCTGTTTGTAAAACTTTTCCTGATATATGTTCCCCGCTCATTTTTATAATATAAAGGCAGAAAAAAAATATAATTTTAAAAAGATTTTATTACTATTTTATTTAAAAAAACAGATATAACACAAAAAAATAAGACTTAAATTTTATTTAATAATTAAAACAATAATTACTTATGGTAATATTACATTAATAAAATAAAAATATAAGAAATATCTATTAATTAACTTAAATAATGATTTAATTAATGATTAAATTAATGATTTGATTAATGATTAAATTAATGATTAAATTAATGATTTAATTAATGATTTAATTAATGATTTAATTAATGATTTAATTAATGTTGATCTATATTCATTATTAGATAGTATTTATTTGATTTTTACTAATTTATTGTTTAAATAATAAAATAAACAATTAAAGTATATTTTTTAAAAATTATTTCTTTTGTTATTATATAAAATGGGAGGAGGATTAATGCAACTCGTAGCCTACGGGGCACAAGACATTTACTTAAGTGGAAATCCACAAATTACTTTTTTTAAGGTAGTCTACAGACGCCACACTAATTTTGCTATGGAATCTATAGGTCAAATTTTCAATGCTACAACAGATTTTGGCAAAAAAGTTTCATGCATAGTTCCAAGAAATGGAGATTTGGTTTATAAGATGTATTTAGAAATTAAACTACCAGCATTAAAACAATCTCAGGGCACAAACACTTATGTAGAATGGGTACCTGGTATAGGAAACGCCTTAATTAGATCTATTTCTGTTCACATTGGAGGACAAATGGTTGATAAACATTATGGAGAATGGTTAGATATTTGGGGAGAATTAACAATGGATGGAAATAGAAGAGACGGGTATAATGATATGGTTGGTAATAGACCAGTACTGACTAGAGCCGCAGCAACTTCTAATGCTAGACACCCAAGAACATTATACGTTCCTCTTGGTTTCTGGTTTAACAAAAATCCAGGTTTAGCTTTACCACTTATTGCCTTACAATATCACGAAGTAGAAATTAAGGTAGAATTTGAAGAATTAGACAAACTATGCCAAAGTGGCCCCAGCTCAGGAGAGCATATTGGACAACCTTTAGCTAAAGACGGTACAGCCGCAAAAATGTTATCTTGTAGATTATTTATAGATTACATTTACCTTGACACCGATGAACGAAGAAGATTTGCTCAAGTATCACACGAATACTTAATTGAACAACTTCAGTATACAGGTGTTTCATCTCTTTCAGCAGGCCAAGCCTCAGAAAGAGTAAACTTAAATTTCAATCACCCAGTAAAATCAATGCATTGGGTTATTCAACCAACCGGATATCTTGAAGCTAATAGTTTAGAAAGTATCCAAGTTGCTCCAGCTTTTGTTGATCCTAATAATCCAACTACATCAGAACTCCAATCAAGTGATGATTCAGGCAAGAATTGGGGAGGAAATCAAAAAACAACTTTCAATGTTAAAAAATCTACAGATGGTAAAAATGATACATTCTCAACAGCTAAGATTATGTTAAATGGCCACGATAGAATGAGTGAAAGAGATGCTGACTACTACAGAATAGTACAAAATTGCCAGCATATGCCTAATTATCCATCTAAAACAATCTACACATATTCCTTCTGTCTTAACCCCGCAGAACATCAACCAAGTGGGGCATGCAACTTTTCAAGAATAGATAATGCTGTTATGCCATTAACATTTAGTCCTAATCAATGTGAAGAAGAAAGAGTTATAAAAGTATTTGCTATAAATTACAATGTTCTAAGAGTAATGTCTGGTATGGGTGGTCTTGCTTATAGCAATTAATTTTATATTCACATAAATTTTATCATTTTTTATTTAACATTTTTTCATTAAGATATTTTTTACCATTATATTCATCATACTTTCTTTTGTTATATCTTAATCAATGCTGAATAAGTTTTTCTTTAAATATTTTCCCCATTAAAATAACAAAATTCTAACTTTTCATAAGGTAATTCTATTATTTTATTAAAAAACCCATTTTTTTTATATTAGTTTATAATATTTTTAGATAAACAAAATCCTCCACACAATCATAATCAATGGATACACTAAATTTATCCTTTTCATTTAGTTTATATGATTTATTTGAAAATGGTAAAAAATAGACCAATCTTAATCAATAATTTACATCAGTTAGTAAGATAATAAGTTAATAGGTAGTATAATATTCACATCATAAACCGGTTATAGAAATATTGAGTATCTTAAGGAAAAATTAAAAATCCCGAATCTTTAGAAAATCGGCATTAGCCTAAGAAATAATTATTTATATTAAATTAAAATTCATCTCTATAACTTTTAGATTCAGATTCTACAATCATAAGTACAAATATTTACGGCAATGAAAACATCTCTAATATTATTCTATAATAAATATTAAGTTAAAGCCTAACTAGATATAATATATTCTTGTCTAACTGATACGTCATTTCTACAAATTTCTAATAATTTATCAGGTTTATCAAAATAAGTGGTAGATTTTACTATATTTTGTGCTATTGATTCTGGGTATGAAGATTCAAAAACCTCAATCCCTAAAAAAATTCCATCTGCCCCTAAATTCATCATTAAAGCCGCATCAGCAGGAGTAGCAATTCCGCCCGCAGCAAATGTGACCACTGGCAATCTTCTATATTTTATTGTTTCATTAAGTAATTCCATATTTACCTTTTCCTTATAACAGAAATTTATTTTTTCTTCAATACTAGTATTTTTAAGGTAGTTTATTTGACTTTTTATTTGCTTAAAATGCAACACAGCTTGCTTAATATCTCCTGTTTCGGTCTCTCCAGTTGTCCGAATCATTGTAGCACCTTCATATATACGTCTCAACGCTTCTCCCAAATTTTTAGCACCACAGACAAAAGGTACATTGAATTTATTTTTATTGATATGAGAATTATCCGCAGCAGTTAACGCCTCATTTTCATCAATAAAATCTATTTCTAACTTTTCTAATATTTTAGCTTCTAAGGTATGGCCAATTCTACATTTAGACATTACTGGTATGCTTACAGCTTTTTTAATACTCTCTATAAGTTTTATATTTGCCATTCTACAAACCCGTTGTTTTCTTATTGAATTTATATCTACATCTAAAGCCATAACTGCGCAAGCGCCTGATTTTTCTGCCAACAGAGCTTGCTCTACAGTTGATACCTCCATTATTACACCACCTTTTAACATTTTAGCAAAACTATCATTGATAAATATCATAAATATGAATTTTAAATATTATTTAAATACTTTTTTTATAGGATATGTATGATAATTGGGATATTAGCCTTACAAGGAGATGTTGAAGAACATAAAAAAATATTAAAACAATTAGATGTCAAACACATATTAGTTAAATGTAAAAATGACATGAAAGATATTAATGGTTTAATTATACCTGGAGGAGAAAGTTCGGTATTAAAGAGTATTTTGCTAAGAGATAACGAACTATTAGAAGAATTAAAAAAATTTATTTGTAAACAAAAAAAACCAGTTTTTGCAACATGTGGAGGAGCCATTTTATTATGTAGGACACTAATTACTAAAGCAATAGCAAATAAAGGTTTTATTCCTTCAATAGATTGTGAAATGATCAAAAATCTACATGGAAGTCGAATTAATAATTTTACTGAAAGCATTAATATTAAAACTATAGGATGGTATGATTGTGTATTTATTAGACAACCCATTATAAATTCGATTGGAAATTGTAAAATTTGGGCTCACCATTGTGATTCTGTAATAGGCGATACACCTATTATGATATCAAATCAAAATGTTCTTATGTGTACATTTCATCCAGAATTGATAAATCCAAAAATACATAAATTATTTATAAATAAATTTGTTAAAAAAGAAAATCATAATATAGAAGTATAAAATGTATCCAATGTTTCTAAATTAGATAAAGTTGTATCTAAAATAGGTATTTGAATATTAACATTTCTATCAGAAGCACTAAAAAATTTTAAAACCCATTCCTCTATTTTATCTATGAGTGTTCTTACAACTAGTTTATTAGACCTTTGTGTTTCTCCTGTTAATAATCTTATTTCTTCGGGAAATATTCTTTTTATTTTATTTTTCATGACCATTGTTAAATTATTAATTAATGAATTATTTAACACGTTTTTTCGTATTTTTTTATCTTTTAATAAAGATTCATCAAGTATTAGTAGTGATGACTCAAATGATTCAAAAATATTCATAATACTTATTGGTTTTGCTATATTTTCTCTTTTTAATTCATTCGCTAATGAAAAAATAGCATCTTCTATTTGTTTTGGTTTTTTAGCAACTTGGGCTGATCCCTTTACTCTTCTATCAGGATTAATAGAAGATATAATTTTATCATAATCAACCCCCAATTGTCTATCAAAAAATTGAGTAAACTGTTTACTGACTGTAGCTAATAATGAAGTTATAGAACTCATAGTATATTGTATGTTTTCAATACCATCGCTTTCAGTATAATAAAAGGTTTCAATGACATTCATTAAAGCTTTAACCTTAGAAAAATTTTTAGGGTTTACAATAGATTTAATATTACTATAATGTGTTTTAACTAGATTAATAAATCCTGCTATTTGTCCCTCAAACTTTGGATCTATGATACTCTCACTTTGTGTAGCAAAATCATCCAAAATATCATTTATAATAGTGATAATTTGATCAGCCTCTCCTTTATTTATTGTCTTATCTTCAATTTCGCCTGACACACCTTTTTGATGTACTTCTATTATAACACTATTCTGATCTGCATTTTCAGGAGAGACAATCTTATTTGATGAACCGATAAAAGAATTAAAAACCATATCTTCATATGTTCTATTTAAACTAAGATAATTTTTAGGATTTGAAGCACCCGAAAGATCTGAGTTAAATTTTTTCGGAAGTAATACTGTTTCTCTAGTACGAAGACGTGAAGGTAAACTATTTAATTTAGCAATAATCGGACCAGTATCAACATCTGATTCAGAGTTAATTTTATTTACATAAAATGCTAATGGTTCTTCTGTTGCTCCTTCTTGTTTTATCATAACTGATTTTAAAAATGTTGATTTCAATGATCTATCTAAAAACTTAAGTATATCTGCTTCTTTAAGTTCTTTAACACCTGAAAAAATACCAAGTACACTTTTTTTAGATACGGTGGTTCCAAATAATGTTGAATTAGAATCAAGTATTGATACCATAGCACATAAATTATCGTTTGTGACAAGAGGTATACTTACATTTTCTCTATTAAGAATATTACTTTTAGAAAAAACAGCTTGTCCCCAATCTCCGGATCTTTTTAAATCAAACAATATATTTTCTATAATATTTATTATATCAATCTCACTAGGTTTAGGGTCTAATCTACTTATAGCGTGATATAATTGTATACAAAAGTTTGCTACTTTATTTTTAGCATTTCCCCAATCAGTAAAATTAATACTATGTTTTTTACTAAATTTTTTTTTTGTATCTTCTAATTTTTTTATCATTCCCGCAACTTCTTTAATTGAAAAACCACTATTAATATCTACACTCCAATCTCCTGGAGAACCTTTTAAATATGAATCGGGATCTCCATCGAAAAAATCCTTATTAGGTGCTTTAGTTCCTTTTTCAAAACAGTGTGTATTAGAAAGAGGAGTGCTTCTTACATAGAGTTTTAAATAAGAAGGTTTGGCCTTTTTTAAAAAAAACTCAGATATCCTTTCTGACCATTTTTTTGATGTAGACCCAGCATCATAAATATTATAAGTTAAATATATATATCGATGTGTATCCGGGTTAAACACATTGCAATAATTAAAGAAATAATTACTTAAATCTTCTACATTGTGATTTTTAGGTGTTGCTGACACTGGATCCCAAAGTTTTGGGAATATATTTAGTAATTTTCTATCACCTTGCGCCATAATATTTTTTATCTGTTTTTTCCAACCTTTGATATAACAACCATCTAAACCATCTAATTGATACATTAGAGGTTGTCTTGATATTTTTACAATATTATTTTCAATAAATTCACTTATTTCTTTCAACCCAAGGTTGTCAATTATTTTCATATTCAATTTCATAGAATTGAAATCAATTTCTACTCTTTCTAAAGTAGTACTCAATGTGCCCGTCTTTGATATAAAATAATACATGCCTCTTGATAGTTCATCAATGCCCAAATTTGTATTCACAAGTGATTGTAGCATTGAAGGTTCAAATTTTGATTTACTTGAAATATTTCCCAAATTTACCTGACTCATCGCTCTTATATCATTTTCATATATACTGCATGTATCTGATACATTTACACCATGAGGAGGTAAATTATCGATTGTATCTCTATTCAATGGTTTTCCAAAGTCATGATATCTCTCATATTTATTACCAATCAAATATTTTAATTTGTAAAAAACTTCCAATTCTTTACTTACACCTTCAAAAGATTCAAAAAAATTACCTCCACCATTTAAATTTTTATGTCCTCCTGCCATTCCTTGAACTAAAACTCGGGAAAATGGTTTAAGTGGATCGATAATAGGCTTAATCTTTCTTGATCTAATTTTACCTTTCTTTTTACGAGTATTTTTTTCTACCCTATGATTTTTCTTGGAACTTAATTTTCTACTTACTTTAATAGGATTATGATAATCATTATAGGCTTGAAAACTATTATTTAAAATTGTATTAAAAAAGGAGATTAGCTTTAATTTTTTTTTCTCCTCACCTATTTTAAGATTTATATTTTCTGACTTTATATCTACTAAATGACTTTTGCTTAAAGATATATATTTTGATACAATCATTTCCCCTATTAAATTAGTATTTAAATCCGCTAATTTTTTTGCCATGTCAATATTTTCTTCTAATTCTAATCTTTCTTGTAAAGTTTTAAACTGATCTCTACTTTTTAGAACATCTGCTATATTATTATGAAGTGAAATGTAAAATCCCTTTAGCGAAATCTTATTAATATTTTTTAATATATCATTTATATCATTTTTAATATCATGACTTACTGATTCAATGATAGATGTTATGGTGTGATCAACTGAATTAGAATATCGAATTTCAACATCGTTTTCAAAACTAGAAGTTTCATAATGAGGGACATACTTATTAGATCGTAATATTTCTTTTAACAAATTTATTTCTTTACTCATATATATTTTATTAATATATAATTATTTAAGATAATACATAATTATTTAAGATAATACATAATCATTTAAGATAATACATAATCATTTAAGATAATACATAATCATTTAAGATAATACATAATCATTTAAGATCTAATAATATTGGAATTTGATCACTAGTTATTTCAAAATTTTTAAATATCAAATTATTGTTTTTATTTGAAATATATGAACTGTATTTCTTTTTATTTATAGTAAAATCTATAGTATTCTTTTTTTTTTTAATATTATCCCACCAATTAGACCATTTAATTTTATCTCCCATATTATTAACATTCATTTCTAAAACTTTAATATCTTCTAAATCTTTAACAAATGTATTTTTGAGAGATTTACCAATTAATATTTTATTATTTGTTTTATTTTTTGAAATATCAACTAAATAATCTAATACAGCTGAATTATTTAAATCATTTAGTGAAATCTCATTTGAACAATTGAAATCACCAATGATTATGGTATTTGAAAACCCCTCTTTGGAATTAATTTTTAAAGCGTGGTAAGTATTAGTTATTCTAGATATTAGCTCCTGTAATGCTAAATTGGTATTAGGGAAATTCATTACAATGTGTACATTTACCAAAATGATATATTTGTTGTTAAAATATATTTTATTCAACGTTATAGGTGATCCAAATGATTTATTAAATAAAGATGAGTATCCAAAGCTTTCTGATCTGCATAAGTATTCTGTTGTAAATTTTCTATTATTTTTAACTAAAGTACACACTCCACTATTAAGATATTTCACATTTTTTTTTGTATTCATCTCAAAAGGAGGATAATTCCATCTGAACAAATTCTTTTTATCGCTTGAATCGCGTTTAAACGATGTATTTATTATTGTGTATAATAGTTTGTTAGCAATAAATTCTGAAACTGTATGGTTATCTAAATAATCTTTTTTATCTTCTGACACCTCTTGTAATAATAAAATATCAGGCTTATACTTTTTTATTTGAGAAATTATATTATTTAGTCTTTTTAATTCAAATTTTGAAAATAATAATTTTTGTTCTTCATATGCGGTTGTAATATTTGATTTGTTAAATTCTTCTGGATAATATAAACCATATGACTTTCTCCAATTATAAAATAGATTTCCATCATTAAGAATATTCCAAGACATAATTTTTATATTCATTATATATTAGTATATTATAAATAAAAAAAAGTAATAAATATTATACTTCAAGGTGAACCACATTATCAACTTTGAAATTTGGGGGTGTATCTAATTCCATAGGAGTATAGACATTTTTAGCTAAATATTTATACCAATCTGTTGAATAATCCCCTTTGTAATAATTGGGCTTATTATTTATTTCTAGTAAAAAACAATTTTTGTTTTCATCTATTATAAAGTCAAATCCTACATTCCAAATTAATTTTTTTTTGATTTTATTTGTATTGATAAATAAATTTTTGGTGTTTTTTACAAGACATGTCATAATGTTATTAATTTGTATTGATATATCTTTAAAATTAGGGAAAGTTTCATCAAAATTAATAATCCTGCTCTCATTTTTTAATACTGTATTAGTCATTTGTATGTTAGGATCCAATGAATCCTTCTCAAATTCATTATTAGCCAGACGAATCTTACCATATTTATAATATACTAAATCAAAACTAATATGATTTTGTGATACTAATGATCCCCAGATTCTTATATCATATTTTTTATTTTGGTATGTATCGGTTTTTATAGATGGTTGTACTATGTAGGTAAAATTATTTTTTTTTGAGTATTCCTCTACGTCTAAAATTTTATTAAATAAGTGGTTTCCTTTGGCGCTGTCTGAATTACATTTTTTAACGAAAAAAAGTTCATCATTAAGTGGCTTATTCCGATAAATCCACTTACCATTTAAAATTATATAAGTTTTTGGTATATATTTTTGTTTCTTTAACATTGTGTACATGTAAAATTTGTCTTGCCAATATTTATAAGTATCGAGATCTACACCACATATTTTTGAATATCTACTAGAAGAGCACCAATTATATTTTTTTTTGTAATCAAATTGTAATTTTTTCCATCCATTTTCAACAAGTTGATCACAAATATTATTGTAAAGGCTAAGATTTGTATGTGGATGAACACAGCACGTTAATACTTTTTCTATAATATTTACATCAGTCATAAGATAATTTATCTTTTTTTTTTTTCTTTTAAACCTTACTAAAGATAAATAATATGTTCTTTTTTGTCCATATCCATCTTATCAATTTTTGAATAATCATAGTTTTTAATTCTATAATTGACCCAATTGTTTGCGTATGGTCTTGCTTTAGGTAAAAATCCAGCTAATCCTGACATACAAGCACCAATATCAATATAAGTAGCAGGATAGAACTCTTTAAATTTATGAGCAAGGTATAATTTTGATATTCCAATTCCAAATAAAAATACTTTGGATTTAGAATTATTTAGTTTATCTTTTATTTCGACTTCAATCTTTTCTACATTATCGCAACTGTATCTTTCAGGTACAGATATATAATCCGAAAAAATATCAATACCAAGGTAGTCTCTGTATGATTCAAATTTCATTAGTTCTTTAATTACTTTAATTTTTTCAGTCCCACCAATTAGACCGATTTGATTTTTATAATGTTTAAAAATCCATTTTGTTATTACAATAGCGTAATTAAATTCCATAGGGTAATCTATTTTTTTTTCTTTGTATACACTTTTGTAGAGTTGGTGCATTGAACCTCTTGGAAATACTGTCAAATGAGATAAAAATTTATCACATTTTAGAGAATTTTGATAAAATTTTGAAATAATATTTTCATTTATTTTTATTGATATATGTCTTTTTCCTACATTACCAACTTTTTTACCTAACAAAAACCAAAATTCTCCATCATAGACTCTCAATAATACCTTTGGTTCATCTGTCAGAATATAATCCATGTATTTTTTCAGATCTTCTTTATAATTTGGCCAAGTTTTAGGATTTTGATATGTAGGGTCTTTTCTATTTCTATTAATATCACTTGTTAAGTCTATATCATAGTATTTAAGATTCATAATCAATTCTTAGATTTTTTTTATGCAATTTTAGCATATTACAGTAATATTTGGATTTTCTAAATTAGGTTCTATTCCGGAAGCAAAATTTCTATATACATTTGAAACTAAATATAAATACCAATCATCAATGTATTTGTTATTATATGCGGCGACATCAATCCCATTAATTTCTAATAAATAACATTTTTCATCATTGTCAAATATAAAGTCAAACCCTAAATTCCAAATTAACTTTTGATTATGATTTTTAAGATTAACAAACAAATCTTTACTTTTTTCAAAGGTTCTCTGAATAATACTTTTTATCTTTTCATATTTAATTTTATAGTCTGGGAAATCCTTATCAAAAAACAATTCTTGATAATTCTCATTATTTTTATGAAGATATGTATTTGTTAAATGGTTATCTAAATTCAAATTACTAGGTTCATAATTTTTAGTAGATAATCTTACTTTTCCAAAATTATAAAAAATTAATTTAAAATCTATAAAATCTGTGCTAATTAGGGAAGCCCAAATCCGTATATCAAATTTTTTGTTTTGATATAATAAACAGTCAATACCTTCTTGAATTACTAATAATTTATTTCTATTCTTAGATATTTCTATAACGTCCGATTTTTTATCAACAATCGTTATATTTTTACCCCTACTACCATTTGGCATTTTTATAAAATATATTTCGTCCTTCCGTGGTTCATCCATAAGCCATTTACCCTTATAAATAGCATAAGTGTTTGGTATAAACTCCTCGTTTTTTAAAATTATAAATAACTGAAATTTATTGGCCCAATGGTTGTATCTCAAAAAATCTTTATTTTTTATTTTTGAATTATTACTACTATTACACCAATCTGTTTTAATATTATGTGTAAACTTTTTCATTATCCAGTTATTAGCCAACATAACCTCAACAAGCATCTTTGTATTAGACATATTAGTATCGGGATCTACAGAAAAAGTGGGACGATAAGAATTATTATATTCTATAATATTTTTTTCGGTTGTTGTTTCTATTAAATTAATTAAATTTATCTTTTTACTTTTTTTATTTTTAACATCATTGTTTTTCTTTGTTTTTGTTTTCATATATATTAAATTTTGTATTTTTTTTGATTTTTAAACATCGGTTTAAAGGAGAAAAAAAAATCTACGGTAAATATATGCTTGAAACACTAGTAATATCATCTATTTTAGGCAGAGAATTTATTAGTCATACTATAGGAGAAGCAACTAAATCAGCGTATTTGGGAATTGGCGAATTATTATCAAATGAGAATTTTCAATTTAAAGAAATTTTAGAAAGATTAGATATTAAATTAAAGATAGAAATAATAAATGATCTATTTGAAAAAAATAAAGAGGTTAAAGTATCAAAATCTGTTAATACATGTTTTGACAATCTTAATTCTATAATAAAAAAAATCAACGAAGAAATAAAAAATATTAATAAAGAAATTGAAATACATGAAACAAAATGGTTTAAAAATTTTAGAATTAATAATGTATTGATAAAAATAGAAAATTTAAAAAGACATAGTTCTATATTAGATAATAGATTAAATATGTTAATTAAATTATTGAATATGAGATCTTAATAATCATCATTAGAACTGCTATCAAATTCATAGAATTCTGAAATATTTTCATTCTCAGAATTTTCATAACTTTCATCTTCAGACGAATCTCTACTGTCTGTATTTTGTTCAACAAACATATCGGTAATAGATTTTTTTTCACCACCTTTCATGAGCCAAACATTGAGGGTATTGTCTTTTTCAAATTTTTCTAATTCAAAGATGATTGAAGATTTATATTCCATTAGTAAGCGGAATAAGCTTTTCTTTCGCAAACACTTATCTAATAATTGTATATCAACTGATTCAAATATACTACTATTTAAATCAAATTGTTCCCCAGCAACATTGTCAAACTTTTCTTTTACATAAAGTAAATGATTATTGATTTTCTGAAGAGTTATTAAATCAGTTGTATTTAAATCATTGATGAATTTATCATAAATACTATAATTATTATTTTTTTTCAAATTACTGAAATTAATTTTTTTATTATTGTTTTGTATTAGTTTAATGTCTTCACTTAGGTGATGTAATATTTTTTTTTGGTGTGTTTTTTCAGATAAATCCTGATTTTTTATAAATTCATCGAATGGTTCTTGATATCCCTTGATTTTTTTGTGAGTTGTTTCGGTGTTAATTGAAGATAAATGATTTTTTATGTCTATTAAATCAAATGTACTTTCTTTAAAATCATAAGCTTTTGGAAATATAACTTTAAATGTACCCCCGCCAAATTTAATTTCTACTTGCTTTCCCTCTAAATCTAATATATCTTCTTTTGTCGTTAACTCAATTGTTTTATTGTCTTTTAAAATTGATAGGTTTTTTTTTGAATATTTTTCTTTTAGATTTTCTAATATAAGTTTTTTTTTATTTTCAAATTGTGCTAATAACTCATTATAATTTGAATTTAATTTAATTTTAATTGACATTTCCTTACTTTGGATTTTTGAATAATTTTCATGATATAGCTGTAAAAATATATTATTTAAAGTACTTAATTTAGTTTTATTGATATTTTCTGATAAATTTATCTTATCATTAAACAATGAAGCTACTTTAGTTGGAGTAGAGCAATTGATATCTGAAACACGACATACCAGAGGATTATCCTGGGTATGACCGATAGCGGATATTACAGGAATCTGACATTTATACACAGCTTCTAATAAATCTATATTATTATATTCAAACAAATCTTCCTCACTACCACCTCCTCTAGCAATTACGATAAGTTCAATATCAGAAGAATCAGATATTTCATTTAACGCATTCACATTTGTCTTAACACAATTAGACCCTTGTACATTTACATTATAAACATATATATTACCACAATATCTAGGTAAATGTCTTATAATATCGTACACAACTTCTCCGCTAATAGATGTTAAAATTGCCATGTTTTTAATTTTAGTAAAGTCTATATCTTTTTTTTCTTTATCTAAATAACCTCTTTTTTTTGCTAATTTTTCATTCATTTTTTTAGAAGTTGAAAAATCACCTTTTACATTTTCTTTTTTCATATCGTCAATTAGGATGGAAATTTCACTTCTCTTTTGATTAAAATTTAATCTACCACTTACAACTATTACATCTCCTTCTTTGTAATTTTTTTTCAAATTTGGAAAATAGGTATTATAGTTGAAAACAGTTATTGGTACTATTTTATCTCGATCTTTTAAATCAATTAGTTTAGCATAACAATTAGTATCATTCCAAAACTTTAATTCTTTTAATTCTCCAACTAAATTTTTAACATATCTATTTGTACTATATTTTATTTCATTTAACAATTCACTAACATTCGTTTTTAAATTATTAGACATTTAATAATATTTATTATTATTGATTTCTTTAATTCAATTTTAACAACTGATATCTTAATTTTATATATTCAAATAATGACACTTTATTTATGTATGTATCTAATTTATTTAGTAAACTTTAAAGATACAAAAAATATTTATTAATTAATTATAATTATAATTCTCAATAAATTTTGATTTATAATCCATTTTTCTTAGAGCCAATTCAATATCATGCCACGGTGGAAAATTACAAAATAAATTTTCTATTTGATCTAAATCATATGATAATAAAGTTAATATATTCTCTTTTTGAGAATTGTATTCATAAACCCAATCACCCGAAGGAATATAGGTAAACAATTCATAAATACCCTGTTCAAGAATCTCTAAATCTTCATTATTTATCTTAAATCTATTAGTATACTTTTTTATAATTATAAGTTTTGCGTATGCCTTTGAAATGTCCAAATCATTCATTTCTAATAAAAGAAATATAGATTAAAATTCAATTTTTTTTCCAAATTAAATCATTATAGTTTCAAACAAGAATTTTGAAATAGATAACATTTGACTCTAAGATATTTTTACATTGATATTTCAAATATTGATATCAACGTAAAAGTTTAGTTATAAAAAGATAATTAGAATATTTTAAATATTAGTTTCTGTTGTCGTATGATAATCTGCTACTATAACTTCATCAATTGTATCAGCCGGTTCATCATATATAGGATTCCAATAACTTGTACGGGATTCAATCTGGGGAACATTAGGAGTAATAGATTTTTTTTTCTTCCTATAAATCAACGTCATATTTACAATAACCGAAAATATTACTAGTCCAAGAATTATTGAAACTAAAACTTGCCAAGAGAGTCCTAAATAAGTATTTTGCTCTGATGGATTATTTGTACTATGAGAAATATTCATATCATTTGTATAATTATTTCCAACCATCTCAACTGAAGTTGATGTAGTAAATTTAGTTGGGGTTGTTCCGGTTGAAGTTCCGGTGGTCGTTGGAGTAGTTGTAATAGTTGTGGATCCCGTTGAAGTGTATGTGATCGTTGGACTAGTTGAGTCCGTTGAAGTATATGTGCTCGTTGGAGTGGTTGTATCAGTTGAAGTATATGTATTAGTTGGAGTTGTTGTATAAGTTGAAGTATCTGTAATAGTTGGAGTTGTTGTATAAGTTGTTGTATCAGTTAAAGTTGGACTTGTTGTTTGGGTTGTAGTCATGCTCGTTGTAGGAATAAACTCAGATACATTAATACTTTTAATTAAAGTAAATGAATTACTCGCATTTCTTACTAAATCATCATTAGAAAAATAGATAACATTATCTCCTTGTGATATAGATTTACAAAATTCATCTTCTGAACACATTGTTAAAGCTTCTTCTATACAATCGACACAATTTAATGATTTGTAAACATTTACACCAGTTTGGTTGATTTTAAATGTGTATTCTGGGTATAAGTATTTTTTCAATCCATACAAATATCCATCATAGAAATCTATTTTCTTAATTGAATAATTATATAGCATATAGATATCATCATACTTATTTATGTTAAATTCAGAAATATTGTAATTATCACAACCTAATATACATGATTCAGAGTCAAGAACGTTATTAAATGTTTCGGTCCAAAAACAATGATCATTACATTCAAATACAAAATCGCAGTGATTAATAAATATAATATTCTTATTATCGTTGGGTACCGCAATATTGTATGTAAAAGGTGCTATATAATGACTATTTGAAGCTACTCTTACTGTAGAAAGATCAAACCCATTCCATAATCCGTTTCCGTGATCTAATACCAATATTTTTATTGCGTGTACTGGTTTACTAAAGCTAATATTATTTAGATCAAATCCATTTTCTTGATTTCCATAAGCATATCCTAAAAATTCATAATTTTCTAAATCATTGCTAACACTTATTTCTGCAATTTCGTTTCCACCTATTCCGACTTCTCTTATAAAAATATCATCCCCATCTGTATCTATAACGCTTTCATCTGTAAAAGCTAAAGTAATATAAGAGCCTTTTGGTATTGATAAAAAGGTACTTGTATTTCCCCCTATAACAAATGAAAATGATGCGGGTTGATTATAGATTTGGTCCCACGTCTCTAGATCCATTATCCCCCCGTACGGACCTTCAATAATACCTGTATTACTATCAAAATATTCTAAAACTATATCCGCATATCCATCTCCTGTTATATTATAATGATCATTTAAACTAAACCCATCTATTCCGGGACTCATCTGATAACAATTATCATTTAACCTTTGTTTTACAGAATATATAGATTCTCTCAAATCTTCAAATATAAAATAACTATTATTAGTAAGTGTTAAAGGTTCAAAATCATCATATCTACCATTATGATTTAAATCTATATATACTTCACCTTCATCATCTCCATATAGGTTAATAGAATAACCAGATATAGTATTGTTTTCTGTTTTTTTGCTATGATAATAAACTTTAGCATAACTATTTGATTCATAATTTGAATTAATAGAATATCTAATATCAGTCAAACCATAACACATTTCTAAGCTATTATTTTTAAAATTAAATATTCCTCTACAGTCATTATATAACAAACATAATGATTTACAATTATCTAAATTTGATGTTTCAAATAATCTAAAATTTTCATTTAAAGCATATTTAAATTGGGTTCCAGGAGGATTCTGAGATCCGGTATAAACTAACTCAAAAGTAGAATTAATTTCATAGGAAAATACAGAGGGAATTAATAGAAACAATATTAACCACATATAAAAATATGGCACTGTAATCTTTAAGTAATTAATCAAATATTATAAATCAAAACCATAATTGTTATTATAATTACTTATTTTTTTATAATCATATCCAACCTTATCTAATTTAGCAGTAATTAAATGTATATTATTCTTATTTGCTACTTCAATTCCAATTAAAGCCTTACCATATTCGGAGTTGTTTCTTTTTAAGTATTCAAACCTTACTAAATCATCTCCTTTACATAATATCTTGTTAACAAATAGTTTTAATTCCCCCGGTTTCTGATTAAAATTTATTACATAGTAATGTTTTATTTGCTGATATATTAAATTCCTCTCAATAAAGTCGGGGTATCTTGTTATATCATTATTTCCTCCCGATAAAATACAAACAATATTTTTGCCCTCTACTTTCATTTTTTTTAATTTGTCTAGATATGAAATTGATAAAGCTCCAGCAGGTTCTAAAACAATTCCATCCTTCTGATATAAATTTAAAATAGAATTACATAGTAACCCATCTTTTACGGCATCTAATTTATCCACATATTTTTTAGTAATTCCAAAATTTATATCTCCTACTTCAGATACGGCCGCTCCATCAACAAAAGTATCTATCTTTTTTAATTTTTTAGGTCCGTTGTTTTTTAAAGCGTACATCATTGAAGAACAATTTTCAGGCTCTACTCCTATTAAAATGCAATTTGGATCTTTATGTTTTGAATACAACGAAATTCCAGATAATAACCCCCCTCCACCTACAGGACAAATTATATAATCCGGATTTAATTCTTCATATATTTCATATGCTACGGTTCCTTGACCATACACAATATCGATATCATTATATGGATGTATAAATTTTTTCCCTTCTCCAATACATTCATATGCTTTATTAAGACAATCATTAAATGTATCACCGTAAAGATTAATATTTATAGAATCCTTTCCAAAATATTTTATATTCTCAATTTTTTGATTTGTAGTTTTAACCGGTAAAAAAATATCTCCTTCGATATTCAATTTATTACAAGCATAAGCTATTCCCTGAGCATGATTTCCAGCACTAGCAGCAACCACTCCGCTCAGCGATTCTTCTTGAATCAGTTTATATATTTTGTAGTACGCCCCTCTAATTTTGAATGATCTTGTAAGTTGTAAATCTTCTCTTTTCAAATATATATTATTTTTATAAATTTCTGATAGTCTTTGATTATAAATTAGAGGTGTCTTTTTGGCAATTTTAGAAATAATATTGTATGCATTGACAATATTTCTAGCATGCATATTTTATTTAAATGGAGAAATGTCTTTATATCAAATTTATATTCATTGAAAAATATAATAGGGAAGAGGGCTTTTTATTTTATATTGCTTATCATGCCATTCTATACACAACGGACATTCATCTGCTTCAGGACTCTTTGATGTCCATCTATCTTTTGTAAGTACTAAGTATAAATTATTCATTCTACTAGTAATTCCTCTATATTTAGGTTTCTTTACATGCTTAACCGCCCATTCAAATCTGAGAGCATTAATTTTATCAAAAGTGCCAATTATACATACAAATTCCCAACCTTGACCCTGGGCTTTAGTGTATTTCGCACCACCTGGTATTAAACCATTATGTTTTTTTATTCTTTTTTCTGGATCGGGGGTCGCTCCACAATATGTTTTATTTTTATTTTTAATTATATATACATACCAATCTTCCATTAAGTATATCTATAATTATTCTTTAAATTACTTCTTCTAAAAAATAGAAAATATAGTAATGATAATGTTATTACCGATATAGAAATATAATATTTATAATTTGAATTTTCTTTTTTTGGCTCTTGATTTTGACTATACATAATAACAACCTCCTCATAACTTTTAATTGGTTTTCCCAACATTATATTTACCTGATTATGTAAATTTACTACCCATTTTGAGAATAAATATTTATTATCCAAATGAGGGCTTATTGGGTTGTTCTCCAGATGATTTTTGTAATGGTTTCTACATATTACACAAGGTATTACATTTTTCAAATTCTCAAAAAAATCATGATGATACCTTTTAGTTATAATATCTGGATTTTCTGGATAATTAAATGATATTAGATGTAATATATACCATAATTTTGGTCCCCATTCTTTGGATGACATTAATATATGTATATAAAAAAAAAACACTTGAAAAAATATCAAAATTTAAAAAGACTTAAAAATTAAAAACATCAAATATATATGTTAGAATGTCAAAATATAATTGGAAAGAGAAAGAAAGTGACGGAATTTATTGTGGAAATTGTGGTATGTGGGGACACTCCTATAGGAGATGTACCGCTCCTATAACAAGTCTGGGTGTAATTGTATTTAAAATTGTAAATTCGCAACCAGAATATTTAATGATACAAAGAAAAGATACATTGGGGTTTGTAGAATTTATGAGAGGAAAATACAATTTAGAAAATATAGCATATTTGTACAAGTTATTTGAAATAATGACAAAAAAAGAAAGAGATAAGATAGAAAATAATGACTTTGAAACTATTTGGAATGATTTATGGATGAATAAAAATATAAAACAATATAGAAATGAGCACGATAATTCTAAAAAAAAATTTAACATATTAAAAAAATCTTTTAAAACAAATAACAAAATCGTTAATTTTAAGATTCTTAATAAGACTATACCTGTTAACTGGGATTCACCGGAATGGGGATTCCCAAAGGGTAGACGGAATTTAAGGGAATCCGATATTGATTGTGCTAATAGAGAATTAAGAGAAGAAACTGGTTTAAATGAAAGCGACTATTACATAGTTGATACACTTGATCCTATTGAAGAAGTATTTTTAGGAACAAATAATATTAGATATAAACATTTGTATTATATTGGTAAATACAATTCTGATAAACAACTTAAAATTGATACGAAAAATTTTGAGCAAATATCAGAAATAAGTAATTTGAAGTGGTGTACTTATGAGGAATGTTTAGAAAAAATAAGACCTTATAACATTGAAAAAAAAAAAGTTATTGAACAGCTTAATAAAAAAATAAAATGTTTAATATGATTTTTGGTTAATTTTATTATATAATATTTTTTTTATATTATATAATATTAATGGATACTGTGAAAAAATTTTCAAAAACTAAAAAAGAAAGAGAAATTAAATATCAAAAAAAACAAGTAATGAATCAATTATTTGCTGCTAAATTTGAAGAATATCGGTCTCTAACAAATGACCAGATTTTAAAATTATCTCAAAAAATTATAGCAATTTTAACAAAAAATGAAGATAGAATAAAAATAGACCCATCTAACAATACAGAAAGTATAGATCAACTCAAGACTAATGAAGATGGAATCTTAACTCTCGAAGAGATACTAGAAGTTAGACTTGAAGTATTAAAAAAAATTATAGATAAAAATACTCAAGAAGTAGAAGCTGATGTTTTGGGCGAAGATTACAATAACGATTTTTCATATTACCCTACATATGATGATGTTGATTTTAACGCTAAAATAGCCAAAAAAAAAGAATTTTTGATAAATAAAATACCTCCTATAGAAGTTGATGCGGAATTATTTGAATTATCAAATAGATTATGTGATCTAACAAATTTTAGATTAAGTGAAAGTCAGAAATTTATTAAAACTTTCTTAGGTCCAAGCACTCCGTATAATAGTATTTTATTATTCTATGGTACCGGGGTTGGTAAAACCTGTTCAGCAATTTCTATAGCCGAACAATATGTTAATGAGCTATCGGGAAGTGGTAAAAAGGTATACATATTACTTAATCCAAGTATAAAAGAATCCTTCAGAAAAAACATTTTTAATATGGAAAGATTTAAAAGAGGAATCCCAGAAGTACAGTGTACTGGTATGAAATATCTCAATGAGATAGGATATCATGATGGCATGACTCAACAAGATGTTGAGAAAAAAATTAAAAAACTTATAGATAGTAGATACCAATTTATGGGATACCAAGAGTTTGCTAATTTTATTGAAAAAATAGAAAGTAAAAACATAAAAGGTATACGTAAAGAATATGTCAAAAAACATATAGATAAAACATTAAAAAATATTTTTTCTCATAGTGTTTTAATTATTGATGAAGCACATAATATAAAACAAGGAAATACCCAACCTGGGGGAAAAGTATTACCTCCTATATTAGAAAGAATAATTAAACTTGCTGAAAATATGAAACTCATTCTTCTCACCGCGACTCCTATGTTTGATAATTCTTTAGAAATTTTATGGTTAATAAATTTATTATTAATGAATGATAAGAGACCTTTAATCAATAAAGGCGATATATTTGATAAATCTGGTAATATTACCGAAAAGGGAACTAAAATATTAAATTATAAAACTAGAGGTTATATTTCTTATCTACGGGGAGAAAATCCAATCAAATTCCCTCTAAGATTATATCCGGATGTATATGGTCATACTAATATTTTAACAAAATTTCCTAGTAAAATACCTCATATTCTTGCTAAAGATGAAGATGAAATTGAAGTTAAAGAAGTTATCTCAGATGAAGATAAAATTACATATTTAAAAGTTTTGGGATATCCAATGAAAGATCAACAGTTAAATGATTATATAAATATGTCTTCAAAATTAACTGGAAGTTTCGGGTCATTTGATCAGGATGGACTACAAATCTCAAATTTAGTTTATCCAAGTGCCGATAGAGATCCTAGAAAAAAAATTGGCGCTAATGGATTAGCTAAAATTTTTACAAAAAAAATAGTAAATAAGCATTTCAAATTTACACTCAAAGATGATGAATACAAAGACTTCCTTGACATCAAAAAAATAGGAAGCTATTCATCTAAAATAGAAGGTATTCTCAATAACATTAAAAATTCCGAAGGAGTTGTATTTATTTATACCCAATTTATACCTTCGGGAGTAATAGCATTAGCACTAGCTTTAGAATACAATGGTTATACATTTTGGAGCGATAATAAAGAAATTAACTTATTAGATACCAAAATAGAAAGGTCCGATAAAGTTTTAGAAAAAAAACCAAAAAAAACTTTTAATGATGTTAATCAAAGATTTATAATAATATCGGGTGAAAAAAATCTATCAAAAAACACATATAAAAATTATATTGACAACATACAATCAAAAAACAAAGACGGCAGTCAGGTAAAAATAATTATTGGATCACAAACTGCCGCAGAAGGATTAGATTTTAGTTATATAAGAGAAGTACATATTTTGGATCCTTGGCATCATACTAATAAAACTGAACAAATCATAGGAAGAGCAATAAGATTTTGTTCTCATATTGATTTAGAATTAAAAAAGAGAAATGTATTAGTTTATCTTTATGCTTCAACATTAGGAGGTAATTTAGAAGATTTCGAAACAATTGACTTGAAAACATATAGAAGAGCTGAAAATAAGTCTAAACAAATGGCTGAAATTGAACATATTCTTAAAGTAAATTCTGTAGATTGTAATTTAAATATTGAAGGAAATAAATTTATTGATAAATTTTGGGATAAAATGATAGAAACTGAATTACCTAGAAAAAATTTAGATAATCAATTAGTGCAAATATCTATTAAAGATGAAGATTTCAGTAAAAAGTGTAATTTCAAGGAATGTAATTATAAATGTAATCCTGATTTCGGAGATGGATTACCTGATTCACAAGTCAATACTAATACATTTGAGCCCGATATTTTAAACAGTAATATCGACGAATTAGTAAAGGTAATAAAAGACATTTTTACTAATGAATTCATATTCGATCTTAAAGAAATAAAAAAATTAGTGAGAACCAAAATTATAACAGATGACATACTTATATTCAGAGCATTGGAAAAAATGATCATAGAAAAAACTAAAATATTTGATATTTATAATAGGATTGGAATAATTGATTATAAAGGAGGGTTCTATATATTTCAACCTCTTATTACAAAAAACATAACAGGTAATTATAGAAATAGAACCCGCCCACTAACCAAAAAAATAAAAAAAATAAAAATTACACCTTTTATCAACACAATTGACATTGCGAATTCAATAAACAATAATAGTGATTTAACAGATATTTACCCAAGATTAAGAGAAATTGAATCTGAATTATTAGAAATTATAAACCAAGAAAGAAAAATCATACCTAATGATAGATCTTTACTATTAGAATCATTCTCTGAGATATCTAATTATAGATATTCTGTAGATTGGCTGATATCAAAAGATAAAGAAATTTTAATCAACCACATAATTAGTAAGGTAATGAGAGATGGAAAGGAGAAACTAACTAAATTTGAACAAAATCTTTATAGACAGTTAAATTATAACATTTTATTTATGAATAGAGATATAAAATACGGACAATCAAAATATAAAGATGATAAATCTATTTGGGGGTATAAATTAGCAATGCCTAATATCTCTAAAGATTCACTGATAATTAAATATTTTAGGTACAAATCTTCGAATAATAGTTTTACACCAGCTAATCCGTTGCAGTTAGGTGATATAAATTTAAGTAATGAACGAAAAAAACAAGATATATCAGATAGTAATGTTATTATAGGATATATGGAAGAAAAATTACCAGAACAAAAAATGGTTCTCAAAATTAGAGATAAAACAAATGAGGGTGAAAAAGGCACAGAAAAAAAAAGAGGCAGTATATGTGGCAACGATGGTATGAAAAAGCAAAAAATAATAGAATTTATAGGAAATGTTTTAGGAACAAAAAAATATTCAACTATAACAAAACGAAAAGATCTACCAGGAAAACAATTTTTATGTAAAGAACTTGAAATAATATTAAGATTATTAGATCTGAAAAATGCTGAATCTGAAAAAAAAAAATGGTTTTATAGTGTTGAAGAAACCGTAGAGCTAAAACTCTCTGATATTAAATAATGTAAGGATATAAACCAATAAAACAGATTTACAAATCAATTTTATAAATCTGTTTTATTTTTTAAAATGAGCGAAATTCAATCTGTGAAAGAATCTATAATTAACGACTCCCAAATGATATAGGATAACTAAGTTATATAGGGGTCAATATTTTATGGTAATTAATAAGATGTTGAAGGGAAATAAAAGAACGAATTAATCAACTATGTTTTTAGTGAATTTTTAAATAAGATGCCTAATATAAAAAATTAGCAATCTTTCTATACCAATTATTTACAAGTTTAAATTATTACATTTTGTAGTTAATTTGAAATATATTTCTTTTATAAATATATGCCTATATTTATTCAAAAAAAAAAAATCAAACTTTCTAAAAAAAATAAAAGATATAAATTTAAAATGTGTAAAAAATCTAAAAAAGTAGGAAGATGCATGTGCGACAATAAACAATGTGAAATAACAGACACTCCTAACCCCGAAAAAATAAAGCACAAATAAAATATTACTTGTAATTATGAGATTAAAAGTTTTATATATACTATTCGCTATAATTTTAATCAAAATTATTTTGAGAGTATGCTATTTAATAGATGTAAGCTATAAATCAGTCTTAAATGAAATTAATTTAAATAAAGATTATAAATTTACAGTAGGCCCTTTACCTTATAATTACTCTTTAGAAAAAGAGGTAATAAGGTTGTATAATTTTGTAGATATTTTAAATTCAATAAAAACAATAAAATATACTAATTATAATAGAGAAAGACAAAATAAAATAACTATCAAATTGATATTTTTTAAAAAAAATGGAGTATTAAATTTTGATTCACTTCTAAAGTTTATAAAATATGCTAATAAACACGATATTATGGTAGGTATAGCATCTATGATGAAAAAAGATCGGAAAGAAGAAATAGACACTTATTTAAGATTATTAAAATTAGGAAACAATAATATTTTTCTAACATTGGCTACATATCATAGCGATATAGATAAAATTGTTAATACTGTACTTAACCAAGGAGGCTGTATAAGATTAGTAAAAGGTTGGTATAATGACGGTGATGTAAAAAGTTGGAAAACCGTGTCTGAAAATTATCTGCGTAATTCAAAAAAGTTAGTCCAAACTGGGAAATACCATATATTAGCTACACATGATTTTGATATTTTAACAAAACTGTACGGTACAAATGGTAAAAATATGGATAACATTGAAATAATATTTTTTAAGTTTAGTCAAAAATTTGTAGAGAAAAAAATAAAAAAATTTCCATATGAAATTAAAAATAAATCGTTTTACAAACCATATGGAAAAATATGTATGAGTTTTTTATGCAATTTTAAAAAATATAACTTTATTAGAATTATACAAAGAAGATATTTAGGTAGAGTTAAATAGTTATTATACATACTTAAATATATAATATTACATATAAGTAATGAATATAAATGTAAAGAAATCTATTGATTTAAATATTGAAAAACTAGGTTTATCCGTAAATAAACTTATCGATCAGTTTAATAATAAAAAATATAAAAATTTACAAAAAAATATAGTAAAATTTAAAAAAATAACTGATAAAGTATTAGCTTTATTCTTTAAAATAGTTAAAAATGAAAAAAATTTAATACCTAATACTTTAAATGACGCTAAAAAATACACAATTTTTATAATTGATATTGTTAAAAAATTGTGTAATAAAAGGATGTTTATAATTATTAGTTCAAAATATCATACTATGTTTAATGATATTATGGAATTATTTGAACGTTTAAATAAAGATATATCGTTTTGTACCGATTATCTCTAATTCCCTTAGGGAGTATGATTAAATTATATCATAAAATTGAATGACTGTAATTATGTTATTAAAACTTATTTAATAATGGATTTTATTATTGAAGTTCTTAGAAAAGATCACGACAACTTTTTGGAAAGTTTAGTTTTGAAATATGGTAGTTTGGCAGATTTTACAAAGAGTGATTTGGTTGAACAATTTCCTTTTGAGAAAGTTGATGTAGTATTGGAAAAAGAAAAAAAAACATATAAAAAAAGAAATAGTAATCAAAAATGTAAAATAGAAAAAAAGTATGATAATAATAGATGTCAAGCTAGATGCTGGGGAGGTAATCCTAAAAATATAACTTATAATAAGTCAACTAAAATATGGTCAATAGGAAATTTGGTATCATATAATGAAAATAACCAGGAATGGACATACGGAACTCAATGTACAAATGTTGTATTAGAGAAAGATACACAATACTGTGGGACACATTTAAATCAAATAAATAGTAAATGGGGTTATTTATCACAAGGTAGAATAGATGAAGAACCTCCTCATCCTCATTATGGAAAATATAAAAAAAAATTAGCAATTCAAATATGCGCAAATAAATAACTTTTTTAAAAAAACTTTTTTATTTTTATAAATTTAATTTTAATCTCCCCCCCCCCCCCTCAAA
>Ga0206130_10002141_pt1 | contig 27864 bp, 20 predicted proteins | sample Helgoland_Spring_9_FD_148637 | JGI IMG/M metagenome (GOLD analysis project Ga0206130, IMG submission 148637) | Pelagic subsurface seawater microbial communities from Kabeltonne, Helgoland, North Sea - Helgoland_Spring_Bloom_20160512_1 | ecosystem: Environmental > Aquatic > Marine > Epipelagic ...
GATGCAACGATCGAAGTCAGCCATTCGCTGGTGCGGACAATCGCAACTACGGTCGCTGACGACATCGCGAACGTCGAGTTCCTGTCGGCGCTCGCGTTTCACCCGTCAGTCTCGGTGCGCGCTGAGGTCGCCAGACGCGATCATCTTGACTGCGACGCGGTTGATCATCTCCTGGCTGACCGTGAACCGACCGTTCGTCAATCGATCATCTGGTCGTCCGCTGCGAGGTTACAAATAACACCGGCCTGGGCATTAGCAGCCATTGATGGCGATGCGACAATTGCCGAAGACCTCGTCCGCGAGATCGATGCTTTTAGTGAACTCGACCCGCCCGCGCTGCTCGCCAGTCTCGCCGATCATCGCGACCCGGTCGTGCGCACCGCCGTGGCGCGCAGCCGTGAGGGCGGCCGTAAATTGTTGCGCCGCCTCCATCGCGATGAGGATGCTGAAGTAAGGGAGGCGGCGGCAGAGACGTTGGACAACTGGTGATGGGCCGGACGGGATTTAATCATGTGGCGATGCCAACCACCGCTTCGCGTACCGCTCTTGAGCGTCGACGGTCGCGGGCATCACGTCGTCGCCCGTGTCGAATATGTTCACCAGTTCGCCGGCGGCTTCACCAACTTCAATCCGGTACGCCTGCAGTCCGAGCCCCATGCTACGCGCCATCCCCGAGGGCCACACGCCAAGGCTAGCGCCATAGCAACATGGGATTAGGCCCATCGGCTCGAGTATCTGCCGCCTAAGCCGAGTAAAAGCTTCGAAAAAATCAGCGCCCTGCATTTGGTGCCGGTCTCCACGCACGATACATCGAATCCGGCAGTCTCTACCGACCATGCCAGTTGACAGGACGATCGTCTCCCGCCCTGACGCGCCTGTGGCGTCCAGTACATGCTCGTCGAGGTACTCTTCGATCCTATCATTTTTTCTCGGCTGCTCCGCTGTCTGCGTAAGCCAGCCGCCTTCAAATTGACCAATTATCACTGAAGCCGCAGCGAGTTCGCTGGCGGCACGCATCTGACCGACCAATGCAGCAAAACGGTCGGTCGGCGGACCCGGAATTCGGTCGGTGAATGCTTGAGCAAGCGATTCGTAATACCAAAGCGAGCCATCTCGACCTCCGGTAAAGCGGTCCCACAGCGCTTCACCGTGAGTAGCCAGATCGGCGATGATCGCGCCAGCGTTGTGCGTTTTATCCGCTAAGCTCACCTGCAACGATGCCTCGGGTTTGCTCGCCAAGCTTGCGATGTATGCTTCTTTCCGCGGACGCCATTGCGGCTTCGGTTCAACGACCGCATCCGTGCAATGCTCAACCATTTCAGCGACGTGATCGCCAAATCGCGCTCTGATCTCCCGCAGTCGCGGCAACCCGCCTTGGTCTTCCACCGCGTCGTGAAGCAAAGCAGCGATAGCTTGATCCTCATCCGCACCGTTTTCCAGCGCGATCGACGCGACCCCTAGCAGATGCGCGACGTAGGGTATGTCAGTACCTTTACGTCGCTGTTCGCGATGAAGACGGCTTGCATAGGCCAGCGCCTCGTCAAATCGATCAGTCAGCATTGCTTGGTCTTTCCCAATTAGCTCGCCCGCGCGACGTGCTGCAAGCCAGATAAGCAGATATGACGCGGCATTTCGTCGCGAATACATCTCGAGATAGCTTTATTGTAGTTGGGGAAGTCGGCCCACAAACCATGGCGCACGCGATATTATCCACGAGGCAGACAGCGGCTCTAGAATTACGGTCCTCTCCGGAACGTGAATCTCGTTGAGGATTACATGAAACTCGCTACGCCGGTGAACTATATATTTCTTTTTCATTAGCTGAACGCCCTCAGCGTATCCCGCATTAATATACTCAATTTCTATTAGCTTGTTACCTAGCAAATTAACCAACTGAACTTGAATTGGTGAAAAATAGGATACGTCCCCGTATCCGGGATACATGCTCAGACCGTACCAACGATCCCTCTCTATCGTGAACTTCGATTTGCTCACGGTTGGGTATCCTCGTTAATCCCAGACTGCGCAGCCGTTTCTGCAATGAACATCTCGATGGCGTTGATCCACCCGGATAGATTTACGTCCAGAAAGCCTGTAACCAGCGGTACAGCCTTGTCGTTCGTAGTGACCGCTGGATGGGTTGGGTGCCCGTTGACACTGCCGCCAATCAGTACCGCCAATGTCGCAAGATACTGCCGACCAGCATCATGTGGGGCCGAGGGCAGCACATTATCAGTCCACAGTTTGCCGTACTTGTCTACATAACCGAGCTTAATCGGATTTTCCACGCCTGGCACCTTAGCCAGCATAAAAAACGACTTTCGCTGCTCGGCATAAACGCCCAGCCTCTCAAGTTCCCTAACCAAATTGTGCAGCTTAGTTGGCAACTGTATCGAAATTTTTGCCAGCGCTTCGTCAAATAGTTCCGTACTAATTGTCTTCACTGCTGAGATCGATTGCTGCGGCATCGGTCTGACGACCGGGACACCCTCTTCGATCACGACGATACCGCGCTCTATCATGACTGTTTTCATCAAGATGTCAGGGATCGCAATCAGGTCTTCGGTGCTCATGTTCACGAAAAAAGAAATTGCGACCAACGCGAGCGTAAAATGGGTTCCAGCATGGCTTTGGACTAGGCCCACCAGCCGCTCAGTCTCTTCCCGTATTCCGTCGCCCACTATGATCGCGAGAATGCGACCGCGCTTTAAATTTCGGGAAACAGCGTTCACAAATTCTGCCTCGGGTAGCGGCGCCAGATCCTCTGGAATAATCTCAAAAAGGCTCGACGAACCATCGCCGCGAGCTTTGAGGATAGCCGCCTCGAACGATTGATATCCCATCGCGCTCAGCGAAGCGATGTAATCAAGGACCTGCGCGACAACCTCGCGCCGCATTTCGGGGTTCTTCCAGAGCTTTACCTCAAGGATAACAATGTTACCGTCCGCGGTTATGAACAGATTATCGAGGTAGCCATGGCTACACGCGACTTCCATCGCCGCAGGAACAATGGGTCCGATGCCCGGCTCCAACTGATCGATCGGAAGAATCTGCGGGCAACTGTGCACCAGCTTCTGCAGCCAGGCTTCGCTTTTTTTGAACGCCATTGGCCAAGGTTTTATGATTGGTGATGCGTTTTCTTTCGCACCGATAATTACCGGCTGCCCTCGCATCCGCTCGTTCTTCATGCGTCGTGCCTTGGGATCTGTTTGGCCGCGCCGCCTAAATGGTGGGCAAGGATAATCATGGCCTCTGTGTCCCGACCGCAGTAAATTCGCAGCGCGGTGCCTAGCGCCGCCCGGCGTTCAGGTGTGCAGCGCTCGTCGATCGCCTCGATGTACGCTTCTTGCGCGCCGCCGCCGTCCTTCACTTCGAGGCCGCCATAGTCCAACTCAGTCGCGACGGTCGGCAACACCGCCTTGATAGACCAGCTGCCCCGCTGATCACGGTGATACCAGTTGGCGCGGGTCACCGGCAGTAGATCGACGACACGATCGGCAATTCCCATCAACGCGTTCGCCAAGTCCGGGAAGGCGGCGGCCAGTTCGATGATCCGCGATTTCTCGAAGCTGGCGTTGTAGCCGATGACCGCGCCGGTCACGGGAATCTGCTCGACCAGCGCTTCGGCGCACACGCGCCTCGGATCGGTGCCGTCGAGGCTGAGGAACTCGCGATGATCGGTCGTGCCGTCTGCGTTCTCGATATGGGCAGAAAACTGGAACGGCACTTGTCCGTAGGGCTTCGTGCCCACCCAGCGCGGGACAGCAAACGCGATAGTCTCAAAGTCGAGCCAGATGCGCGGGAACGCCCAGTCGGCCATTGCCGCGCGAGCGCCATTAACGTCGTGATAGATGTCCCCCGTCACGGTTGCATGATGCACGCGCTTGTGGACAGCGCTGGACAGTTCCGCGGGATCAACGGCGAACAGATCTGTGACGTTGCGTTCGATCCAGCGTTTGCCGCCGCCGTGAGGCAGTACCGTCACCGGCCAGTCCGGACCAGCCGGCAGTGCGGCATGACAATAGCCGGCGAATTCGCAAAAAAACGGTGTTTCGCAATGACCGCCCGGCGCAATCTCTGGCTCTGCGCCGGCAAGGGTAGCGCGGGCAGCCGCGACGACATCAGCGCGCGTCGCGATGATCGGCTCGGCCAAAGCTCCCAGATCGGTGTCGGCGAACAGGCCGTTCAAGTCGCCCTCGCGTTCCAAGATGAAGCTATTGTCGATGTGCCGGATCGCTGCGCTCATGACCGGGACTCCCGCATTGCGCGCGACCCACAACTGGGTTGCGAGATCGCCGACATGATAGTCTTTCGCTTTAGTCGACGATTTCACTTCAGCCATATGCCACCCGCCGGCTCCGTCCGGCTCAAGCACGTCAATGCGGACAAGGACGCCTTCGTGCTCCAGCGTCGCCTCGAAGATCGGCTTGTCGTGCCCGCCGTCGAGCAGTGCGCGCGTGGTGGCCAACGCCGCCGCCAAGTCTGGCTCTGCCTCGACCATGACGCCGTCCGGCAGCAAAGCGCAGGCGACCGCGCCGACTTCGTGCCCGGTAGCAAAACGTGCCTCGGCACCGTCGTCCTGCTCTGCCAAATCTCTGCGGTGAACAGACAGCCACAAACGTTTGGGGCATTGCTCAAAGGCCGTGATCTTCGACTTGGAGAGGCCGAAACGGCGAGGTGGGTAGGTCATGGTTTTTCTCCAGCCATCGCACGAACCTCGTCCAGAAAGGCCGCCACGTCTGCACGAACCGCTGGATCGTTGAGCTTCGTGACGGAAAAGCCTGGAAACCCGTTCAATGTCTTGGTAGTCAGCGGACCAACGATCTCAGTGAAGCGATCATACAGTTGTTGCCGGACGGCGGCTTCAGCGAAAGCTGGCCGGTTCATCAGATAGCCGAGGCACAGCTGCACGCCGCCCTTGCTGTAGCGTGTCAGCGCGAAGGGATAGAGCCAGCCCGCCGGGGTGTCGAACTCCGCCACGATCGAGCCCTGCGTCGACGCCACGGTCGCGCGTCCGCCCGCGTTTTCGATCATTGCAATATAAGCGTCCGCGCCGGAGGCGGTAGCCGGACCGAATTTGGCAAAATGCTCCTGAATCCACGCCTCGCGCGATATCGGCGGCAAGGCGCCGCGCACGGTCTTTTCGTTTTGCGCACGTTCGGTCTCGCCAATGATGCGTGGCGTCAGCGCCGTGACGCCGCTTTCACTCTCAAACCAGGAAAGCTCGACCGCGCGAACGTCGGCTTTCATCTGCTCGTTGAGGAACTCGACAATCCGTGCCAGCTCTCGCGGGATCGTATCTGCGACAAAGACCATCTTGATCCGACCTGCCGAAAAGTTGGCATCGATCTGCTGCCAGAATTCTTCCGGCTCAATCGTACCGGCAAGGAAGGTTGCCAGCTCTGTATCGGCGTCTCGGCCCTGCTCGATCATGGCGGCTGCGAAGCTTTCCGCGATCCGGCCAGCCTGCCAATACGCGGTGCCGTTAGCTGCATAGTCGAGCATTTGACCGATCACTTCGCGGCGCAGTCGGGTATCTACCGCACGCTTCAATTCTACCAACACTGGCACGCCGCTGCGCGTCACGAACAGATGGTCGACCGACCACCTCCCGCCGCCGTCCTCGCGGTCGGCGATCGGCTGCTCGCGGCGAATCAGTAGGAGCGAGCCGTCCTGATCGGCGATCAGTTCGGGATAAGTGGCAACCAACTTCTGCATGAAATCCTCGCTCCGGGGTTCGGACGGCCGCATCGCAGTGAGCGTGCCAGTTGTATCGACGGTGTAGATGACGGTGCGTGACAAGAATGATCTCCGGATCAGGGCTGAAATCGCTCGACGAGAGCATCGACATGATGATCGGCATCCCCGGTCCAACCAGCGAACCACTCTCGGTAGGAACAGCCTGCGAAGCGCACTGCCGCACCTGCGACAGCGTTGGCGAAGTCGACGATCTCGGCGCGGTGCCGCGCGAGCGTCTGGGGAGTGATGGCGCTGCCACTGCGCATTGCAGGCTCGGCGTATAGATAGAGCAGCACCGGCACCTTGCCGATGCGATTACCCTCGGTGACGAGGCCAAAGGCGTGCTTCACCAACTGCGCGGCATCAAGGTAGGTGAATGCGATATCGCCGTTGCGAAGCATATCCCTCATGACGGTGAACGGCGCCATTCCGTCACCCCAGACATCGCGGTCATAAGCGTCGGACAAGCCGACAGTCTTGGCGTCACGGAACGGCTCGAACCGTTTGGATTCAACGCCGATAAGGTGGTTCGCGGTCTCGACGGCGGCGTCGAGCCACGGATGGCGACCACCCCGCCACGGAAAACGCATCTGGCGCTCGACATCGACGCGATCGGCCGGCCAGTCCAGATCGGCTAGCGGCGGGAACGGCGGCAGGTCGGCGGGTCGTTCGAGAAACCATCCGAAAGCGTTGACAGCCAGCGCCGCGCTGCTTTCCGGGCTGTCGAGCTTTCCGCTCTCGATCTCGTTTCCGCCAGCAGCCGCAAGTGCGGCGCGGACGCGATCTTCCGGCACGCCGGCCAGGAATAATGAGGTGTGAATCGTCATGGAGTACCTTTCACGTCGCGGTGCGACAGAAATGGTCATGGAAGATTTGAAGCAACACTCACCATTCATCGTTCCCGCTCGTCGCCCTCGCGATATTCGCCCACGACCCAGATGAAGCTCTGGATATCCATGTTATCGCGTGGCTCGAGCGTGGCGATCGCAGCGCGCGTCGTGCCCACCAGATCGAGCAGAGCGAGGTAGGTGTCGCTGTTTGGCTCTGGCGAATAGCGATGATGAAAGTCGTGACCGACACGGTCGGCGAAATCCGCGGTCACGGTGGGCTTCAGGAACATGTGCTGCCGGAAATCCCAAAGGAAAGGCAGATATGTGACTATCGGCCATGACACTCGTCCGTGCGGTCTCACGGCCACGATCATCTCTGCAGCACCCGCCGCATAGTCTCCGGCGGTAAACGCGGCCGCGCCGCGAAGGAAACGACCTCCGGTATCCCCCGTAAGGGTGTCGCGCAGCCGCGCGGCCTCAAAGGACGACAGCATATTTGTATGGATACCGGCCTTGGCGATGCGCACTGCGTCTTCGTTCGTGGCTTTGATCGCCTGGCTTGAAGACAATCCAGCGTTGAGACGGGAAGCAGCACGCTCCTTATATTCTCTTTCACTGGATGCGTTCGCCGCGCCCTTGAGGCCGCTCGGAAAGAAGTGGAGATAGCGGCCGATGGCGCCGTCGAAGCCCACATAATCCGGGTGCAACCGCCCCGCCTCATTACGGAGGCGAGATAAGAGGCGCTCTTCGTCCGCGTCATCGATCAACGCGACCCGCTTGCCCGCCAGGATCACCGCGCCGGCATATCCACCACCCTTCGCGGCCTGCCATTTCAGGGTCGCGTGCCCATATTTTATCTCGCTTACCGGCACGCTCGATCCTTCTCTGCGGTCATATTATCGGCACGTCCATCGTCTCAAGATGCGACAGATGCGGTCATCGTTTCGGTCAAACCGTCGGTTAGCATCGTCCGAGCCGCCTCGATCCGATCCCGCATCACTACCATTAGCGCATTCGGTTCCTCGATCACGATCTCGCCCCCCCAGGTGAATAGGTGTTCGGCAAGTTCACGCATCCCGCCTGTCGCAAAGCGGATGCGCACCCCACCATCTTCCAGTTCTTCGACTGCCTGCGATCGGTGGAACCGCCACCCCCGCGCCCGGCTGACGGCGGTAGGCGCTACGCGCAGGACGACATCCTGTTTCTCGTCGCGCCACACGCCGAAACTTTCGGTCAGCCATGCGTCGATGTCCCAATCGTCCGGCGCGCAGCCCAGCTTCTCGCTGACGTGGACGTCGACCGTTCGGTCAAGCCGGTAATAGACTGGCTGATCGTCGCGACCCGGCATCTTACCGATCAGATAAGCCAGCGGACCGTGGACCAGACCATAAGGGATGACGCGCCGCCATTTCGGCTCCGGCCGCTCATCGGTGGAATAGTGAAATTCGACGCAGCAACCCGCTAGGATGGCTCCTTGCACGACGGTCATCGTCTCTGGGGCGACGCTCGCGAACGGTCCCGCCGTCACCATCGTCCGCTGCAACCGCGCAAGCGCATCGAGGTCCGGGTCGATCCGCCGCTTCTCGCGTTGGTCGAACGCGCCCTTCACCTTGGCGAGCAACGCAGCCAGTTGCTCGGCGCGCGCAGTCTGGCCCGCGAGCCTCCGCCCATCGACTTCGGCCTGTAGCGCGGCGACCTCAGCTGGGGTCGGTCGCGTGTAGACGCGGCGCAAACTGTCGCGGATCATGAATCGCTTGCGGCGATCGTCGGCAACTTCGTCCAGATCGAAATGCCGCGCGATGATGTCGCGCATACGCTCCGCGGTACGACGATTGACGCCGAGCCGCTCGGCCATCTCGTCGAGCGTCAGACCGTCGGCGCTCTCCGCCAAGGCATGGACTAGCGCCAATAGCCTGTCGAGCTTCGCCATCCTGTCGGTCATCGAGCCCCCCTGCATCCGGAAATGACGTATGGTGGGCCCACATAATTTTTATGACAAGTACCGGGGCAAGGCCGTTGTCCAAACATCAAGACTTGACGGGCTACTACCTAGTCGAAAGCATTATGGCTTCCCAAATCCGCGACGCATCGATCCAGTTGCCCGCCGCCCAGAAGAAGAGCTAATGTTCGAATCTGGTACCGTCGTCCGATTGCGCAACGATCCATCATGTGCGGGCCAAATTACGGGAGCATCCGCAACGAGAGGCGGCCGAATCTATCGCGAAGTCCAGCTTGCGGACGGAAGCGGTAAACGGATGTTGCCCGAGGCGCAACTCGATGCGGGTACGGCCGCGCCAGATCCGCTTGGTGACCTTGAGGCCGGACGGTTCGCAGATTTCAATCTGCTTCGCCGCGGTACCCCTATCAAATCATTCTGATCGGCGGGGGGGGCTGACGGCCTGATCCACAAGCCGCTATTCGAGGGTATGGCCCGGGCTTTCCAGCGCCCCTTCCATCGACCGGAGCTGGATCCCGCGCTTATGTGCGAGGACGGTGCCCATTCTGGACGGCTGGTTCTTGCCGACGGCCTGGCCCATGCGCCGTTCGATCTACGCGAAGTAGCGATGCCGCGCGACCGATCGCCAGCAGCAGTTCAGTTCGGCGCCGATCAAAATTCGAAGGATGTAGGCTGAGGTTGGAACAGCTTTGACAAAGGGCACCGCGGTCAAGCATGAAAGTGATGCGGGGGATGTATTGAGTGGCTAACAGTTTTTACGAACGACCGATTCTGAATTCGCCCTATGCGCCGCCGTCGCTGTACCATCAGCTGGACGACAACGGCCAGCCGCTCGAGGGTGAACCCATCAAGGGACGGCGTCCTTCGAAATTCATCGTTCCGGTGCCGGCGTCGCGGAAGAAGGCAGCCGCGTCACAGGCGTCGCTCGATCTCGAAACCTACACCGAGAACGCCAAAATTAACGAGATCCGCGGCTACGTCGACACCTGGCGCGCGATCCCGAATGTCGCCGACTGGGGCGTCACCCCGGCGACGCAGCGGCTGCTCGAACATTGGCGGCGACCGAAGGCCGAATGGGCCGGCCCGCGCCCGTTCTTCTGCCAGATCGAAGCGGTCGAGACGATGATCTGGTTGACCGAGGTCGCACCGCGACGCGCCGCCACGCGCGGTCTCCTCGACCAGATCGCCAAGGACAACGAGGAGGCCAACCCGGCGCTGTTCCGGCTGGCGATGAAGATGGCCACCGGCAGCGGCAAGACGACCGTCATGGCGATGATGATTGCCTGGCAGACCATCAACGCCGCACGCCGGGAGACGAAGGATTTCTCTCGCGCATTTCTGATCGTCGCGCCGGGCATCACCATCAAGGACAGGCTGCGGGTCCTTCAGCCCAGCGAACCCGGCAATTACTACGACACGCGCGAGATCGTGCCGCCGGAAATGCTGCCGGAGATCAGGCGAGCCGAGATCGTCATCACCAACTATCACGCCTTCCAGCACCGCGAAACGCTTTCGATACCGAAGGCCGCACGCAGCTTCCTTCAGGGCAACGATCCAGAGCCAGTCAGGACGACCGAGACCGACGCGCCGATGCTGTCGCGGGCATGCGACAAGCTGCTGCGGTTCGAGCGCGTGAACGTCATCAACGACGAGGCGCACCACTGTTACCGCCACAAGGTCGGCGGCGATGCCGAAGCCGCACTGACCGGCGACGAGAAGAAAGAAGCCGAGCAGAACGAGGAAGCCGCTCGCCTCTGGATCAACGGCATCGAGGCGCTCGACCGGCAGCTGAAGAAGGGCACGCGCAGCAGCGGCGTCCGCGCGGTATACGATCTGTCGGCCACGCCGTTTTTTTTGCGCGGCTCTGGCTACAATGAGGGCACGCTGTTCCCGTGGGTCGTGTCCGATTTCAGCCTGATCGACGCGATCGAAAGCGGCATCGTTAAGTTGCCGCGCATCGACGCGGGCGATCCCGAGCCGCTCCACCTAGTACTGGAAATGAAGGGCCTGCGAGATGAGGGCGACAAGGCCAAGGCGCAGACCGCACGCGACCTGTGGGTGCCCGGCGTGAACGCGCTTGGCGGTTACGGCCGTTGGGCGTTCGCGGAATTCAGAGATCCCTATACCACCGAGGACGAGTTTGCGGCGCTCGTAAACCACTTGATCGACGGAGTTGCTGCATGACGAAGATTTTGTGGGTTAAGTTCGGCTGGTCAGAATATTACCGCGGCGGACTGGTTGACGGAAATTTTCCATTTATCAAGGGCGGCGAACAAGGGCACGAGGCTTGGAATTTCTTGCGTCAGGACGACGGCAGCTATTATTGCTACACGCCACCACAGGGGAAAGACGGATCGACGCCTAGCAGTGAAGATGCGACGGGGTGGACAGTGGCATGCTTGGCCAAAGATCCGAAGCGGAAGGGCGTCCATCTGATCGGATGGTATGAGGACGCCGTCTTAGAAGGCCAGTATTCGGTTAGACCTGCGGGATTTGATCCGGGTAGTTCCGCGCCCAACGACGAGTTCTATTATTCTATTCGGGCCCCGAAGGCTTTCCTCATTCCACCGGACGAACGGACCGAACCGTTTTCGCACACTAGCATCCGGCAGGGTAAATATTCCTTTCTCGCCGGTCCCGGTGTCCAAATCACCGACAACAAAACTGAAGTCCGTGCGATCATCGAGGAGCGTCTTCGGCGGTACGCGGGAGTGGCGGTTCGCAACCCCGATGCGTCATCCGCTCCCGATCGTGATAACGATCCGGTCGATCCGCTTCGCGGGTTTGGCACGCCGGAGCATCGCAAGAGAGTTGAAGAGGCAGCGGTCAACGCGACTATAGCCGCCCTGAAGAAGCTCGGATACAAGTCGAAGTCGCGCGAAAAGGACAATGTCGGCTACGACCTCGAGGCATTGCATAAGAATGGCGATGTGTTGCACGTTGAGGTGAAGGGCACGTCCGGCACGGAACCCCGCCTCTTCATGACCCGAAACGAGCACGATTATCGCGAAGCGCCCGAATGGCGGCTGGCGATGGTGGTGGATGCCCTAGGAACGCCTGACGTCCGCGTTTACACCCTCCGGGAGTTTGAGCGCACTTTCGATCTAACTCCACTCGTCTGGAAGGGCGTTCGGAAGACGGCCGCCTGATGGCCAGAAAGCCCGGCACCCCGAAGCAGGTCGGCGCTCTGCGTCATGATGAGGCGACCCGACGGAACATCCCGACGGCTGAGATGGAGTCCTTCTTCCGGCGCGAGGAAGACACGCATCCGCTGCCCCCCAAACATTATCCCCGCGCCAGGCCGCTGGCCCAAGGCGAGACACGAACCGAAGAGGAACCGAGCGTGCCCGAGATCATCTGGAACGGGGCGCGGATATCGATCACCGACGCGCAGAAGGCCGAGTTGGTCGAGATGGGCACGCTAACACTGTCTGACGCGCAAGTCGTCTGGCGCGGCAAGGATCGGCAGGATTGGTCCGACCTCGTTGTCAACGTGCCGCCGCTCTACATTCAGGAGAAGATCCACCCCAAGGCGATCATCGACGACCTGAAGCGCCGCACCGCGGAGAAACGCGAGGCAACCACCGACGCCCCCGACCTGTTCGCCGACTTCAACGGCATCGAGCCGGACCAGCGCGCCGAGTTCTACCAGCACGACCAGCATTGGTCGAACCGGATGATCCTAGGCGACAGCCTGCAGGTGATGGCCAGCCTGTCCGAACGCGAGAGCCTGAAGGGCAAGGTGCAGTGCATCTATTTCGACCCACCCTATGGCATCAAGTTCAACTCGAACTGGCAGGTCAGCACTCAATCGCGCGACGTGAAGGACGGCAAACAGACCGACATCAGCCGCGAGCCCGAGCAGGTTAAGGCGTTTCGCGATACATGGAAGGACGGCATCCACAGCTACCTGACATATGTCCGGGTCTCAACCGACGACCAGGCAGACCACCGCACTTCGATCGACAGCCAGGAGGCGCACATCCGCGCCGATGCCGAAGCGAACGGCCAGATCGTTGCGCGCATACAGGACTCGAACCTGTGACCCCCGCATTACGAATGCTTTTATGACGCTACGGAAGCTTAGCGTTTTTGCGTCCATGCTGCATCCATGCCGCATATAGTCCTGTCACGCTAACAGATCGGCTTCCATCGCGGCGGCGACCGCGGCATCGCTGGCGCTGTCGGCGAACAGATGGCCGTATGTCGAAAACGTCAGCGCGATCGACTCATGACCGAGCCATGTTTGAATGCGCTTCGTGTCGGTCCCGCTTTCAATCCACATCGACGCAGCGGCATGGCGGAACGCGTGGAAGGCGTATTTCCACGTCACCGCCTCCCCTGCCCCCGTCGTCACCCCGGCGCGCACCTGGAGCGGCCCTAGCAGCCGCTGAAGCAGGTTCGAATGCGTCTCGATCTTGCCGATGCCATTAGGGAACGCCAGACCTAGCGGGCCATTGGGGCACGCCAGCTTCCATCGCTTCAATTCGGCGACCAGCGCGGGCGGCATAGGTATGTCGCGGCGACCTGCACCCGATTTAGGCGGGCCTATTACATTGTAGGCGTCTGCGCGCTGAGCGACCCGCACGCGGCCTTTCGCTAGATCGATGTCAGACCAGCGCAGACCCCGCAATTCAGATCCCCGCATCCCGGTGAATACAGTCATCATGACCAACGGGCGCTCGCGATCGTCTGCGGCCTTCAGGATTGCGCGTATCTCGGCCTTGGTAGGGATGACGACCTTTTCGCGGTCGCGCTTGGGTTGTTTTATCCTCACCCCGGCAGCGACATTCTGCGCGACCAGACCGACCCGTTGCGCCTCACCGATCGCAGAGCTGAGCGCGCGCATGACCATGACCGCCATCGGCTTGCCCCGCGTCTCGACGAGGGTGTCGCGGAACGTCTCGACCTGGGGCCGCGTCAGTCGGCTAAGGCGCTCGGCACCGATTAGGGGGCGGATATGAAGCCGCGCGCGAGCCTCATAACCGGCCTGCGTCGATTGCTCCAACCCTTCCGCGGCGGCGCGCACCAGCCAACGGTCTAGGGCTTCGTTGACCGTCACCGATTGGCTGTCAGCTACGTGCGTCCCTTGGCTGACCGACCATGCGGCCTGCGTAGACCACGCCTCGGCATCGCGCTTGCGGCTGAACTGTTTAGACCGGCGGGCACCGGACGAGTCTTTATAGTCGACGACCCACGCCGACTTCGCCTCGCCGTTCGGGGCGTTCCAGCTACGCTTTCGGATGGACGACATTTAGCGGATATTCCGAACACCAAGCCCACACCAAATCATAGATGTATCCTTCACGCCAACCTTCCTTTTCCAAATGCCGGTCAGCATTTTCTAGCATTGCTGAAAGGTCGAAGATCATGGCACGGGGCACATCCTCTTCCTCCAATATAGTAGCAAGGAACTGCGACGCCTGCCCGAAAGTCAAGCTATCTCCAGAATATCCGCCGTTCCATGGCTCCATAATGTTCGAAAGCGCGCTGTGCGTGTATTTGGCAATTACTCGTTCTATTTGGTATGAGTCGGCAGTGATGCGCACCTGTTCAACCGCCCATTTCGCCGCACCTTGACGCGTCTTAAACGCTAATATGATAGCCCCGGCTCGTTCGGGACTAATACCCAATTGAAGCATCTCGAACATTATTAGCAGGTCAAACACAGCGTTGCCATCGTACGAGAAATGCTTTCCTCGACCGATATTTACGCCTTCGGGGAATCCAAGGCGCTTCAGGTGCTTCAAGCGAGGCGGCAAGCACACCCCAGCAACCGAGGAATATGTTTCCTTTCGTCCATCGTCAAAATCTGGCGCTGAGGACGGTTCAGCAAGGACCAGTGTTTCTGCTGAGGCGTGTTCAGCAATGTCGAAACAGTCTGCTGAGGACGTATCAGCAAGGATCGCAGGCTATCAACGCAAAACCGCCAATTTTCACAATGACGCTGCTGAGGACGCCTCTACACATATAACTATACCACAGGGTAGGGCATCGGATGTTAGGTCCGAACACCCTTCAATATACCCTGAAACTGCGGCGGGCGATTTTTCCGACGAACCTCAGCGGCCACAATCTATGACCGAGGACGCGTGGATATTGGCGGGTCGTCGGGCAGCAAAGAACCCGGCGACAGCCGATGTCGATTTCGTACGGGCCAAGGCTGTCGAATACATTGGACGGGCTGGTCGCGGATCGCAGTCAGAACTCGCCGATGCGACTGGCATCCCAGGCGGCACCCTTTCCAAATTCCTGCACCGAGGCGGGCCGCTGTCGGACGCCTATTGCTCGAAGCTGGTCCGCAGCGTCGTCGCGGCTGGGGAGCATGGGCGAGCGAGGACGGTAGCATGATGGGGCGGGCCTGCATTGTTGCCGTGACAAGGGCGGAAGGCCCGACGATCACCGCGATAAACTATCCAACACCGCAATCGTCCTCGCGTGTGCGCGCGCAAAGGGGGCGGGGTTTGATTGCTCGGCGTCGCGGAAGCGGACGGCGCTCATGGTCACGAACGTCATCGCTAATACAGGATCACGCCCGCGCGCGAGGCTCTAGGCTCCACGAAGGAAGCTACCGACCTCGTCACATCATCGATAAATGCGTTCGGCTTAGCAGGCAAAGATCAAGCCAAGGTCTATGACAATGTGTTCCGCACCGTGAAGGCGGGCAAGACGACGATCAGCGAACTGGCGCAGGGCTTCGGCGCGGTCGTTCCTGTCGTCGCGCAATCCAAGATCAAGCTGGACGAATATCTCGCTAGCGTCGCGGCACTGACGACCAGCGGCCTACCAGCGTCGCAGGCGCAGACACAGATTCGCGCGGCCATCGCTGCCTGCAACGCTCGCGCTACCTGGTTTCGGGTCGATCCCTGCGACCAATGCCGATGGCACGACACCGACCGCAACGGCACCGCTCGACGCGCCCGCGACACCGGACCTCGCCGGTGTAGAAGTATTGCCCGACACACTCGATAAAATCCGCATGGCCCTAGACGGCGTCGCGCAGGCCGGGATGGGATGCTTCGGGCAGATAGCCGATATCGTTGCCAACCAGATGATCCCGGCGATTCAGGGCGCGCAGGATAGCGTCGCGGCTCGGCAATGCGATGTCTGGCATTACCAGTTTCTTTCAGTCGATCTTCGGTAAGAAGGTCGGCGGCATCCTTGGCGGTATCGTGCAGGTCGGTTTCGCTGCGGCCCGCGCCTATGGCGGCGGCAAGGCGGGGGGCGGGTCCGTCATGGGCAACACCGACTATCTGATCGGTGAAAAGGGGCCGGAAATCCTGCGCATGGGCTCGCAAGGCGGGTCGATCGTTCCGAACCATAAGATCGGCAACGCGGGCGGAGGCATCGCCCATATCGTCCCGTCGCCATATTTCAACGTCGTCGTCGATGGCCGGGTAGTCAACGGCGCGACCCCCATCGCTGCTGCATATACCCAGCAAGGCGTAGCGGCATCACAGCGCAGCGGCGCACTAAGGCAAAGGCAGGCACTCGCATGAACGACAACCATCCCGACCACGGTAAGCGATTCACAGACCAGGACGTGATTGACGCGCTGGGCTTCGCGACGACGGCTATCCACGACGAGCTGGTCGAACGTGGCGAGATACCGCCCGACACGGATATCTTGAAGGCGAAGGGGCTGGCATTGCTGGCGCTGCATACCGAAGCCGTGCGGGCGGGTGCGCTACCGGCTGGCGCGGTCAGTCAACGGCTGCGCACCTACGCTGGCGACACAGAGGGTCAGAACGTGATCCTGCGGCACTTCGCCGACGTGTTCAACGAACTACAGCCCGACCTCGCCCCGCGACCGGCTGCGAGTTAATTCAATTGGTGAAGCACCGACATAAAAGAGCCGTCGACCCTGATCTTGTTATCCTTTTCGAAGGTTATCTCGCAGGTCGGCGGGTTGACGTTGGCCTGAATGATAGAAGTGATGGTGGCAGGGTTCACCGCAATCGGCTGAGTGCCGCCGGCTTGTTTGAGTGTTTTTAGCATGGCTGCAAACGTGCCCGACGCATCGCTGAGAGTCTAGCGCCGCTTAGATGCGCCATGCAGCATCCATGTTGCATGGACTTCCCGACACTGTCGGAGAAATGGCGGAAAACCGCGGGAAATGGCGGTAACACCGTGCAGCATAATAAATGCGCCAGATGTCGGCCACCAGTCAGCTAACTGACTGTTTTAACTCGCTAAATGGTGGTGCCGCTTACAGGACTCGAACCTGTGACCCCCGCATTACGAATGCGATGCTCTACCAGCTGAGCTAAAGCGGCCTGGTGCGTCGGTGTCCGGGGACACTGGCGAAGGCGGGCGATTAACAGAGGTCGGGGGGGCTGACAAGCGGTTCGCGCGGTCGCGGGGCGGGGAATCGTCGATCGGGCGCCAACCCCCTCTTTACGCAGCGTTTACCACCATGGTGCAAAACGAGCGTGACGGGCAACGGGTGCCTGCCGGACAGGGTGTGCAACGCATGGATACGACAGGCGGCTTCGATCAGGGACACGCCCAGCGCGACGATGCCGCCGATGCAGGCGTCGACGACCAGGTTTTCGATCCGGGCGGCGATGAGCGGCGGATGCATGTACGCGCCTATAATCATTGGGTTTCCCTGCTCGACGGGGCACCCTTTCCGGCGATCTACCGGCTCGATCCGGCGGGCATCACCGATTTCGGCCCGCATAGCGTCCTGCTCGATTTCGGGCGGGGGCTGGAGGATCCGACGATCAGCTATCTCGGCGCGACCTTGCGGGAGGAATGCGGTCTCGAATCGACGATCCTGCGAGTCGCCGAAGTGCCGGGCCGGTCGCTGCTGTCGCGCCTGACCGATCATTATCTTCAAATCATCGCCAATCGCGCGCCGATCGGGTTCGAAGCGGAATTCGTCGGCAACAGCGGCTGCACGACGCTATATCGCGGCATCCTGATGCCGTTTTCGTCGAACGGGATGGATATCGACTTCATCTACGGCGTCATCAACTGGAAGATGATGGCCGACGACGCGCTGCAGGCGACCTTGACCGCCGAACTCGACACCGCGGTGCGGACCACGCCGTCGCCACGCCTCGATACCCCGGTTTGGGCGGACGGGCCGAGCGCCGGGCTGGCCGATGCCGAGGGCGACGAGCATGTCGTGAGCATCGATCGCCACGACACGCGATCCGACAACGGCGGCGGCGATCCGGTCCCCGCACCCGCGTTCGACACGGCGGCAGGATCGCTGGGCGATCGGTTGGCGATGGCGCGCGAATGTGCCGCCCAGGTGCGTGCGAGCGACAGCCGCGGTCGTGCCGCGCTGTATCGCGCGCTGGGCCGCGCGCATGATTTCGCGCTGGCCGCCGCGGCGGACGAGGAGAATTATCGCGCGCTGCTCGACGATGCGGTCATCAAGGCGCAGGCGCGCGCGCCGATGACGCCGATCGTGAAACTGGTCTTCGGCGCCGATTACGACAAGACGCGCTTGGCCGAATATGCCGCCGTCCTGGGTCACGCGCATCGGCACGGCGTCGGCGTCCGCGAACTGGGGCCGTTCCTCGACCGGTTCGGGGGCGGGATCAAGGCGATCGTCGCGGCCGAGCGCGCCGCGCGCCGCCCCGCGGCCAAGCCCGATCTCTACGCACGCGCCGCGCTGGAATTGCGCGCGATGCCCGTGCTGGCCACCGCGGCGATCGACGCCGGTACGGACGAATTCGTGGTCCTGGTCGCGCGTCGCGGCGCGGGGGGAATGGTCGATATCGTCGGGCGGATCGATCGGGGGCCGCTGGTCGACAGCGTCATCAAACGCGCCGCGGCCTGATCGCCGAAAGACAGGCAATTTGTTGCGTATGCGAGAAACATCCGCAAAGTCGGATCGCTCTTGAGCTAGTCCGCGCGCGGGCGTAGGCCGTGGCCCATGGCTATCATTCCGCACCAGACAGTGATCGACGCGCTGGCCGCCCGGCTGACCAAGGGCGCCCTGCCCGGCGAGCTCGTCGGCTTCGACAAGACCGAGATCGACGAGGCCGCGCGCTTCCTCGTGACGACCGGCGCCCGGCGACTGCCGCGCCAGGCCGCGATCGAGCTGGAACCGATCCCGACCGACGATACGCGCCGCCGGATGCGGCTGGGCATCGTCAACGACGACATGCCGTTCCTGGTCGATTCGATCGCGGCGGCGATCGGCGCGGCGGATCTGGATATCGACCGCATCATCCACCCGGTCATCCGCGTGACGCGATCGGCGACGGGCGACATCACCGATATCGGCGGCGCGGGCCATCCCGAATCGATGATCTATCTGGAGATCGAACGCGCCGATGCGCGCGTCCGGCGCGACCTGGTGCGCCAGCTGCACGCGGTGCTTCAGGACGTGCATGACGCGGTCGAGGATTGGCCCGACCTGCTGCGCGCAATGGCGCAGGACGAAGCGGCCTTGCCCCCGGGCGAGGGGGCGGCGTTGCTGCAATGGTTCATCGACGGCCATTTCACCCAGCTGGGGCATCAGAACTGGACGCGTGACGGCACCGGCAGCGATCCGTTGGGGATCGCGCGCAACGACCATGCGGTACCGATCCTGGCCGAGGCATCGCGCACCGCCGCGGTCGAATGGTTCGAACAGGCCCCCGCCGATGCAGCGCCGCTGCTGCTCAAATCGAACCTCATCTCGACCGTCCACCGCTCGGTCCCGCTCGATCTGGTCGTCGTGCCGCAACGGGAGGGCGACCGGGTCACCGGGCTGTCGATCCATGCGGGGCTGTGGACCAGCGCCGCGCTCAATGCGCGCCCGCGCGACGTCCCCGTGCTGCGCCGCCGCCTGGCCGCGCTCGAGGAGAAGTTCGGCTTCGATCCCAAGGGGCATACGGGCAAGGCGCTGACCCATGCGCTGATGGCGTTGCCGCACGATCTGGTCGTGGCCTTTCCCCCCGCCGCGCTCGAACAGCTGGCGCTGACCGCGATGAGCCTCGCCGATCGGCCCCGCCCCGCGCTGGTGATGGTCAGTTCGGCGCTGGCGCGGCACCTGTTCGCGTTCGTCTGGCTGCCGCGCGACGACCTCACGACCGCGCGCCGGGTCGCGATCGGCGAGATGCTGGGGGAGGCCGCGAACGGCGCGATCCTCAACTGGTCGATCGCGCTGGAGGACGGCAGCGTCGCGATGCTGCGCTACACGATCGATCTGCGCGGGCCGGGGCGGATGCCCGATCATGCCCAGCTGGAGGATCGACTGGAGCGGATGGTCCGCGGCTGGGCGCCCGCGATCGAGGCGGCGCTGGCGACGCGGGTCGGCCCCTCGCGCGCGACGCGGCTGACGCTGCGGCATGCGGGCACCTTCCCGATCGGCTATCGCAATGCGAACACGCCGGAGGAGGCGGCGCTCGATATCGTCCGGCTCGCCGATCTGGCCGATGTCGATGCGCGATCGGTCCGCTTGTACCAGCAGGGCGAGGCGACCCACCTCAAACTCTATCGCCAGGGTGGCGCGCTGGCGCTGTCCGATGCGGTGCCGGTGCTGGAGAATTTCGGCTTTCGCGTGATCGAGGAACTGCCGACCGCGCTGACCGACGACGCGCGCTCCTATGTCCATGAATTCGTGGTCGATGCAGGCGGCCCGCTGTCGAGCAATCCGCACATCCTCGAAGACGCGATCGCCGCGGTGCTGGAGGGGCGCGCGGAAAACGATGCGTTCAACCGGCTGATCGTCGATGCGCACATGGCGCCGCAATCGGTGGTGCTGTTCCGCGCCTGGTTCCGCTATCTGCGTCAGGCGGGGCTCCCCTATGGCCTGACCACCGTCGTCGATGCGCTGCGCCGCGCGCCCGCGGTCGCCACCGCGCTGATCGACCGGTTCGGCGCCGCGCACGACCCCCAGTCGCAGGACAGCACGCTCAAGGCCGACGGCGACATCGATCGCGGGCTGGAGGCGGTGTCCGCGATCGACGACGACCGTATCCTGCGCGCCTATCGCAGCATGGTCGCCGCGACGTTGCGCACCAACGCCTTCGCGCCCGCCGCCCGCGAAGCGCTGGCGTTCAAGCTCGACAGCCATCTGATCCCCGGCCTGCCCGCCCCCGTGCCATGGCGCGAAATCTGGGTGTACAGCCCGCGGGTCGAGGGCATCCACCTGCGCGCCGGTCCCGTCGCGCGCGGCGGGCTGCGCTGGTCCGACCGGCGCGATGATTTCCGCATCGAAATCCTCGGCCTGATGAAGGCGCAGCGGGTCAAGAACGCGGTCATCGTCCCGACGGGCGCGAAGGGGGGATTCTATCCCAAGCTGCTCCCCTCCCCCGCGGTCGATCGCGACGCGTGGTTCGCGGAGGGGACCGAAAGCTATCGGATCTTCATCCGGTCGCTGCTGTCGATCAGCGACAATATCGTCGAGGGCCGCGTCGTCCATCCCGAGGGCGTGACGATTCTGGATGGGGAGGACCCCTATTTCGTCGTCGCCGCGGACAAGGGCACCGCGACGTTCAGCGACGTCGCCAACGCGCTCGCGCTCGAACGCGATTTCTGGCTGGGCGACGCCTTCGCCAGCGGCGGGTCGGTCGGCTATGACCATAAGGCGATGGGGATCACCGCGCGCGGCGCGTGGATCAGCGTCCAGCGTCACTTCGCCGAACGCGGGGTCGACGTCCAGACCGATCCGATCACCGTCGTCGGGTGCGGCGACATGTCGGGCGACGTGTTCGGCAACGGGATGTTGTTGTCGAAGACGATCAAGCTGGTCGCCGCGTTCGACCACCGCCACATCTTCATCGATCCGAACCCCGATGCCGCCGCCAGCTGGGCCGAACGCGCGCGGATGTTCGCGCTGCCGCGATCGTCGTGGGCGGATTACGACAAGGCGCTGATTTCGCAGGGCGGCGGCGTCTTCGCGCGCACCGACAAGGTCATCACTTTGTCGCCGGAGGCACGGGCGGTGCTCGGCATTACCGAGGCGCAGCTCGATCCCGGTACGCTGATCGGCGCGATCCTGAAGGCGCCGGCCGACCTGCTGTGGTTCGGCGGCATCGGCACCTACGTCAAGGCGGCGGCGGAGAACAACGTCCAGGTCGGCGATCCCGCCAACGACCGGCTGCGGATCGATGCGGAGGATCTGCGCGTCACCGCGATCGGCGAAGGCGCCAATCTGGGGATCACCCAGGCGGCGCGGATCGCGTTCGCGCAGCGCGGGGGCCGGATCAACACCGACTTCATCGACAATTCGGCGGGCGTCGATTGTTCGGATAACGAGGTGAACATCAAGATCGCGCTGAACCGCGAGATGATCGAGGGGCGGTTGTCGTTCGCGGATCGCAACACCCTGCTCGCCAGCATGACCGACGACGTCGCGCATCTGGTGCTGGAGGATAACCGCCTCCAGACGCTGGCCCTGTCGATCGCCGAAGCCGATGGCCCGACCGCGATGCCCAGCTACGTCCGCGTCATCGAGATTTTCGAAACCGCCGGGCGGCTCGATCGCAAGGTCGAGGGGCTGTCGGGCAATGACGACCTGTTGCGCCGCGGGCTCGATGGCCACGGCTTGACCCGTCCCGAACTCGCGGTGTTGCTGGCGACGGCGAAGCTCGCGTTGCAGGATGCGATCGAACAGACGGGCCTGGGCAGCGCGCCCGAACTCGAATCCGATCTGGTCGAGGCCTTCCCGACCGCGATGCAGCAGGATTGGCGACAGGCGATCGAGGATCACCGACTGCGCGGCGAAATCGTCGCGACCAAGCTCGCCAACCGCATCGTCAACCGGCTCGGCATCCTTAACCCCTTCGAACTCGCCGAGGAAGAGGGCGCGGCGATGGGGGATATCGTCGCGATGTTCGTCGTGGCGGAGGAATTGTTCGGGCTCGACGATCTGTGGGTCGCGATCGAGACGACCGCGATGCCCGAAGCGGCGCGGATCGCGCTGTTCAACGAAGTCGCGACCGGCACCCGCTCGCAGATCGCCGACCTGCTCCGCGCGACGACGCCGGGTGCGCAGCCGGGTGCGGTCATCACCCGGATGAAGGCGGGGATCGCCTCGCTCGACGCACAGACCAGCGCGCTGCTCCGCGACGAGGCGCAGGCGCACAGCGGCCGGATCGCCGCCGACCTCGAAGCCGCGGGCGCACCCGCCGATCTGTCGCGCAAGGTCGTGCGGCTGTTCGAACTCGACGGCGCGATCGGGCTGGCCGATCTGGGCGACCGGCTGGGGCTCGACGAGGCCGAACTGACCCGCGCCTTCACCCATTTGGGGCAGATGCTCGGGCTCGACTGGGCGCAGGCGAGCGCGGCGCGGATCGTCTCGAGCGATCCGTGGGAACGGCTGTTGATCGCCGGGCTCGCGCGCGATTTCCAGCAGTTGCGGCTCGAATTCCTCGCCCGCGGCGGGGTCGGGGATCCGCAGGGCTTCGTGGCGGGGTGGCTCGACACGAATGCGGCGCGGGTCGCGCAATTTCGCGCGCTGGTCGACCGCGCGCGTCAGGCGGCACAGCCGAACGCGGCGATGCTCGCGCAGATCGCGGGTCAGGCACGGGTCCTGCTCGGGCGCTGACGCGGCGCAGCGTCAGCGGTTCGATCGTGCGGAAGGCTCCCGGCGCGTCCCTTCACGGACACGCCGGGTGTTCATTCGATTTGCGCACGCGTCCGCAGACGCCGCGACGCGATCCAACGGCTCGGCCCCGGCTTAGCCGAGGGGCACCGTGCCGCTTACGCCCGGCCCGCCTGCCGCGCCTTCACCGCGGCGCGCCACCCGCGCGCGCGCCACCACATCACGACCCCGGTGACGGCCAGCACCGCGGGCAGGATCCCGCCGATCACGATGATCGTCTGCCACACGATCCCCATGCCCGTGCCATCGTGGATGCGCCGCATCAGCCGCCCGACGCCCGCGTCGGTGCGCGCGGGCGCGGCGCTGGCGATGCCGGTATCGTCGGCGACCTTGATCGTGCGCGGCGGCGACCCGGCGAACCCGATCGTCCAGTCGGGGCTTTTCGTCGTCGGCCAGCCGATCGAGCGCAGGTCGCCGCGACCTTGCGTCTGCGCCTGCCGGATCACCGCCTCGATCGGTTGCGCCGGGGCGGCCAGCGGCAGCGGGCGGCTGCGCGGACCACGCTCGCCCCGCGGCGCATCGCCGCTCAGCGCGCCGAAGAACGCGGGAAAGCTGATCCACGCGCCGGTCAGCGACAGGACGAACAGCGGCAACGCGATCCAGAATCCGAACGTCTGGTGGATATTGGTATCCAGATTGCGATGTCGGCTCCAGCGGAACGCGCGTTTCAGGCTGCCCATCGTCGGCCACCACAGCCACAATCCGGTCGCCGCCGAGATCATCATGAACACCCCGATCCATCCGACGATGCTCCGCCCGACGCCGGGCAGTTGCAGGCTGCCGTGGAGCACGTGGAGGAAGCGGATCAGGCCGCCGTTGCTCGATGCCACCGCCAGCACGCGCGCGGTCGGGGGATCGAGATAGACCGTCGTGCGCGGTGGCGGCCCCGGACGCGGCTTGGCCCCCTTGGTCGCCGTCACCTGAATGGCGACGACCGTGACCGGCCCGGCATCGTCGGGCAGTGTCACGCTGGCGATCAGGTCGCCGGGCGCTAGCACGCGCCGCGCCGCCGCGACATAGGTCGTGGCGGGCTGGATCGCGGTGCCCGTGACCGCATAGCGCGCGGGGTTGACCAGCCGGTCGAGCCCGTCGTCCCAGACCAGCGCGGCGCCCGACAGCGACACCGGGATGATCAGGATCGCCAGCAGCAACCCGATCCATTTGTGAACCTGAAACCAGGCGCGGCGCAGCGTCATCGTCGTCATGATCGCTGCGTCGCACAATGCGCTATTGCAAGTCAATCGCATAAACCGGGTGGATTATGGAAAGACCGCGCCCTCCTCCTGCCCGTGCCGCGTGGCGACGTCATAGGCGCGATCATGCGCGACGATCCGGCGGAGAGCGTCCTGCGCCGCCGCGTCCGCCGTCGCGCAGGTCGCGCCCGCAATCGCCGCTGCCACCTCACCGCGATGGTCATAGGCGTAGCGCGCGTGCGCCGCCTCATGCCGGTCCAGCGCGGCGCGATACCGGTCCCACGCCGCCTGCACCGAATCGGCCACGACGCCGGTCAGCCGCGGCAACGTCACCGTCGCGGCGAAGGTCACCCGCGTCGTCGACAGGTCGCATCGCCCCCGCGCATCGACCCGCCACCGCCACCGCATCGTCCAATCGGTGGCGGCATCATAGGACGTCGCCCGATCGCGCGGATCCTCGGGCCGTGCGGCGTCGATCGCGGCCCGGATCGCCGCAGGATCGGCGCCGGTCACGTCGTAGAAGACGAAGCGGATGCCGGGGATGCCGACGAACGCCTCACTCGCCTGCGCCGGTGCGGCACCGGGGACCAGTCCCGCCAGCACGGCGACCCCTGCGATGACACCCACGTTCATGCAGCGGCGTGTGTCACGCCTCCGCCCAGCGACGCAGCAGATTGTGATACACCCCCGTCAGCCGGACGATCGCGGGATCGTCGACCCCCTGCCGCGCCGCCACCGACTGGACGCCCTGGTCAAGGTCGAACAACAGCGACCGCGCCGCATCGTCCCTGACCATCGACTGGATCCAGAAGAACGACGCGGTGCGGACCCCGCGCGTCACCGGGGTGACGTGATGGACGCTCGATGCCGGATAAACGACCAGATGCCCCGCGGGCAGCTTCACCCGCTGTTCGCCGAACGCCCCCTCGATCACCAGCTCGCCGCCGTCATACGTCGCGGGATCGTCGAGGAACAAGGTCGCCGACAGGTCGCTCCTGATCCGGAAATCGCTCCCCCGGCGGATCCGGATCGCGCTGTCGACATGGCTGCCGAACGCCTGCCCGCCCGCATAGCGGTTGAACAGCGGCGGATAGACCTTGTGCGGCAGCGCGGCGGCGACGAACAACGGCGTCGCGGCCAGCGCATCGAGTATGATCGCACCCGCGGCCCGTGCCGCCTCGCCGTCTTCGGGCAATTGTTCGTTGCGCTTGGCCAGCGCCGACTGGGTGCCCGACGTCGCATTGCCATCGACCCATGCGGCGGGGTCGATGATCGCACGCACCCGCGCGATCGCCTCAGAGTCGAGCACGTCGGGGATCGCGATCAACATGCCGCGCCCTCGCGCAGCGCCGCCAGCCCCGTCGTCCGCAGTGCGGCGTGATCGCTTGCCATCAGATACGCCTCCACCTGCGCCACGAACCGGGCATGCCCCAGCTTGCCCGCCTGCCGCAACCATCGCGCGGCGTCCGCGATGTCGCCCGCCGCCGCCAGCATCCGCGCGTGATTGAAACAGCCGCGGAAATCGCCCCCCGCCGCCGCCCGCGCATAGCAGCGGCGCGCCTTCAACATATCACGCGGGGCTGCCCAGCCGTCCTCGGCAAAGCTACCGACAAAATTCGTCGCCTTCGCCTGCGCCAGCCCGCTGCCCTCGCGCATCGCGCGTTCAAGCCACTCCAGCGCGGCGACCTTGTCCTCGGTCACGCCCTCGCCCAGCGCCAGCAGCGTCGCATAATTATACATCGCCCAGTCGAGCCCGCGCCCCGCCGCGACGCGATAGCAATCGGCGGCCCGCGTCTTGTCGATTCCGACGCCCCAGCCCAGGTCGTAACACCGCCCGACCATGTTGAGCGCCATCACATCGTCTTGCGCCGCGGCGCGAACGAACCAGCCGACCGCCTCGCCCGGCTCCCCCCGGTCGAGCAGCACTTGCCCGAACAGCGCCTGCGCGGTGGCGACGCCCGCCCGCGCCGCCTCCTCGATCACGCCGTCGCGGTTCGTCGCCAGCCGCGCGGCGATCACGTCCGCCGTTAGGGCCCGGATATCGGCGGACGCGTCGATCAAAACGACACGCCGATCGTCCCGAACACCGTCCGCCCCGCCGCGATCGTCGCATAATGGTTGGTATAGGCCTGGGTGAAATAGGTCTTGTCGGTCAGGTTCTGCGCATTGACGCTAAGCGTCACCTGCGGGGTCACCGCATAGCTCGCGCGCGCATCGAACCGCCAATAGCCGGGAATTTCGCGGTACAGCGTCCTGGTCGCGGGGATCACGGTCACCACGCCCGCGGCATTCTGCACCGCGCTGCGATCGTCGGCATAGCCGCCATATTGGCGCGACAGATAATAGGCGCCGCCTCCGATCTGGAGCTTCGTCGTCACCGCCAGGTTGGTCGACAGGCTGATCGCGTTGCGCGCGGTCTGCGGCACGCGCTTGCCCGTGGTCACCGCCACGACCGCCACCGGCTTGGCGGCCTGCGCGCCCATCGCCGCCGCGGTCAGCGTCGTGAACCCGCCATCGACGATCGTCGCATCGAGGAAGGTATAGCCGCCGAACACCGTCCAGCCGGGCAGGATCGTCCCGTTGACGCTCAGTTCGACGCCCCTGATCCGGGTTTCGCCGATGAACGAGATATTATTGTCGGCATCGGTCACCCGCGCGTTGCGAATATCGGTCTGGAACCCCGCCAGCCCCAGCGACAGCCGGTCGGCGAACAGGCTGGCCTTCGCCCCCACCTCATACGACCGCGTCTTCTGCACCCTGAGCGATTCGACCGTCAGCGTGGCGGGATCGCGGCGACCGGGGATCGTCCCGTTCAGATCCTGCCCCTCCCCCAGCAACGCGTTCGGCGGGGTCGCGGCGGTGGCATAGCTGGCATAGACGCTGGTCTGCGCGGTCGGTTTGAAGACGACCCCCGCCTGCCAGTTGAACAGGTTGTCGGTGCGCGCGATCCGCGTCCGCGGTGTCGCCGCATCGGCCACCCCCGGCTGGGCGATCGAGGTGAACCGGTCGAACCGCAGCCCCAGATTGACGATCAGCCGCGGGGTCAGCGTGATCGTATCGAACGCATAGGCCGATTGCGTCCGCGCATCGTTCTGGATTTCGGCATAGCCCGGGCCTCGCACGATCGGCGTCGGGACCGTCGATGTATCGTCGGCGTAATTGACGAAGGTCGCCCCGAAATTCGGCGTGAACAGGCTGGTGCAATAGGCGCGCGCCACCGACGCGGTCGTACACCGCGGGGTGAGCGAGAATCCGCTTGCGACGGTCAGGGTCCCACGCCGCGCCTTTTCCCACGCGAATTCGGTACCCAGCGCGATACTGTGTTCGACGCCGCCGGTCATGAATTTGCCGTACAGGTCGGTCTGGTCGATCAGGCTTTCGCCATAGCCATAGCGCGTGTTCGCGCGCTGCCACACATAGCCGCCGCTGGTCAGCGCCGCGCCGCTGTTGGTCGCGGTCGTGCCATAGACATTGCCCTGGCTGTCGTCGGGCAGCGTGAAGATATAGCTCTGGTCGTTATGCGTGTAGCGCGCCGTGTTGCGCAACGTCAGCGCCCCGAAATCATGTTCGGCCCTGATCTGCAACTGGTCG
>Ga0206130_10002145_pt1 | contig 27812 bp, 29 predicted proteins | sample Helgoland_Spring_9_FD_148637 | JGI IMG/M metagenome (GOLD analysis project Ga0206130, IMG submission 148637) | Pelagic subsurface seawater microbial communities from Kabeltonne, Helgoland, North Sea - Helgoland_Spring_Bloom_20160512_1 | ecosystem: Environmental > Aquatic > Marine > Epipelagic ...
TCCGAGCGCGAGGCTTAAAGTGACGCCAACAATAGCACTCCAAAGCGGAGTGGTGCTGTCACCAGTAGCACGAAAGGCCATATTAAAAACGAGTGTGGTTAACATTGCTGGAGCGAAGACCGCAGTCCAAAGTACAAAGTCTATCGCTAAAAGATGCGCGCCTTCGGAAAGGCCAAAAATACCTACTAACTGCTCTCGAAATGGGATTGCGAGCCAAGCAAGCAGCAGACCGTCTATGAAGAACAAAAATACTGACAGTGCCGCGAAACGGCCCGCTAAGATCTTATTATTGCCTCCCCAGTACTTACCGACCACCGCGGTGGTGCCAGCGCAGAGCCCCATCATTACCGCATGCAAAATAAAGTATAGACGCTGGCCAGTGGTGACTGCGGCCACGGCATCAGTACCAAAAGTACCGGCTATTTTAAGAAACGCGACCATCATTAGCATATAGACAATATTGCTAATGATGGTTGGCCAGGTTAGGCGCCAAATATTTAAAGTAGAGATAGGTTCCATTCGGTGCGCATAATAGCACTTGATGAGTAAGGCGGTGACAGCTTTGATCTAAATGCGACTATTTTTATTCGTAAATAGTAGTTACTAGATGCTTGGCTTTAGCCTTGGCTTTAGCCTTGGGTTGGCCACTAATAGCGGTAGTATTTTGGAGCAATCAATAATTATTCTCCCAAAACCCTCCTTAGTGTCCGATTAACGCCATTCTTTCAGATCCTAGTTGCGGTAATAAACCTAATTCGTCATCATCGATCGCTAAAGGTATAGATTTATTTTCATGAGGCGATAATGAGTATTTCAGGACAAGACGTGCGCAATGCTGCCGCACAATTAGAGGGGCATGTGCTGCGCACACCAATGGTTGTTTCTCCGCTTTTGTCGCAGCAGCTTGGCTGTAACATTTACACTAAGTTAGAGTGTTTACAGTACACGTCTTCGTTCAAAGCTCGAGGCGCTTTTATTGCGATGCAGAGTCTTTCTGACGAACAGAGAAGCGCAGGGGTTATTGCCATGTCCGCGGGGAATCATGCGCAGGCTGTCGCCTATCACGCGGGCCAAATGGGCATTCCAGCGGTGATTGTTATGCCCAGCCAAACGCCCTTTGCCAAAATCGCACGCACACGTGCCTACGGTGCGGAGGTGGTACTTGAAGGCCGTAATTTGAATGATTGTGATAGCAAAGTTCAGGCCTTGATCGATAGCCGTGGTCTAACGCTAATCCATCCTTATGATAATAATGAAGTGATGATAGGGCAGGGTACAGTAGGTCTTGAAATGCTGATCGATCAACCGGACCTCGATGTTCTGGTGGTGCCCATAGGGGGAGGCGGTCTTGTCGGTGGGATAGCCACTATTGCTAAAGAAATGCGGCCTGACATACGTATTATTGGCGTTCAGACGGAGGCCTATCCCTCTATGCATGCGACAATGTTGGGCAGAGATATTGTCTGTGGCGGAGAGACTCTGGCCGAGGGTATTGCCGTGAAGAAGCCGGGTGGGGTGACTTTGCCAGTGGTTCAGGCTCTAGTGGATGAAATTGTGCTGGTTAACGAAAAGCACTTAGAGTGGGCAGTTAGTGGTTTAGTTGAGCAACAGCGTATTGTTGCCGAAGGAGCTGGAGCCGCTGGAATAGCTGCGATATATGCGCATCCACAGCTTTTTAAGGGCCTAAAAGTGGGGGTGGTGATATGCGGTGGAAATATTGACCCGCGATTGTTGTCATCTATTCTGAACCGTAACATGGCGATTGACGGGCGGATTGCGCGTCTGCGCATAGACATCTCAGATGAACCCGGTATGCTCGCAGCCATTACGGAGTCAATTGGTCGGTGTGGCGGAAATATTATCGAGATCTACCATCAGCGATTATTTTTTGATGTGCCGGCCAAGCTGGCGAAAATTGATGCGGTAGTCGAGACACGTGGCCCAGAACATATTGATGAAATTATTGCGGATCTGCGTAATAGAAAATTCACGGTTAGACGAATGGAAGAAATGGGGGATTGAGAGTGTTACTCCCTCTATTGTAATGGGCGATGCTTTATCACCCTTGTTGCCCGATAAAATTCTTGGAAGCATTCATTAAATGAATATTACTGATCAGGCGAAAAAACAGTTACCACCGAACTGGTTAAACGCACTTGATGATGAATTAAAAAAGCCGTATTGGCTAAGTTTAAATGAGTATTTGCAAAAACAAGATGAGTCAGCAAAGATTATCTATCCCCCTAGCGAACACATTTTTTCGGCATTTCATCACACCGATTTAGAGGCTGTGAAGGTGGTGATAGTTGGTCAGGATCCCTATCATGGGCCATCTCAGGCGAATGGACTGTGTTTTTCGGTTACCGCGGGGCATAAAATACCGCCGTCATTGCGTAATATTTTTTCTGAACTAGAGTCTGATTTAAAGATTCCATCGGCCAATCATGGCTATTTGCAGTCTTGGGCGGAACAGGGCGTGTTTTTGTTAAATACGGTATTAAGTGTTGAAGATTCTAGTCCGGGCGCTCATGCGGGGCAGGGTTGGGAGGATTTCACAGACACAGTCATTAAAATTATTAGTGCTCAATGCCAATCTGTCGTATTTATGCTTTGGGGAAGTTATGCTCAGAAAAAGACCACGCTGATTGACGCTTCAAATCATCTGGTATTGTGTGCACCGCACCCCTCTCCATTATCTGCTTATCGAGGTTTTTTTGGCTGCCAGCATTTTTCTTTAGCCAATAGATATCTTCACACTACAAATCGTCATCCTATCGACTGGCGGCTTCCACATTTGATAGATGACCAACCACAGATTGCATTTGATCTTTAGCAAGGAGTCCTTATTTAGTGAAAGAACACGCATGGCAAACGCCGAAAAATTTATTGATCGTAATGACGATTGCAATGACCTTGGCCTTTGCCACATGGATGGCCCTACTCAATAATTTTGTAGTTGAGCGAGCGGCTTTTACCGGCAAAGAAATTGGAATTTTGCAAAGTATTCGTGAAATCCCTGGTTTTTTAGCGTTCACAACGGTGTTTGTATTACTGTTGATTAGAGAGCAAATATTCGCCTATATCTCATTGGCCGTGTTGGGTATTGGCGTTGCTTTAAGTGGCTATTTCCCCTCCGAAGCCGGACTTTACTTAACGACATTCGTTATGTCAGTGGGGTTTCATTATTACGAGACTGTGAAGCAGTCACTGTCGCTCCAGTGGTTAAGTATTGATGAGGCACCCGCAGTGTTGGGTAAGTTAATTGCGGTTAGCTCGGTTGCATCGTTGGTGGTTTATAGTTTTTTGTGGTTGGGTCAGGGATACCTTTCCCTGAGTTATGAGACTATTTATTTTGTGGCTGGCGGTAGTTGCTTCATTCTGACACTATTTATGTGGTTAGGCTTCCCGACATTTACTAGCGTCATCCCGCAACGTAAACATCTGTTGTTAAGAAAACGCTATTGGCTGTACTACGCACTGACGTTTATGGGTGGTGCCAGACGACAGATTTTTATGGTATTTGCAGGCTTTTTGATGGTAGAAAAGTTTGGCTATAGCGTGTCTGATATCGCGGCGCTCTTTATAATAAATCATCTTTTTAACTGGGCGTTTGCCAGTCGCATTGGCGCCCTTGTTGGGCGAATAGGTGAACGTAGAGCACTAACCTTTGAGTATTGCGGCTTGTTTTGTGTATTCACGGCGTACGCATTTGTTGATAGTGCTGCTTGGGCCGGTACGCTATATGTGGCTGATCATTTGTTCTTTTCCTTGGCGATTGCTATTAAGACTTATTTTCAAAAAATCGCTGATCCAGCGGATATGGCATCCACTGCAGGCGTTGCCTTTACCATCAATCATATCGCCGCAGTTTTTATTCCCGTGTTGTTTGGGTTGGTATGGTTAGTTTCACCTATGTTGGTATTTTTAATGGGCTCTGTTATGGCGCTTATTAGCTTGCTGTTAGCTCGCAATATTCCAATGCGGCCTTGCGAGGGTTATGAAGTGGAATGGGGTAGGGTTAAACGCTCAGAGAATAATTTGATCTAAGTGAGATATTTATTTTTCGGTCTCCAAGGGAGGCTTTTTTACTGTGCTCCTTAACCAGTTTAGCTTTGACAGTATTGACGGGGTGAGGGCAACTCGTCGTTCTAAGGAAAACTTACCAGGATAATCGATCATCATTAGCCCGGCGACCATAGTAAGGAGACCTTGGCCGGGTAAAAATAGCATAAGCACGCCTGCGAACAGCATTAAATAGCCAATCATATTTTTGCCGATAAATATAAAAAACCAAATTGCAGGAAATTTATCTTTCCAAGGTGATCTTTGGCGTTTTTTAGACATAAAGTAATCAGTGGGAATCATGGCAACCAGCCACGGCAGAGAGACTAAGCTAGCAAAAAAGACTATCGCTGAGACTAACCCGATAGTAATAAGGATCTCTTGGTTTCCGGTAATCCATAGCAAAATTTCGCTCACGAGCGTTCTAAAATCTCATAGGGTAGCGGCCGTTGAGTGAAGTCAATTAGCCCCACATCAGCATATCTTACCTGAGCACTATCGGCGGATTTAATGGCTAAAACTGCGAGTATTTCAATAGTATTGTCACTCGCACGTGCCACATTTGTAACATTGCCAATGACTTTACCTTCGCTGTTTATGAGCCCCTCACCGATTGTCGGTAGGATCGACGTTGCTAGTTTAAGGATATACATGCGACGTTTTATAGTGCCCCGATAATGTGCCCGCGCGACAATTTCTTGACCGGTATAGCAGCCTTTTTTGAAGCTAATGTAGTGTTGTGCGTCAAGGTTAATCATTTGCACTATAAAATTATCAGAAGATTCTGCGGTGACATCTGCGCTACCGCTACGGATTCGTAATAAATCACTATAGTCCTGGCCTGCAGGTGTTAGCTCGCCAGAGATGTTGCTGAGACAAGCCTGAGTTTGTTCAGCGCGCATACTCAGCGAGTAGGTTTCAATGCCTATGAGTCGACTGGTGTCGGGGTTGATTTTGTTAGTGATGGTCGTCGCGTTTGGTCCAGATATAAGAACACTCACAAATTGATCAGTCACCTCGGTAATCTCCGTCTTAAAAAACACTGAGTATTTTTTAAAACTAGCCATAGCCAAGTCAATAACCGATGGATTAGTTTCCAATAGCAGGTCACCTTGGCTATCCCGATGAATACTGAATAAGAATATTATTCTGCCTTTGGAGGTGAGGTGAGCGCCATTGAGTGACGACTGGCTGTCTAGCATGGTTAAGTCGCAGGTTACCTGACCTTGCAAAAATTTCTCGCTGTCAGGGCCAGACAGTTTTATAAACCCTCGATGATTAATGCTAACCACGTTTTTATTATTTAGGGATGGATAGTCGGTTGGTGATTCACCAAAGGACGTCACCACAGACTGATTATTGCTGTCTATAACAACCTTATAGGTTGGGAAAATATGTTGCCAGTCCATAGGTTTGAATGACTCTGTAGGTTTATGGGTAATTGTCTCTTATAATACCGCTTTTAATGACTGAATAATAAATTATGAATAAAAACCGTCTAGTATGGGCGAGCCGCCGCGGCATGTTAGAACTCGACCTTATTCTCTCTCCCTTCGTAGAAAATGTCTATGATTCACTGACAGAGGACGATCAGCTTCGTTTTGAAGTTTTATTGGAGTGCGAAGATCAGACGTTGTTTATGTGGTTCATGCAGCGCGAGCAGCCTACCGACCCTAATATGCAAAGGATATTGCAAATAATCCGTGAAAGTCGCAAAAAGTTATCAAAGGTTTCTTCTTAAACCATCAAAAATACAGTTCTATGCGAGCTTATTGTGGGTGCTAAGTATTTTTGTGTTGCTGGTTGTTCTTCCGATATTACTTTGGCCAAAACTAATCGTGATTGGCGCCGTTATGCTTTTGCTGGTGCGAATTGTTACTCTCTGGCGTAATAGACAGCATCAGGAACTACTATTTAACCCTGAGAATGATAGTTGGCAGTTAAGAGGGCCCCAGGGATGGCAAGAACTACGGTTAAAGTCCGATCAATTTGTAACGGCGCGACTCGTGATCATTTACTTCAAAACACCAAAGGGATCAGTCATTAAGCGAGTAATTACTCGAGATGTTATGACGACAGCGGATCATCATAAGTTGAGGGTACTTTTACTGGCCCGCAACCACTAAGGGCTTTTCAGTCGCTAAGACATATGTCGATTGACAATAACATCTTGTCCTGCATAGTTAATTGGCACCATCACGGTATCACGCGCAATGGGAGCGAGTTCGGGATAGTCCAGCGTAAAGTGCAAACCGCGGCTCTCTTTTCGTTGCATTGCACAACGGATAATAAGTTCGGACACTGTGGCTAGATTACGTAGCTCAAGTAGGTCACGGGTAACCTTACAGTTACTGTAATATTCTTGTATTTCATTTTGCAGCAGCTTAATACGATGCTGCGCTCTCTGAAGTCGCTTATCTGTGCGCACAATACCGACATAGTCCCACATAAAGCGCCGTAACTCGTCCCAATTGTGTGAGATTACAACATCCTCATCAGAGGAGCTTACTCGCGATTCATCCCATTCAGGAATAAAATCGGGTTCGGTAATTTGAGCGATACCTTGATTGATTTTGCGTGCGGCGCTTTGAGCATAAACTAAGCACTCGAGTAACGAATTACTCGCCATACGATTAGCGCCATGCAATCCTGTAAAGGCATTTTCGCCGATCGCATATAAATTTAGTAAATCGGTTTGTCCGTCACTCGATACCATTATTCCGCCGCAAGTGTAGTGCGCCGCCGGGACAACAGGAATTGGATCAGTTGTTATGTCGATACCAAAGCTGAGACATTGCTCATACACCGTAGGGAAGTGTTCGATGATAAAGTCCGCTGATTTGTGACTGATATCAAGATACAAGCAATCACTACCCAGTCTTTTCATTTCGTGATCGATTGCTCGAGCTACAACGTCTCGAGGGGCAAGCTCTGCATCAGGATGAAAATTACCCATAAAAGTACTTCCATCAGGTAGGCGCAATATAGCACCTTCTCCTCTCAGTGCTTCGGTGATAAGAAACGACTTAGCCTTGGGATGGTACAAACATGTCGGATGAAATTGATTAAACTCTAAGTTGGCCACTCGGCAACCTTTGCGCCATGCCATGGCTATACCGTCACCACTGGCACCATCTGGATTACTGGTATAGAGATAAGCTTTGCTGGCACCACCGGAGGCGAGAATCACACTCTTGGCGTGAAAAAGCGAGATGACAGAGGTCTTAATGTCTAACAAATAGGCCCCAGTACAACGAATTTTGCGTGAGTTAGTATCTGCTTGGGTGACTAGATCGACCGCACAGTGTTGCTCGAAAATATCAATATTTTCCGCGGCAATCACCTGTTCGACAAGGGTGCCAGTAACTTCTTTCCCTGTCGCATCTGCGGTGTGAAGAATACGACGGTGGCTGTGACCACCCTCTTGGGTGAGATGATAATTCTGCTGATCGTTTTCTCGAGTAAAGGCAACCCCTTGCTCGATCAGCCATCTCACCGCATCAGGACCATTCTCAACGACAAAGCGTACTGAATCTTCGTGACACAAACCTGCCCCGGCAATAAGAGTATCGGCAACGTGAGCATCAGCGCTATCATTTTCGTCAAATACCGCCGCGATACCTCCTTGTGCCAGCCAGGATGCACCGCCTTGCAGAGAAACCTTACTGATCAGAGCTACCCGCAAATGCTTATCTAGCTGAAGAGCACTGGTAAGTCCAGCCGCACCACTGCCAATAATAAGAACGTCATAAAGAAAATTTTGCGTCATTGCTATGCCACATAGATCTGGTCGGCCATGATAGTATAAGATTTTAAATCAAGCGAACTTAAAGCGCCCTTGACGGTCTGTATTTATACGCCGGCGAATGACTCGCTTTATTCGCTTCATCAAGTTTACTCAAGAGTTACAGGAACGGATTACAGAATGGTCGAAAAAAATGCGCAGCCATCGGATGAACAGTTGGTGGTTAGAGTACAGAAAGGCGACAAAAGAGCTTTTGACCTATTAGTGCTGAAGTATCAGCAAAAGGTACATTCGATCGTGGGTAGATTTGTTCGCGATGCTGATGAGGTAGCTGATGTCGTTCAGGAGTCGTTTATAAAGGCGTATCGAGCGATACCTAATTTTCGTGGCGACAGTCAGTTTTATACCTGGTTATATCGTATCGCCGTAAATACGGCCAAAAATTATTTAGTATCACGAAGTCGGCGTCCGCCAGCTTCCGATGTTGATGTGGCTGATGCCGAGTATTACTCAGGGAGTGATTATTTAAAGGATTTAGGGACTCCAGAGAATAATCTCTTCAGAGACGAACTGGAGGCAGTTATCGTCAAGGCAATAGCAGATTTACCTGAGGACCTTAGAACAGCAGTAACCTTGAGAGAGTATGAAGGTCTCAGTTATGAGGGGATTTCCGAAATAATGGATTGTCCTGTAGGGACTATTAGGTCGCGTATTTTTCGAGCGAGAGAGGCGATTGACGCGCATGTTTTAAAATTAGTAAATACTGAATAGTTTTTTGGTGAACCTTTTTGATAAGGTTCGGTCATAGAGTGGGTATATTGAAGAGTTGTCAATTTGAGAGGCATGAAGATGGGTCAATATGATGAACAACTAGGAGAGTCTTTGTCCGCGTTAATGGATGGAGAGAGCAGTGATTTGGATACTCGCAGGGTGCTGAAGGAATTAGCCTTAGAAGATAGCCAAAATGCCATGCTGATGCGTGACAAGTGGCGGCGATATCACAGCGTGTCCTCGGTTATGAAAGGCGAAGCGGTCTCTAGGATTGACTACTCTGCGGATATTGCCCGTGCTATTGGTGACGAAGTCGTTTTTAAAGTAAATCCGTTGGTGAAAATACTTAGTTCGTCAGGCCGCTTTGCTATTGCAGCATCAGTGGCTTTGGTCGCAGTGTTGGGTGTTCAGCAGTTCAACCAATCAGCTGGGTTACCTGATGAGACGGCTGGTTTTGCTTATGTCGATGAAACGTCAGTAGAAGGTTTGGTTGGTCCAGTTAACCAGTTCCCGGCAGGATGGGCGTTATCAGAGGAGTTGCAGGTGCGAACTGTTAGCGCAGATAGTGTCGAGAAAAATACTTACTCAGAGCAGGACGCTCGTGCTTACCTTGCTTATGTTTTGGCTAAACATTCTTCGAAGGCGCCCTATGTTCGTAGTCAAGGAATGTTGCCCTATGCTCGGGTGGAAAAACGTACAACGATAACTGATCAGGAATAGCTATTAGCCGTGACGCATTTTTTCAGTAAGAGAACATTCAAAATGGCGGTTTTTATGACCGCCATTTTTATTTCTGTGCCAACCTTGGCGCAGCAAAACAGAGAAGCCGATGAGTTAGTCAAAGGTATGATTGAGGCGTCAAAAACCTTGAACTATTCTGGTCTGGTGACCTATGAAAAGGCAGGACGTTTAAAAACGTCCAAAATGCTTCATCTCATTCGAGAAAATAACATCTTTGAGCAACTCATCCACCTGGATGGTCCTGCAGGCCAGTTTTCATGGCGAAGAATCGATGAAAATTGTGGTTTGGGGCGGGCGCAAGGTGCAGAAACTGGCGCGTTATCTACGTTGGATAGTAGTAGCTTCGAACGCCTCACAGCATCCTACTCTTTCGAAATAAGGGGGCAGTCTCGAGTGGCTGGTCGTGAGGCCACAAGTCTTCTGCTAAAGCCTAAAGATAATTTTCGTCTCCCTTACTTTGTGGCCATTGATAATCAATCTAATCTTATGTTGATGTCGGTGATATTGAATCAGCTTGGAAAACCATTAGAACGATTTCAGTTTGTTGAAATTCAAGTGGGGGGTGATCTAGATTCGATGTCTATCGATGATGCGGGGGTTAATGTCGAAGACTCTTGTGCCATGGAGTCTGCGCAGCAACCTTTAGACGACTGGATTGTTGGGTGGGTTCCTCCCGAGTTTTTCTTGACGGACTCTGAAAAAGAGCCATTAACTGGGCAAAGTGTCATGAGCTTTTCTGATGGATTATCGGCTTTTACCGTGTTCATAGAGTCTGTGCAAACGAGCAAAAAAATCCCTCCCTTTACATTTAACCAAGGGGCGACGACAGCGATTAGTTCAAAACTAAAATATAAAGGTGATGAATTTACAGTTTCGGTTGTTGGTGAAATTCCGACTGATAGCGCCAAAAAAATTGTTCAATCGGTGGGGCACTCATCTAAACAGTCTCAACTTCCGTAGTTCTACTCGGGTGACTAAATGATTTTTGAGGCAGGAATTGTTGTTAGCAAAGCTAATAACAGCGTGATGGTGGAAACGATTCAAAAGACTGCGTGTGATAGTTGCGCAGCTCAGCCAGGTTGTGGTCATTCTGTGCTCTCAAAACTCACTGGGAACTCTGTTCGGATTAGAGTCCTTATGGGCCAATTTAATGCCAACGAGGTTGCTCTAGGTCAGACTGTGACCATCGGGATACCTGATCATGTGGTGGTCAAAGGCTCTTTGTTTGTGTACCTAGTGCCGCTATTAGCCTCCTTAATAGGCGCCTGGGTGATAGGCTCTTTTGATAAGAGTGTCGCGCTAGATTTGATGAGCATTATGGGAGCTGCCGTTGGGCTGATAAGCGGTGGAATTTTTGTCCGGTTGCGTAGTCAAAAGGGTCAGGATGAGAGTGAAAGTAATCCTATTTTGTACGAAGTTGGCAATATCCCCGGGGTTTTTGCGGGCGCCAACTAATTAAGAGGTAAAATTTTGTGGGAGTGTTCAGTGCTTAAAAAAGTAATTTTTACTGTCTGTTTGTTGGCTTTCTGTAATACCAATGCCTATGCGAGCTTGCCTGACTTTACTGTGCTAGTCGAAGAAGCGGCGCCTGCGGTTGTTAAGATCAACACCGTTAGCAAGGCGGCCCCGAAGGGTGAGCAGCCGCGGATACAAGGGCAGATGCCGGAGATTTTTCGAGAGTTACTTGAGAAGCGTCAGCGGCCAGTTCGGCCATCGCGAACGATGGGGTCTGGATTTGTAGTGTCTCCTGATGGTTATATTTTGACCAATCATCATGTAGTGGATCAAGCTGAAGAAATTCAGGTTCAGTTTGCAGACCGCAGTGAATATACCGCTACTGTTGTGGGCTCAGACAGACGCTCAGATTTAGCGCTACTTAAAATTGAGGCTGATAATTTACCGAGTCTTGAATTTGCAGATTCCGACTCGATCAAAGTTGGTGCTTGGGTGCTCGCAATTGGCTCGCCCTTTGGACTCGATTATTCGGTAACGGCCGGTATTATTAGCGCTATTGGGCGGAGTCTTCCCACTGAGCAAGGCGAAAACTACGTACCTTTTATTCAGACAGATGTGGCGATTAATAGAGGTAACTCTGGTGGCCCGCTTTTCAATCTAGACGGTCAGGTGGTTGGCATCAACTCTCAGATTTATTCTCCCACCGGTGGCTCGGTGGGCTTGTCGTTCTCGATTCCGGTGAGTATAGCCACTAATGTTGTCGCTCAATTACGAGAGAACGGCAAGGTCAAGCGTGGATTTTTAGGGGTAGGGATTAGTGATGTCAACAAAAGCTTGGCTGAAGCGATGGGGTTGCCGAGTCCAATGGGGGCAGCTATAAATTCTGTGATGTCTGGCAGTGCGGCAGATGATGGAGGAATTCTCCCGGGTGATATCATTGTGAGCGTTGACGGTCAATCGATCTTACGTTCAGGCGATTTGCCGCATATTGTGGGCCTGATCGAACCCGACACAAAGACAAAAATAGTCGTCTACCGAGAAGGGAAGCGTAAAAACCTCACGGTTAAGGTAGGGGCGCTTGAAGGTGATGATAACGTGCTAGCGGGTCTTGATGATGATTCTGATCGGCTTGGAATTTCTGCGGTTGCCGCTGAAAAAAGTCAGCTTCGCTCTCTGCGGTTGCGCGGTGGTGTCGCGGTATCTGAAGTCATGGCGGATTCACCGGCAGATGTCGCGGGTTTAAGAGTCGATGACATTATTGTTCAACTCGGTTATAGCCGAATTGATGATCTTGATGAGTACCAATCGGTCGTCGTTGAGCTTCCTGTCAATACGCCGGTAGCCATTAGGTTTTACCGCCAAGGGCAAGCTATTTTCAGAACGATTCAAATTAATCAGTAAACTGAGTTATCAGCGCTTTTTCAATGTAATTTGAAGTAAGCGCTGATAGCGTCTGGAGTGCAAATAGGCTAGACTGCGCCCGCTTATTCGAACGGTAGTAAAAATCTTTTGTCTGACCTTAGTCATATTAGAAACTTCTCAATCATAGCCCATATCGATCATGGTAAGTCCACGATCGCTGATCGTTTTATCCAAATTTGTGGTGGGCTCAGTGAGCGAGAGATGGCGGACCAAGTCTTGGACTCAATGGATATTGAGCGTGAGCGTGGCATTACCATTAAAGCACAGAGTGTTACGCTACCTTATGTGGCTGCCGACGGAAAAACTTACCAATTAAATTTTATTGATACTCCAGGGCATGTTGACTTCTCCTATGAGGTTTCTCGTTCGCTTGCAGCCTGTGAAGGGGCACTGCTAATTGTTGATGCGGCGCAGGGTGTTGAAGCTCAGTCCGTGGCAAATTGCTATACCGCGATTGCTCAAGGTCTCGAGGTGATTCCAGTCCTCAATAAAATGGATTTACCTCAGGCAGAGCCTGAAAAAGTGATTAATGAGATTGAAAATATTATTGGTATTGAGGCTGATGAGGCTGTTCGCTGTAGTGCCAAAACGGGCGAGGGTATTAATGAAATACTCGAAGAACTGGTAAAAAAAGTACCGCCGCCAATCGGTGATGTTGACGCTCCATTGCAGGCACTGATTATTGACTCTTGGTTCGATAACTATTTAGGTGTCGTGTCTTTGGTGCGAGTCATGCAGGGAACACTCCAAGTCAAAAATAAGATTGTGGCTAAATCAATCGGCAAGTCCCACGTGGTAGACAGTGTTGGTGTGTTTACACCAAAGCGAAAAGAAACCGGAGTTTTAAGGGCTGGCGAAGTTGGTTTTATGGTAGCAGGCATTAAGGATATTCTTGGTGCGCCGGTAGGTGATACGGTCACCCATTTGAGTACATCAGATGTTGACTCATTACCCGGGTTCCAGCGCATTAAACCGCAAGTTTATGCCGGGATGTTCCCCATTGATTCTGACGACTTTGAGGAATTCCGCGAGGCGCTAAGTAAATTGGCGGTCAACGATGCGTCCCTGTTCTACGAGCCAGAAAGTTCTGATGCTCTAGGATTTGGGTTTCGATGTGGTTTTCTTGGTATGTTACATATGGAAATTATCCAAGAGCGGCTTGAGCGAGAATATAACCTAGATCTGATTACCACTGCTCCGACTGTAGTCTATGAAATAATTACATCTAAGGGCGAAACGCTTTATATGTCTAATCCCTCAGATCTTCCCGATCCAGGCCAGATAGACGAAATGCGCGAGCCTATTTGCGACGCTAGTATTCTGGTTCCAAAAGAATATGTGGGTAATGTGATTACTCTCTGCGTGGAAAAGCGCGGTGTCCAAAAAGATATGCAATTTGTCGGTGGCCAAGTCGCTATTCGCTATGAACTGCCGATGAGTGAGGTGGTGATGGACTTCTTCGATCGTTTGAAGTCTGTTAGTCGTGGTTTTGCTTCACTAGATTATAATTTTGTGCGCTTTGAAAAGGCGTCGCTAGTCAAACTTGATATTTTGATCAACGGTGATCGAGTTGATGCTTTGGCAGCAATTACCCACCGGGATTACTCGATCCAGAAAGGTCGGAATTTAGCGGAAAAGATGAAGGAACTGATTCCACGCCAGATGTTTGACGTGGCTATTCAGGCAGCGATAGGCGGCAGTGTGGTCTCAAGAACGACGGTGAAGGCGTTGAGAAAAAATGTTACTGCAAAGTGCTATGGCGGCGATGTGTCGCGAAAGAAAAAGTTACTTGAGAAGCAAAAAGCGGGCAAGAAGCGCATGAAACAGGTTGGCAATGTTGAAATACCTCAGGATGCATTCTTGGCAGTATTGAGAAGTTAATAATCACCGACCTTGGCTGTCGGAAAAGGGCGAGTAAAGATGGATTTTAATTTCGAATTAATTTTAACCATAGCATTTTTAGCTACCGGGTGCTTTTGGCTAATTAATCGGTTTTTGACTAAGAAAGAAGACGGCGTTATTGAGTTCTTTGCATCGTTAGCGCCGGTATTAGGTTTCGTTTTAATTTTACGGTCTTTTATTATTGAGCCCTTTCAAATTCCTTCCAGATCAATGGTTCCAACCCTTAAAGTTGGGGATTTTATCTTGGTCAGTAAGTGGAACTATGGTGTCCGTTTACCGGTAATTAGAACAAAGTTATTTGATGTTTCGTCGCCGGAGCGTGGTGATGTAATCGTGTTCTTTCCACCACATGAGGATCGTTATTTTATCAAGAGATTAGTTGGTTTGCCGGGAGACAAAGTCCAGGTTGTCGATGGCGTGCTCTATGTTAATGATCAAATAATGAAGCAGACAAGGTCTACGATTGAGGCAGGCGCACCTCGCTCAGTGGTGATGATTGAAAACCTCGATGGTGTCGAGCACAGTATTCAAAAAAGAGTGCCGCCTACGCGACTCAGTCAAAATTTCGCCACAGTGGTCCCTGAGGGGCATTACTTTATGATGGGTGACAGCAGAGATAATTCAAGCGACAGTCGTGTGTGGGGTCCTGTGCCAGAACAGCGAATTGTCGGTAAAGCATTCGCTCGATGGATGTTTTGGGACTCCTACGCCAGTATTCCTTCGTTCTCTCGAGCAGGGGCAATCGACTAGATTGCGATTGGTTCAGATAACCTTAAGCAAAATCATGTTGCAATACTTCATTGGAGCAGTATTTATTGTGGGTGTTACACTAATGTCTTTGCGGTCTGCATCTCACATAGAAAATCGGTTTAAGATAATGAATCAAAGGCATAATATTGGCTTCTAACATTGCGCAACTTCAGCGCCGATTGGGGTATGCGTTTGATGATCCCGCGTTGCTCACGCTTGCGCTGTCGCACAGAAGTTTTGCGGCTACTAATAATGAGCGATTGGAGTTTCTTGGCGACGCGATTTTAGGGCAGGTTGTTACTGACTATTTATACCAACAATTTCCTGATGCCCGAGAGGGTGAGTTGAGTCGGATGCGCTCGCACATCGTCCGAGGTGAGTCTCTTGCAGAGGTTGCCAAGAAATTGGAGTTGGGTTCGGATATATTACTCGGTCCAGGTGAAATGAAGAGTGGTGGACATCGGCGTGATTCGATTCTTGGTGATACAGTAGAAGCATTGTTGGGTGCAGTTTACCTAGACCAAGGAATAGACGCCGCTAAAGGCCGCATCTATGATTGGTTTAAGTCGTTGTTTGATAGTGCCTTAGAAGTACAGCCGCTCAAGGACTCAAAAACAACACTTCAAGAGTGGTTGCAGCAACGCGGTAAAGCGTTGCCGGACTATAAGCTAGTTGATACAGGTGGTGAAGCGCACAGTCGATTGTTTACGGTCAGCTGTAAGATTGACGCAGTTGGACAAGAAATGACTGCTACAGCCAGTAGTCGCCGTCGTGCAGAACAGATGGTCGCTGAGCAACTATTAATTGAATTGGAGAAAAATAAGTGACCACAGAGCAAACTTACTGCGGCTATGTGGCGATCGTTGGTCGTCCTAATGTTGGCAAATCTACTTTGCTCAATCACATACTGGGTCAAAAACTCTGTATAACATCGCGCAAACCACAAACAACACGCCACACCTTATTAGGTATAAAAACAAAAGATAATATACAGGTAATCTTTGTTGATACTCCAGGGATTCACACCAATCAAGAGCGTGCGATCAATCGAGTAATGAACCGCTCTGCAGCCAGCGTGATTGCGGATGTGGATTTAGTTATCTTTGTGGTTGATCGATTTGAATGGAGTGAAGCGGATGAATATGTCGCCAAGTACTTATCTAACAATCAGGTGCCGGTTATCGTAGCGGTCAATAAAGTAGATATGATCGAGGATAAAGATGCTCTTTTACCTCATCTTAAATTTCTTGCCAGCAAGGTCAATGCCACTGAATTTATTCCTTTGTCGGCGTTACGTAAAACTAATTTAGATGAGCTTGAAGCTAAAATTCAAACTTATATCCCGCGGAAGATGCACCTTTATCCTGAAGACCAAATTACTGACAGAAGCGAACGCTTTTTGGCGGCTGAAATTGTGCGAGAAAAAATCACTCGGCAGTTGGGTGCTGAGGTGCCTTATCAAGTGACAGTAGAAATTGAACAGTTTCGCGTTGAAGGGAAAATGACCTATATCGATGCATTGATCTTAGTTGAGCGAGACGGTCAGAAAAAAATTATTATTGGTACCAAGGGTGAGCGCATTAAAAAAATTGGCGAACAGGCTCGCGCTGATATAGAAAGCTTATTGGACTCCAAGGTCATGCTTAGAACTTGGGTCAAAATTCGTAGTGGCTGGTCTGATGATGAGCGGGCACTCCGTAGTTTGGGTTACATGGATGAGTAAACTACGGTGAGGGTTGACGGTGAAGTGGGTTTCGTTCTCCATACCACGCCTTACCGTGAGACTAGCCTGTTAGTCGACTTATTAACCGTGCATCACGGGCGTATTCGCTGTGTTGCGAAAGGATACAGAAAACCTAATAAAAAGGGCATTAGTCGAGCTCTTTTTCCTTATACCGAACACCAGTTTAGCTGGCAGGGTCGCGGCGATTTAAAGACTCTTACTCAAGCGGATGCGATGTATGCGCCGGTCTTCTTAGAGAATGACTGTCTATTTACAGGTCTTTATGTGAATGAGCTTTTTTATCGATTGCTACATGAGCATGATCCTCATGAGTATCTATTTCAACAATACAAAAAGTTCCTTGGCCAATTAAGTGCAGGCCTACCTGAGGAGAAGCAACTCAGAGATTTAGAGTTGTGCTTGCTTGAAGAGCTCGGTTACGGTTTAGTGCTAGACATTGAGGCCGTTGATGGAACCCCGTTAATGAGTGATAAGCTTTATAACTATATTCCGGAGCGAGGTTTAGTGGAGTGTTTACAGCAAAATAAAATAGCACCCGGGGTCTATCAAGGGTCGGATATTATGGCCTTTGCCGCTCGTGAATTCGATCAAATTTCGGTCGCGAGAATGGCCAAGCAGCTTTTACGCAGCGTGATAGACTTTTACCTTGGCGGACAAAAATTACATAGTCGAGAGCTTTATAGGCAGCATTTAATGAGTGTTGAGAAAGCTGTCGATTACCCCTCCAAGGACTCTTTATAATGGTCATAGGTATTGGTACCGACATTGTAGAAATTGCCAGAATTGCAGACGTGTTAGATCGCCAAGGTGATGCGTTCGTTAAACGTATTTTAACGGTCAGTGAGCAAGATCAATATCAGATAAGTCATCAAAAGGCCGCTTTTCTAGCAAAGCGTTTTGCAGCTAAAGAAGCCGTCGCTAAGGCTTTAGGTACTGGAATAGGCCATGGTGTAAGCTTTCAAGATATGACCATAAGTAATGACGACAAAGGTGCTCCGTTAGTAAGCTTGTCGGCGGGCGCTGCGCAGATCGCCAGTGAGAAGTCTGTCCAAAAAGTACTCCTGAGCATCTCTGACGAACGAAAGTATGCCATTGCTTATGCGCTACTATCGGGATAGCTTTAGATGATTACTTTTAGCTTCGGTTTTTAGAGAGTACAAGGAACGATTATGGATTTTCCCTCAATTGACCAATCTATCGGTAATACTCGTCTGGTGAGACTTCAGAGGATGCCGGGTAATACCTCGAATATTATCCTTGCTAAGATGGAAGGAGATAATCCTGCGGGTAGTGTCAAAGATAGGCCTGCAGTGAGTATGATTATGAATGCCCAATCGCGGGGAGAAATCACACCTGGCGACCATCTCATTGAGGCGACCAGCGGTAATACTGGCATTGCACTTGCTATGGCTGCGGCTATGATGGGGTACAAAATGACCTTGATTATGCCGGCCACTGCTACCATGGAGCGCAAAATGGCAATGCGAGCTTACGGCGCAGAACTCATTGAGGTAAGTGGTGATGAAGGCATGGAAGGCGCACGCGATCTGGCGCTAAAAATGCAGACCGAAGGGCTTGGTAGGGTCCTTGACCAGTTCAATAACACTGATAACCCCTTGTCGCATTTTCAGGGCACTGGCCCTGAGATATGGAGAGATACCGCGGGTATGGTGACTCACTTTGTTAGTTCTATGGGTACAACGGGCACTATCATGGGCGTCTCAGCCTATCTTAAACAGAAAAATCCTTTAGTCGAAATTATCGGCCTCCAGCCAGAAGAGGGAGCCTCTATTCCAGGTATTCGACGCTGGCCCAAAGCTTACTTGCCTGGGATTTTTGATGCAGCGAGCGTTGATAAAACGCTAGATGTCTCTCAACATGACGCGGAAGAGACAATGCGTAGATTAGCTAAAGAGGAAGGAATATTTTGTGGTGCCTCAGCGGGTGGTGCAGTATTTGCAGCATTAAGACTGAGTGAACGCCTAAATAACGCGGTTATTGTCACTATTATCTGCGACCGAGGGGACCGTTACCTGTCCTCAGGCATTTATGCTTGAATGTCGAACCTGATTAAGGACCTTTGACTAGACTATGAATCATAATCAAAAAACAGAATACGGTATTGAAGATCTGCGCTACTTAATGCGGCGCTTACGAGATCCTCAAAGCGGTTGTCCGTGGGATTTAAAGCAAAACTTTCAATCACTAACTAGTCATACCATCGAGGAGGCATATGAGGTTGTTGATGCCATTGAACAAGATGACATGAGCCACCTCAGCGAGGAACTTGGAGACTTACTTTTTCAAATTATTTTCTATAGTCAGTTAGCTGAAGAGCAAAGCCAATTTAGCTTTGATGACATTATTAGTACCATTACTCAAAAATTGATTCGAAGACACCCGCATGTGTTCCCAGAGGGTACGATTGAGTCTTCTAGAGTAAGTTTGGCAGATGCAGAGATCGTTGAGATCAAAAGAGTATGGGAAGAGATTAAGCGTCAAGAGAGGACTGACAAGGGCGTGGGAAAAACACTGGATGATATTCCTTTAGCCTTACCGGCATTAAATAGGGCATTAAAGCTCCAAAAACGTGCTGCTAATGTTGGTTTTGACTGGTCAGATATAAAGCCTGTTATTGAAAAAATTAATGAAGAGGTTATCGAGCTAGAAGTTGAAATTAAGCGTGGAGATAAAGTCGGTATGGCTGACGAATTAGGCGATTTATTGTTTAGTTGTGTTAATTTGGCTCGTCATTTGAAACTAGATCCTGAAACATCGCTGCGCGGTGCTAACCAGAAGTTTAAACGACGTTTCGAGTCGATGGAACTATTAGCTGGAAAAACGAAAATTGAGGATCATTCTGCGGATCAGTTAGAATTACTGTGGGGCAAAGTCAAACGATCAGAGTCACATTCATCTTAGTAATCTAGCGTATTTGCAGTGCTGTTTGAGTAATCTCAGGCTTGTTCGATTATGGCATTAAGTGTATTGTACTCGGCCGATTAAGAGTTCACTTTTAGTGTTCGATTAGTCGAACAAAAAATTAGATGTTCTTCGCCAAATACGTGCCATCTTTGGTGTTCGATACTCCTTTAAAGTGGAAAAACCGCTAGAGAATTTAGGAATTACGCTAATGAGAGTTATATTATTAGGTCCGCCCGGTGCAGGTAAAGGTACTCAAGCGCAGTTTATTACTGAGCAGTATTCAGTGCCGCAAATCTCCACTGGAGACATGTTGCGCACAGCGGTTAAAGCGGGTTCCGCGCTCGGGCTCGAAGTTAAGGGAATAATGGCGTCCGGTGGTTTAGTGTCGGATGAGTTGATCATATCGCTGGTAAAGGAACGTATTTCTCAAGGCGACTGTGAACGTGGATTTTTGTTAGATGGATTTCCTCGAACTATTCCTCAAGCGCAAGCAATTATTGATGCAGGAATTGTCATTGACGCAGTGGTAGAGATTCGAGTCGAAGATAATGAGATTGTCTCTCGATTAAGTGGTCGACGAGTTCATGAGGGGTCGGGCCGCATCTATCATATCCATCACAATCCTCCTACTGTTCCCGGTATGGACAATGAGACCGGTGAACCGCTTATGCAACGTCCGGACGATTTGGAAGAGACAGTGCGCAATAGATTGTCTGTTTATCATATGCAAACGCAGCCTCTCGTGCAGTTCTACACGGAACTAGCCGCGTCAGATAACCCAGCCCCAAGATTTTCTACCGTAGACGGCCTTGGTTTGCTCGCGGACGTTCAAGCAAGGTTAGTCTCAGCGCTGCAATAATATGTAAGGCCCAATAATTAGGTTGGGCTTGACGCTCTCGCTCTAACAATCAATCTCTACCGAGATGGCTTTAACTCATGGCATACTTTGGTTTAAGAGATAGAGTAAATCCGTCAAGTGTTTTTTAGTTTTCCAAACGAAGGGTTAGGAAATCACAATGGCATCAATATTAGCTATCGAAACATCAACCGAGGCCTGTTCCGTCGCTGTTCACTGTTCCTTGGGCACGGTATCTCGTTACGCGGAAGAGCCGCGCTCACATACACAATTATTGATGCCAATGGTTGAATCGGTACTGTCGGAAGTAGGCCTTAAGGCCAATCAGTTAGATGCTATTGGGGTTGCGATAGGGCCGGGATCATTCACTGGCCTGCGTATTGGATTTGCTGCGACTCAGGGCCTCGCGTTTGGTCTGGATATCCCAGTTATTCCAGTGTCCTCGTTACAGGTTATGGTGGCCACGTACATGCGTAAGACGGCTCATGCACAATGTCCCAGTAAACCTGGTCAAACATTGAGAGTCATGCCGATACTTGATGCTCGAATGGGAGAATTTAATTGTGGTTGCTACATTATCGACCACAATGGTGCTATTGCTAATGAATTCAGTGATCGATTGCTAACGGCTACGGATGCCAAGCAATGGGTCGAAACGCTTTCTCCTGAGATAACTGTTGGTGATGGAGCAGCTCTGCTGGTATCTGGTACAGTCTGGTCCGGTACACTTAAGCATATCTTCCCTGATGCAATAGATCTTCTTGATATCGCCGTATCACGTTATCGCAACAACCAGACTGTCTCTATAAGCGCAGTGGATTTAGTTTACCTCCGAGGTGCTGATGCCTGGCAGAAGAGAAAACGTATAAGAGATGCATAAACTATGAACAAGAAAGTCGCATTTATTGGTCTTGGCGTAATGGGTTTCCCGATGGCTGGGTGGCTGTCAAAAAACGGCTATTCAGTTGCTGTGTATAACCGGACGACGTCCGTTGCTAAAAAATGGTTAGATACCTATGCAGGCTCTATGGCTTCATCGCCCAGCACTGCTGCTGCGGATGCGGAAATAGTATTTGTTTGTGTTGGTAATGACAATGATGTCCTAGAGGTAGTGTGCGGCGAAAAAGGTATTCTCTCGGGTATTAAGCAAGGGGCCATTCTCGTTGACCATACTACTACTTCTGCAGAGTTGGCTAAGGAGCTTGCAGTTAAGGTTAAAAAACACCATTGTGAGTTTGTTGATGCGCCAGTTTCGGGTGGGCAGCAAGGTGCTGAAAATGGCCAGCTAACGGTTATGTGTGGTGGTGATGAGATTATTTTTAACCGTGTTACTGACGCTATTAATTGCTATGCAAAGGCACTGAATTTGCTCGGCCCTGTTGGTAGTGGGCAACTGTGTAAAATGGTCAACCAAATTTGTATTGCGGGTTTAGTGCAAGGGTTGGCAGAAGGATTGAACTTCGCACAACGAGCAGGACTTGATGCTCATCAGGTTATTGATGTGATTTCTAAAGGTGCCGCTCAATCATGGCAAATGGAAAATCGTTACCAGACGATGCTGGCAGGCCAGTATGAGCATGGTTTTGCCGTGCAGTGGATGCGCAAAGATCTTGCTTTCGCTCTGGCGGAATCAAAGCGCAATGGCAGCGCCTTACCTGTTACTCAATTGATTGATGGTTTTTACTCCGAAATACAGGATTTAGGGGGTGATCGATGGGACACATCAAGTCTTTTAGCGAGGCTTCAGTCTTGATGTTGGCTGGCGTGTTAGATCCACTGCAAATCTTCTATAATAGTGTCTCCTAAGAGATACTATTTACTATCCGCGTAAGAGGTCATGATGTTTCAAGATAAAGAAAAATTCAATCTAGCATTAACCCAATTTTTGGATGCCTCACCAACACCGTTTCATGCGGTTTCTTCAATGGCATCAATGCTCAAAAATGAGGGTTTTACTGAGCTAAGTGAAGATGATGAATGGGCGCTGGAAGTTGGCAGTAGACATTTTGTGACGCGCAACGGATCATCAATGATTGCATTTATCGTGGGTAAAGCGTCGCTTTTGGATACTGGTATTAAGATGGTCGGTGCACATACCGATAGCCCCTGTTTGATGGTAAAGCCCCAGCCTGAAATTACTAAGCAAGGTTACCTTCAACTGGGCGTTGAAGTTTATGGGGGCGCACTACTAAATCCTTGGTTCGATCGAGATTTGTCTATTGCGGGCCGTATTGTTTATCAAGATGCCTCTGGAAAGCTGAAGCAAGCGCTAGTCGATTTTAAACGTGCCGTGGCTACAATTCCAAGTTTAGCGATACACCTGGATCGTGAGGCAAATACAGGACACTCGGTTAATGCGCAGACTGATATTCCTCCTATATTGATGCAGGTATCTGGTAGCTCTGCGAGCTTTAGAGAATTACTGTCCGACCAGTTTTTAAAGGATGACGAGAAGGTTATCGACTATGAACTGTGTTTTTATGACACTCAACGGGCCGCTGTGGTTGGCCTACAAAATGAGTTCATTGCATCGGCGCGACTGGATAATCTGCTAAGTTGTTTCGTCGGTATCCAGGCTCTTATTAATAATAATGCTGAACAGACCTGTCTGATAGTCTGTAATGATCACGAAGAGGTCGGCAGTGTCTCTGCTATTGGCGCCGATGGTCCATTTTTGGAGGCAATAACCGCGCGCTTGTGTGGTGCGGATCAAACAGTAGCCACGGTGAGTCGTGTGATTAGTAAATCATTGATGATTTCCTGTGACAATGCACACGCAACGCACCCTAATTTCCCTCAAAAGCATGATAGTGCTCATATGCCTGCGTTGAACGGAGGCCCCGTGATCAAGGTTAATGTCAAGCAACGCTATGCAACGAGTAGTTTAACCTCAAGCCTATTTAAGCAACTCTGTGAAACGGTTAATGTACCGGTACAGTCTTTCGTATCACGCAATGATATGGGATGTGGTAGTACCATTGGGCCAATAACGTCCGCGAGGCTCGGAGTAGCAACCCTAGATGTAGGGATTCCACAGCTTGCCATGCACTCATGCCGAGAAATGACCGGCACTGAAGATCCGCTTCGGTTATCTAAGGTTTTGGTGGCATTTTTTAATAGCACTGCAAGCAATATTGTTGATGTTGAGTAACATTGCTTACGGAGTATCATAGAATTATATTTGGATGGCAGATTATTTATGAGTAAACAACGCGTCTTAACAGGTATTACGACTTCTGGTGCCCCGCATCTTGGCAACTATGTTGGTGCCATTCGACCCGCAGTAGAGGCGAGTTTAAGTGGTGAGTTCGACTCATTTTTCTTTCTGGCGGATTACCATGCGCTGATAAAGTGCCAGGATCCAGCTATCGTTCATCAGTCGACTCTTGAGATTGCAGCAGCTTGGTTAGCGCTAGGACTAGATCCAGCAAACGTGACATTTTATCGTCAATCGGACATACCAGAAATCCCTGAACTTACCTGGCTGCTGACCTGTATGACCGCAAAAGGGTTAGTCAATCGCGCTCATGCCTATAAGAGCGCTGTCCAATCAAATGAGGACAATGGTGATGATGCTGATTTTGGAGTCAATATGGGACTATTCAGTTATCCAATATTAATGGCGGCAGATATTCTGATGTTCAATGCTCATAAAATTCCGGTAGGGCGTGATCAGATTCAGCATATTGAGATGGCAAGAGATATAGCGCAGCGTTTTAATCATCACTATGGCGAGCACTTTGTTCTTCCTGAGGCCCAGGTCGATACAGAAATGGCTATTTTGCAAGGATTAGACGGTCGTAAGATGAGCAAAAGTTATGGCAATACTATCCCATTATTTTCAACTGAGAAACAACTCAAAAAACATATTAATAAGATCAAAACTAATCTTCTCGAGCCTGGAGAGCCCAAAAATTCGGATGATTCTGCCGTCTTTCAAATATGGCAGGCCTTCGCAACGGCAGAGCAGACCGCTGAAATGCGAGATGCATTTGCTAATGGAATAGCGTGGGGCGAGGCTAAGAAACAATTATTTGAATTGATTAATCAACAGCTTGAAGAGCCTAGAGAGAAATATATGGCATTAATGGCTAATTCAGGTGATGTTGAGGCTATTCTGCATCAAGGGGCAGGGAAGGCACGTTTGCATAGTGCAGAACTGATAGCTAGCTTACGCCAAGCCGTTGGTCTTCGCAGCTTGGGTTAGGCAGTGTTAAGTTATTTTCTGTAATGAGAATTTAGTCCGACCTATGTATAATGCCGCCATCTTTCGTTCTACTAATAAGAACGCTAACAATACTATATTTATTATTATCGGAGCAGTTCATGAGCCACTTAAACCCTTTTGCATTTTTAGTTTTAACTAGCACACTTTTAGTCGGGTGCGGCGCCGGTGAGTCTGACTTTGAGTTAACTGCTAGCCAGAGAGCTGAGGTGGATAAGATTACCGCTCCTGTAGGCAGCGTAATGATGGCAGGGCAAGTTAGTATGGTGGATGCTGGGTCAAGTCAGGCTGAGGTCCAAAAGGTTAGCTTGTCAGAAGGGTCAGAACATATTGTGAAGATGCTTAATTCGGGTGACGGTGGGAATATGATTTTTGAACCAGCGGTCATCAAGGTTTCAAAAGGAGATACCATCCATTTTAAAGCGGTAGATATGGCGCATAATTCAGCCACTATTGACGGTATGATTCCTGATGGCGCATCTTCTTGGGCTAGCGCGCTCAGCCAAGACGTAAGCATTACTCTGGATACTGAAGGGGTTTATGTGTATCAATGTGATCCGCATGCGATGATGGCCATGGTAGGTGTTATTCAGGTGGGCGAAGCGGTTAATATGAGTGAGATTGAGGCGTCGGCTGAACTACAAAAGTCGAACTTTATGATGAACGGGGATCGACTCTCAGGGTATCTTTCACAGCTATAAATTTTTAATGAGTGCACCTTGGTGCCGAGTACTGTCGGAGTGGTCGATTTGCTAAAAGTGATTATTCAGCGTTTAAGATTGCCGGGTTTCTTGATACTTAGCTTGTTTTTAATGGGCTGTGACACGAAACATCCCTCGTCGGACTCTTATTCTGAAAGCGAAGCGAGCGGGTTAACTAGCAGCGACTCTCTCGCTCAGTCAGGTAAAGCTATATACACGAACAAATGCAGAGCATGCCATGATTATGGTGTTGCTGGTGCGCCTCGCTATGGGAATTCAGAAGTCTGGGCAGGGCGCCTAACAAAGGGTTTGGATGTCCTCTATAAGAACTCTATTAACGGAATCCGTGCTATGCCCGCCAGAGGCGGCTGCTATGCCTGCAGTGATGATGATATTAAAGCGGCCGTTGATTACATTCTCGTGAACAGCCAATAACCGGAATTAACAGGCAACAGATCATGCCGGAGCATGATCTATATACTTATCTGTATCTGATGTTTAACGCTGTTTTTTTAAATATTGGGACCGGCGTCTAAAATATCCTGAGAGGGTGCAAAGCTAACAATATTCTCCATAAAAAGTTTTGCCAACTTTGCTGCCTGCTCATCATATTCCTTTGGATCATCCCAGTTATTGCGAGGGTTTAGGAATGATTGATCGACCCCTTCGATTTTTGTGGGAATGGTTAGATTTAACATTTCTAAATGCTCAGTCTCACACTCTCTTAATTGTCCTTTGGTGATAGCTGAAATGACCGCTCTTGTTATGGGAATTGGGAACCTACTTCCAGTACCTGCGGTACCGCCGCCGCCACCGGTCCAGCCTGTATTGACTAGGTAAACCTGAGATCCGAATTCGTCTACACGCTTCATCAAAAGTTCAGCATAGACACTAGCTTTTCTCGGCATAAAAGGTGCGCCAAAACAGGTTGAAAAAGTGGGGTTTATTCCAGCCTCTGCTCCGAGCTCTGTTGATCCGACGCGAGCAGTATAGCCACTCAAAAAATGGTACGCAGCCGCTTCCTTAGACAAAATTGACACGGGCGGTAAAACGCCAGTGACATCGCAGGTCAAGAAGATAATATTTTTGGGTTCTCCAGCCTTATTTTCAACACGACGTTTTTCAACATGATCCAAGGGGTAGCTACACCGACCGTTCTCAGTCATTGAAGTATCATCATAGTCGGCTATCCGAGCATTCTTCGAAATAGCGACATTTTCAACAATTGAACCAAATTTAATGGCCTCCCAGATAACGGGCTCATTTTTTTGGCTAAGATTAATCGTTTTTGCGTAGCATCCACCCTCTAGATTAAATACTGTTCCTTTACCCCAGCCATGTTCATCATCACCGATGAGAAATCGCTCGGGATCAGCAGATAGCGTAGTCTTTCCGGTCCCTGATAAGCCAAAAAATAGTGCTGTATCACCGTCATCACCAACATTCGCAGCACAATGCATTGGCATTACGTCTTTTTCAGGAAGAAGAAAGTTCTGGACTGAGAACATTGCTTTTTTCATCTCGCCCGCATAGCGCATTCCGGCGATTAACACTTTCCGTTGAGCAAAATTAATGATGACAACACCTTCACTATTTGTGCCATCTCGACTTGGGTCGCACTCAAAGTTAGCTGCGTGAAGAATTTTCCATGTATTTTTGTTACCCGCATTGAATTTTTCTGGACGGATAAACATGTTGCGTCCAAACAAGCCATGCCAGGCTGTCTCGGTGGTCACTTTGACGGGTATGTAATGGGCCGAATCTTGTCCCACATGCAGGTGAGAGACAAAACGCTCTTTGGTGCACAGATAGTCAGCTACCTTGTCCCAAAGCGCGGAAAAAATGTCTGCGCTAATGGGCCTATTTACTGTACCCCACTCTATGTCATTGGAGGAACTTGGTTCATCGACAATAAATCGATCTGCCGGAGAGCGGCCAGTCCGAGCGCCTGTGGTAGCGACTAGAGCCCCAGTATTGCTGAGATGTCCCTCTCCACGTTTTAGTGAAAACTCAATAAGCTCCGCAGAGCCCAAATCTGTATGAATTGGTGCTTCGGTCATTCTGTTCCTCTCTTCCCAAAGTGGACGCGCATTGTGCAGTAGCATCATGCTAAAGCCGCTCTATTATGCCAGATACTTCCTCGGGTAACTATTGCCAAGTAAATATTCGTGATCGATATAATGTGGTAAGAACCCTAAATTTAGAGCGGAGATCAGTGTAAAATATCGTCTGGGGGAGAAAACATTGCTTGGATAGAGTTTTTATCAAAGCGATATTCTTGGTCACAAAATTGGCAGGTAATTATTACTAGCCCTTGTTCCTTGCAGGTTTCGAGTAACTCGTCACTACCTAATGAAACGAGGGCACGTTTAGTTCTTTCGAGCGAACAGCTGCAAAAAAAAGAGATGTGTTGAGATTCAAATGTACGAATATTGTCTTCATGAAATAACCGATATAATTGATCATTATGCGACAATTTTAGTTGCTCAGAATCCTTTAGCGTATCCATCAGC